>Ga0114978_10000028_pt1 | contig 105729 bp, 149 predicted proteins | sample S_140212_EF_Meta_FD_87027 | JGI IMG/M metagenome (GOLD analysis project Ga0114978, IMG submission 87027) | Freshwater microbial communities from Lake Simoncouche, Canada to study carbon cycling - S_140212_EF_MetaG | ecosystem: Environmental > Aquatic > Freshwater > Lake | place: Lake...
TACTCATATTGTACCAAGTTCATCGTTTCAGGCATTGGCAGCGATTAGTAACTTAACTTGGTCAGGAGTGAATGTTTATTCACAAGTTGCATCAGAACAACCAGGTAATGACATAGCTTTATCATTACATAACTATGGAGGTATTTTCCAAAGACCAGATTTGAACTATCACGGTACGTTTACTAATGTCACTGGATCAGCAGCCAAAAACTTACATTTAGCTTTAGAGAAAAAACCAAAAACATCTAACGTTTGGACTCAACACGCTTCTTATATTACAGATATCAATGGTGATTTTCAATTTACTGAAACAATTGATACTACTTTCTGGGATGTTAGATTGGCATTACAAGGTGATACAATGGGTGTAGGTAACGTAATTTCAGTTGCAGATGCACAACAAGTAAATCAATGGGTTATTGGTGGCTCAACACCACAGTCTTGGGACTACTATACAGCAGATGTTAACGGTGATAACAACATCACTATTTCAGATGCTTGGGGTTTATTTGGTAGAATTTCTGGTAGATTTGCTACTTGGACTAACAACGTAAAAGATGTTAAGTTCTTCTCAGTTTCTGAGTACAACACAATTACAGGTACACCAGCAACAAACTACACATCAACAATCGCTGGTCAAACAAACTTCTATTTTAATATCTTACCGGGTCAACCTGATTCAGTAACATTCTATGTCTTAGTACCAGGTGATGCTAACAACACAGGTTATCATATGGCTCGTTTAGTTCCGATTGAAATTGAAAATCCGACTAACGCACCAACACACTTAATTGATGAGTCTGTACTTTATGATTTCGCAGTTGATTCAATGGAAGTAAACGTTCCTTCTTTATCAGTAGAAGAAGGTAACTTAGTAAAATTACCAGTTAAGGTATTTACTAATGGTTATAAAATTGGTTCTTTACAACTGTCTTTATTATTTGATAGTGAACTATTAGAATTCATCGAATTAACTAACAGTGAAAAATCTATGAAATGGATTAGTTTCATCAATCCAATGAACGGTATTGTTGAGTGGGGTGGATATGACGCTACAAACAATGAGAATCTATTTATAGATGGTGAAACAGTTTTTACTCTTAACTTCTTAGCTAAGAAACCACAAGGTGAGTGGGCTGTAAGTCCTCTTTACACAACAAGAAAATTTGTTGGTAATGAAAACTCTACTGATATGCAAGTAACACCGACTAACGGAGTATATGAAGTTAAAAGTCTTAATGGTGTTGAATTAAAAGAAAATCAAATTTTAGTTTATCCTAATCCTACAACTGGTGAAGTAATTATTAAATTCAATGTACCAGTAGATGGTAATGTTAATTTATCATTTGTAGATGGTAACGGTAAAAAAGCTATCACAGTATTTGAGCAATATATGCCAAGTGGTAACTACTCTTACTCAGCAAGTTTGAGAAATTTAATACCAGGAACTTATTATACTACATTGATGACTTCTTCAGCAATATCTGTAAGTAAAACAGTTTTACAAAAATAAATTTAATAAATACTATAATCACTTTCTGGGGAACTGGTGAGTGATTATCTAAAAAACAAAACAAAAAATAAATTAAACTATGACAAGAAAGAAAACAGAAGCACAAGAACCAGAAGAAGGATCGTGGTCATCACTTAAAAAAACAATTATCGCTACGTTAACAACTCTTATCGCGGGAGGAGGAGTTTGGTTATCAACAATACTTTTTGGTGGTGGTAGTGAAGAACCTAAAGAAGAAGTAAAAACTGAACAAGCAGCTCCGGTAGCACCAGTAATTGTTAATGTTCAACAAAACCAAGAAAATAAACAAAAGACTGAAAACAACAATGGTGGTGGAACAATTATTAGAGAAAGAATAATTGAGAAACCAACAACACAAGAGCCAGTAAAACCTAAAAAAGAGGAAGAAGATTCTTGGTAAATAAAAATTAATTCTTTATTCAGTTATGAGGAATTATAAAAAAAATAAAAAAATAAATTAAAACTATGAGATTGAAAAACTTTTTTAGCACAAAGACAGAATATGTAAAGGTAGAAGACAAAAACAGATTTTATTATATGCTTCAACAAATGCAAGCAAATAGATGGAGAATCACAGCCATCGTATTAGGATTATTCACCTTAATCATAGTAGGTATTAATGCCGGAGTATTCATGGGAGCTACGATTGGTGAAGATTGGAAAGAATTACTTCTTATCCTTCTCGGTGCCTTTGTTGGTAACTTGAACAAAGTAGTTGACTACTGGTTCAATTCAGAAGATAGAGATAAGATGCTAATCCAAAAAGTTGACGAAGAAGATGGTCTTGCTTTATCTAATGTATCAGAGTACCCAGATTCACCAAAAGAGTCAACTCCAAATCCAGATTACACTCAAAAAAAAAGTGAAGTCGTGACTAAACCAGAACCGGCTGTTGAACCAGTTGTTGAAGAAACTACATTTGAGAAAGTAGAAGTAGACGAAGATGGTGATGGTGTAAATGATGGTTATGATACAGACGGTGACGGTGATGTTGATGAGTACTTTGAACACAGAAATTGTGAACACGTTTGGGGTGATGCTGATGGTGATGGATTTGAGGAATGTCAAATTTGTGGATTACTTAGAAGTCAAACTGAAGAATAACAAAAACTAAAAAAATAATAACTTATGAAACCACTACGAAAACTTTTTATATTAACCACTGTGCTTTTTAGTTGTTTACAAACAACATTTAGTCAAGTCGGTTCTGTTAAAACAGAATCTTATCAAGCCTCTTTTGAGAAAACACAATCTATTGATAGTGTTGCAAACTATACTGATACAATTCAGATTCCTATTCAGTTGTTAAAAATTGGTATAAACTCTGAGCTTTATGATTTATATCCTGAACTTAAAGATAAAAGAGTAGGTCTTGGTGTCACAAACATCGTAATCGAGTATTTAGAATATACTGGTCGATTTATTTTCACGGAGGAAAAAGAAGATATTAAACAACGTATGATTGCTCAAGATAAAGCATCTGATAAAGGTGTTTCATCAAATAAAATTGATGTCAAGGGTAATGTAGTTTTGGCAAAATACTTTGTTTATATTGAAGTTTATGATTTTTCTGTATCAGAAGATGAAGTAATTAAAGTAAATGGTGAACAAAAAACAACTCAAACTACAAGATTAGGTCTACAAATTAAATTTGTAGATACTGAAACCTCTGAAGTATTAGTAGGTTCCGGATTAGGAGAGGCCTCAACTATTAAGACCGAATCTATTTTAGACGGAGTTGAAGACGGAGTTAAATTCAATCAATCAACCATAGGTATTACAACTAAAAAAGCACTTGAAACTGCTTCTTCAAGAGTTGTTACTAGAATGATTAAAAAAGGAATATTCAAGAGCTAAATGAAATTACTTAAGACCTTATGTTTTTTTGTTTTAGTTGTCTTAACAACAAGTTTAAGAGCACAAACATTTGTTTACTCTTATACTGATCCATGTACTGGTCTTATCAAAAGTATCAACGTACCGTCTAATGGTATTACAGTTACTTACTTTAATCAAATTCAAACATTCAACCCTAATGATTTCCAAAATGGAGTTTTTGATACCTGGGCAACAGGTGTTCTAAACTCCTATGGTAATCAAAATCCGTGTGGATCAGTTATAGGAGTTTCTAATGCTGTTGATGTTGCACAAGGAACTGCTATGAACTTTATATCAATAGTAAATAGTATATCCGCTCTTAGTGATTTACAACAAAGTATGGCCGGTCCCGGTGGGTCATTAAACACATTGAGTTCTGTTGAAAGTGCTAAAAGTTCATCAAATAAAAAAGATAAAAAGGATAAAAAGGATGGAAATTCATCTCAGAATAATCAAGGTTCAGAGAATGGTAATCAAAATACACAATCTGTATCAACATCTCAATCTGGTGGAACAAATGGTGGATCGGCATCTCAATCTGGTGGAACAAATGGTGGATCAACATCTCAATCTGGAACAAATGGTGAATCAAATAGTGTATCGGTATCTCAATCTGGTGGAACAAATGGTGGAGAAAATGGTGGAGAAAATGGTGGATCAACATCTCAATCTGGTGGAACAAATGGTGGAACAAATGGTGGAACAAATGGTGGATCAACATCTCAATCTGGAACAAATGGTGGAACAAATGGTGGACCAACATCTCAATCTGGAACAAATGGTGGAGAAAATGGTGGATCAACATCTCAAAATAACGGTCAATCTTCAAGTTCACAATCTAGTGAAACAACTCAAACAAGCAGTACTGAAACTAACACAGAGACTTCACAACCAAACAGTCAGACAAATACACAAACATCTCAAAGCGGATCAACCGGTACTGGTCAAAATGGTTCTTCTAACGGATCAAATGCTCCTGAAAACACACAATCAACTGAGGGCACAGAAGAAAAAAGAACCAATACTTTAGGTGGTAACATCAATTCAACACAAAAGTCAACAGAAAGATCTAACGAAGGTGGTAAACCATCAATTATCTTAAGTAGTGACTTTGCTGGATTCAACTTTAAGAATAAAGATGTAACTTTTGGTGGTAAAGGAACTGCTGGTTGGACTTCAATGAGATGGGATGGAAAAAGAAGTTATGGTGTTCTTCTTGACTACACATCAGTTATTAAAGGACCTAACCTTACAACATTTTGGGCAAATATGGGGAAAAGAAGAATTGACCTTATATCATTAACAGGAACAATCAGTTTTTACGGAAGAGGTTCACAATATGCTTCTTTAGCACTTGGTCAAATGTGGAGTTTTCCTAAAATTAAAAATCTAAAAGCTATTTATATGATAAATGGTTCTTTTGGAAATGTATATGGAGAAAGATTCTTAGGAACAGCATTTATTGCTGGTGGAATGTATGATTGGAGAGTATCAAAAAGAATCGACGTTAAAATGATGAATTTATTTATCTACGCACCGTATGTGAGTTATTATAATGACATCGTTCTAAAGTCACCATATGTTATTATGCCAATTATTGGTACAAACATAGGAATTACCAAGAAGTTTAAGTTTAATATTAACTTCGGTAGTACATATGCGATAAAAGAAGATATAATGAACTTCACTTTGATGTTCGGAGCAAGATTAGCGATATGAGAACAATATTAATTACATTATTTTTGATTATAAACCTTATAGGTTTAGCTCAACCATTTACATATTCTGGATATGTTAAGGGTGCTAATGAGCAAGGGTTATCTAATATACCAGTGACTTTATGGGGCAGAAGAACTGACCCATATGATGTAACTTTCCCAACTTACTCAACAGCAACTGCTTACAATGTAGGAACTGCTATTCCATCATCAGATGATGTCACACACGGTCCATTTAATATTGGATTCACATTTAATTTCTTTGGAAATAACTACACTCAATTTTATGTAGGATCAAACGGATGGGTTGGATTTAGTGCTGGACAAACTACTGGTTATACAGCAGCTTATATTCCAAATGCTGGTTCACCTAGAAACGTAATTATGGCAGACTGGGAAGATTTATTTCCAGGATCAGCTAACATTTTTTACAGTACAATAGGAACCGCACCAAACAGAAAGTTAGTTGTTAATTTCAATGCTGTTCCACATTATGGATGTAGAAGTAATTTACACACATTTCAATTTGTACTTTATGAAACTACAAATGTGATTGATGTGAATTATTTATCTAAACCTCTTTGTGCTGGAAATAATTCAACCGCTGGTTTAGTTAATATAGATAATACTAATGTAGTTCCAGTTGGTGGTAAAAATGCTTCGCCTTGGTCAGTATCAAACTATTCAGTCAGATATACTCCATCAGCCGCAGAATCTACCTTCTCATTAAAAGGAACTTATTTAACTAATGGTTCTGGGTACTTTACAATGGTTCCTAATTTAGATGCTCAATCGTATCAATTTGAGGTAAGACTTGAAGGTTTAACGATGCCACTACTTACTCAAACTGAGGCTTCTTATTCTATTCAGTTAAGTCAAAATATGACAACACTTAACTCTAAACTTTATTATCAAATGGATATTAATAATGATAATAAAGTAACTGTATCTGATACTTGGGGAATCTTTGGTAAAATGTCAAATTTCTTTCCTATTTGGTCAATATCTCCGAATTATAGAATATTTACACAAGCTCAATGGGATGTGATTAAAGTAGGAACTGCTAACTTGAAATCAACTTATCCAGGAGTTCAATCAATGATAATAACACCAGTAAATGGCGGAACAACTACATTTTATGTTGTGAGAACCGGATTTACAAATTAAAATAAAACAACCACTATGAAAACACTTTTAATGTCACTTTTAATCTTACTTCCAATCTGGTCTTTTTCACAGACTTGTGTGGTTGTAGATTCAGTTTACTCAACTTGTAAAGCAAAAGAAATGAGTAGAAGAGATATCAGGTTTGGTATCAAACAAATAACAGAGGATGAATTATCTAATAAATATTGTCTATCAGAATCAGGAGATGATGTAGATGTAGAAATATATTACTTTGGAACTCCTAAAACAACTATTAGAGTATTAGGTGTTGAAAAAACAGATATCAAAACACAAGTTGGTATCAAAGTTCACTACAAAGGACAAGTATATGAAGGAATCGGTGAGTCTGAAGTTGAAGTAAGAGCGGTGATGATAGAACTTGTTGAAGGTTCACTTCCATTTAATCAAACTGTAGTTTCATCAGCTATTAAAAAAGGAATAATAGAATGTATATCAAAAATGCCTTAATATCAATTTTCTTATTAATAACTACTAGTTTATTTTCACAAATAACAATAGATGATGTTGGTGATGGTTGGGAATCAAAGGTTGATTCTGCGCTTACTTTAATTAAAAATACTAGTCCAGAACACTGGAACCAAGTAGAGAAATCTTGTAAACATATTACATTTTGGATAGGAGATTTTTCTACTACTACTGACTCTTCTACTGTAATGATTTGTAGAAAAGATATGAATATTAAATCAATTAATAACTTAGCTTGTGTAATTATACACGAATCACATCATCTTTATATACAACAAAATAACATAATACTAACACCATCAAAAGAAGAGTTGGAATGTTATTATTGGGAATTAGAATTCGTTAATAAGTTACCAAATTCAGAAGAATGGTTAAAACAACACATTATTAGATGTATCATTAACTATAAAGAAGAATGAGTTTGATTATTTATATATAGTTTATGCCAACATCAAGACCTTTTGCTTTTAATGAGGGTTCTTCAATTCCGGGAACTCAACAAATCGGAGACATAGCTATTGGAATTCCAACCGCGGGTTTCGCATCTACTGGATTAGAATGGTGGAATGGACCTGATGAAGATTTAGGATACGTCGTTTGTGGTCCAGTACCAAGTGAGACTCAACAAAGTCAAGTACCAATGAAATGGGATAGAACAAGAGTAGGACCACTTTGTATTCTTTCACCTGATGAACTAACAGTTACAAGTATTGATCCTCAACTGGACGGATTAATTAACTCATCACTCGCAGAGACCAGGATATTTAGAAAATCAATGTTCACGATTGTTTTAGATACTTCAATAAATGTAGGATTTATCGGACTTGGAAAATCAAATATGGACTTACCTTCTTATGTTGGTGGACCTGATGGACAAAGTTTCGGATTCTCAGTAACAGGCGATTTAATTTTCTTCGGAAATACAATAAATTCCGGTTTTCCAACTTGGGGTGGTATAGGTGATAAAGTTGACATTGCAATAGATTTCGATAATTCAACAATTTGGATACGTGTAAATGGAGGCAATTGGAATAATTCTCCTTCAGCAAATCCTGATGGTAACATTGGTGGAATAACTTGTCCAATTTTACTTACTGACGTTTATCCAGCAGTTTCAGTTTATAACTCTGGAGATGATGCCACAGTTACAATAGCAAAGGATACGACTTTTACAATACCAGATGGATTTAAATTTCTAAGAAATACAGGAGCTGTAAGATTTATTAGATCTGCTGCATTAACCGATGAGTCATTCGTTAGTTTAGTAAATACAAATTTTAATCAAGTATTTATTTCGCCTCAAATAGCCAAGACTTGGCTTAACGCCAATGGGATGTGGACTTCGTATGGTGAACTACCTCAAGGAATGGTACTTTACTTAGATGCTGGAATATCTACCTCTTACGCAGGAACAGGAACTACTTGGTTTGACCTATCAGGAAACGCAAATAATGGAACATTCGCTGGTGGTGTTCAATTTACAGCGACTGCTGGTGGAACTATGGAGTTTGATGGTATTGACTCAGCTATCACTTTTAATAATCCGGTAGAGATTCCTATAGGAAATGATCCTTACACAATTTCAGTTTGGTTTAACTCTGATGAGATGCCCTCTAATAGAGGATTTGTTGGATGGGGTGGATTTGGTAATTTTAACGAAGTAAATGCTTGGAGACTTTATGATACCGGTGTTTCTGGATTCAGACATTACTGGTGGGGTAATGACTTAGATTATACAACACCAATGACAACCGGTGTTTGGTATAATGCTGTAGCCGCTTACGAAAATGGTTCAAGAAAACTTTACTTAAATAATGTTGAAGTCGCTGAAGACTTTCCAACTGGTCACAATGTCACTGACTCTACAAACTTGAGAATTGGAGTTACTGCTGACTTTTTAGGTGAATGGTTTTTAGGAAAAATTGCACAAGTGATTATTTATAAAAGACAAGCCACAGTTGCGGAAATAGATGCTATTTGGAATTCTGGGAAAACAAGATTTGGATATTAATTACTTACCTCCAAACTTAGCTATATCTTTATACTTACTTTTAATACTGTTAATGGTTTTCATTGCATCAGAATACTTTTCTTTAATCTCATCATTAACTGTGAAATCTAAAATAACACCACAACCCGGACAAACAGATATCGGATTCTTAATGATAAACTGTAGGTCTAATCCTAAAGTTGTTTTACAAGATGGACAAGGCATTGGCATATTTTAATTATGAATTTGTTGATGATTCTTCTAATTTCTGAATGTAAGAATCTATTAGTCTTGATAACATTTCTGGTTTTGTATCAGACTTAAACTTTACTTTAATTTTAGCCTTACCAGAACCATCTTCACTTTTACCAGAATCAACTTCAATTGATTTTATATTATGATTATCGTCTTTACTAACTTTACCATCTTTAGTTCTGAATATTCCTAATAAACTTCTTTTAAGATCTGACGCTTTGCTATCACCAAATACAAGTCTTGCCTCAAACTCAATATCTAATTCATCTAATCCGATAGATGAGTGGTCAGCTAAGATAAAAAGAGGAACCACCATATCTTTATCTCCTATCTTAAAGGTTTGTGTTTTAGGTGTTCCGTCCGCATTAAAGTAATTGACCATGTTACTTATGTGCTGTCTTTCCGCTATTCTCTGAGCGACCATTCCGGCTTCTAAAAGACCACTAACAAGTTCTTCTACGTTTAATCTTGACATTATTTATCTTAGTTTTTATTTATAATCAGAAATCACATTAAAGTTTAAAATAAAAAAGGGGGTTATAAACCCCCTTAATTAAAATCACTTATAGATTAAGCTTTCTTATCTTCAGTTAATGGAATTAAAGACGGCTCTAACATTTGTGTTAAATAGTCAGATAATCTCAACATACCTTCAGTAGCTGGTAATTGCTCAGCGTGAACTTTTACATTATACTTAGCAGAGTTGTCAGTGCTACGAGTGTTTTCTTTGTGAGTAGCGACTTTACCTGCCATAGAAACAGAGTATTTCATACCCCAGAATCCACCAGAAGCAGATGCTTGAAAAGAACCCTCAGTATCAGTAGAAGACTTATCAACTTCAGAAGTTTTAATTTCCATTGTAAACTCGATATCAGCAGATGTGATAGCTAGTGATGGAAGTGGAACAAGTGGTAACATAGGAACTTGAGTATAAATCTTTTGTAAAGTTTGTTTACCATCCGTTGGGTCAGTCATTACTCTGTTCATTTGTACGTCCAAAGATCTTGCTGTAGTGTTACCATCTTTATCTTTTGTAAATGCTACCTCAGAAATATATCTCCAAGTAACATCATTAAGTTGTGCTTGTCCTTTTGCCATTCCAACTAAAGGAGAAACGATAAGGTCTTCAATTGGAAGTCCCGAAAATTGCGATGTGATATCAGCCATATTATAATATTTTTTCTTTTATATATCTAATATACAATCTCAAAAAACGTCATTTTTAGTTGAAATTCGATATATCCTTTTACCAGCAAAGGATATATTTTTTCATGTTTTTTTTTATTGTTTAAGTCTTTCTCGAATTTTACTTAAAGATGTTGTATTGAAAAACTCTCCGTTTTTATAAACGGTTTGTAATAGTCCAGTATCTTCTGTGTTCCAAGATACTTTATCATTTAATGAAAGATTGAAAAATGAACTAGATAAGTGTATATTGGTTTGTTCTAATTGCCATAGAGAAATACATGACGAAATAATAAAACAAAAAGAGACACATTAAAGTGTCTCTAAGATTTGTGATCCCGACAGGATTCCAACCTGTGACCTAATCATTAGAAGTGATTTGCTCTAATGCAGCTGAGCTACGGGACCATTTTCATTATCTTACAATTAAACCAACCACCAAAGTTACAAACATTGCGATAATACAATAGAAAAGAACTTTAGCAGAAAAGTCTACTTGGTCTTTACGTTTACCTTGAAAGTCATTAGGATTCCAATCTTCCATATCTTTATTTATTAAAATTAAAATTCGTCTTCAATAAAAACCCACATAAGTAGGTAAACCCAGAAACCACCACCAATTAGTAAAAATAGTATTCTAAACAACCACGGATTAATTCCAGTGGATTTTGCGATACCACCACAAACTCCAGCAATTATTCTATCAGTTTTTGATCGTGTCATTGTTAAAGTGAATTGGATTTTTACAAGTTCCTTTGTGTGAACCCCATCTATCTTTACCGTATCCAACTACAACATATTCACACCCTTCAAGAGTATAGACTTTGTAGTTTTGGTCAGAGTATCGTGAGGTAGAGTCTAATTCCATTCGTTTGGATAAAGGTGCTTTTTGTCCATTATCCTCATTACATGCAGAGAAACCCAAAGTTAGGAAAAGTATAAATAGTGAAAAGTAAGCGATTGTTTTCATAGGTTTTATATAAAAAAATTATCAAAGGTTTTACCCTTTGATAACTTCGATGTTTTTAAGAGCTACTACTGGTTTAACAGCTTCCATCACTTCAATTACGTCTCCGTATTTAGCGAAGTTGTCGATGGTACCTTTAGCCACAGAGTATTTAGTGGTTGCTTTGATGATTTTCTCTTTGTCTTTATCGTCGATATCAGGACAGTTCTCAATCAACATAGAAAGAACTTCGCCGTATTTCTCAATCATTGTTGAGTCAAAAGAGAAAGTAGTTTCTTCTTCAACGATTTCGGCACCGTATGTTTCTTGTAGTTCTTCAGCTCTTGCCTCAGTGATTGTGATGTATTTGTCCATTGGTATGAACATAAACTGAGCCGTATCATCATCTTGTGATTGACAAATCATCACAGACTCTGGATTTTTGTTAGTTCTTTCGTATTGGTTAAGCCATTCTGTTTTAGCGACATCACGAAGCTCATCAGAAATCATATCTGCTTTAGCTTTAGCAGACTTCATAGTGTCATTCAACTCTTCAAGTTTCTGAACTTTTGTGAAGAATGTTGGATCTTCTACAACAAGACGAACTTTCTCATCTTTTGCTTTAGTAGTTTTAGCTGGTGCTGCTTTTTTTGCCTTCGCGAATAAATTAGATGCCATAGTTTTTTTGTTTTTTATTTGTAGTGATTAATAATTTTCTTTAACAAAGATAAGGAAGTTTTTCATTTCTACCAAATCTTTTTTACTTTTTTTCTGTGATTGTTGTGTCTAAACCGTTACCTCAATCACATATACAAATATACGGAAATTATTTTAATTTACAAATTTATTAGTAATTTTCCGCAATTTTTTTCAGATCACTTAACCACTTTTCCATATGTGACTTAGCAGAATCAGGCAAGTCATTAGCCTCAAAATAAAACTTTGATTCAAATAAGGTTTTATCTTCTGTTAAAAGAACGCGACATTCTGGGTACCAATATTTGAGTTTCTCTTTAGAGTTGTTTAATTGTGTTCTAACAGATGCTCTGTTAAGAAGACCAGCTGTAATTTCAAAAAATACTTTCATAGTTACAAATTTATTAAAAAATATTTATTATTAGTAAATTTTAATATATAAATTATGAATAAATAAAAAAAATAAAACCATGAAATACTTAAAATTATTTAATGAATCTGTAAAAGATAGTTTAGAAAAACAAATTAATGATTTACTAATCAATAATAAAATAGTTGCTACTGAATCTCAGTTAGTTAGAACTTTACCTTTTAGGATAACATCAGGATTATTAGAATTTACACCATCAAGATTTAAAATAGTCGGAGATTCTTTAAAAGTATATGTACCAATGAATAAAGTAAATGGTAAAATATCTAATCCATATCCTAGTTTTACAGAAGACCAAGCAAAATGTATGGTAATGACTGCTTGGATACACTGGCAAATTACTTCTAAGTATTTAGATACTCATTTTGATGTAATGGTTTATCCCGATGATTTTTCATAACTATAAACAGAGAAAGAATTGAATAAAAAAACCTCATCTAAAAGATGAGGTTTTAATTTAAGGTCTCGGAGGAAATATACCTTCGACACAGATATAACTCTCAATATAAGGAGTTCCATCTTCCATAATCTCACCAGGTTGGTAATAATTACCACCTGAATTCTTTTTTCTTAAATCAGGTATCTTAAAGTTAGTAACACTATCACCACCATAAGTAGCTCCAATAAGTGCAAAAAGTGCTTGATATTGATTAATTGATAATACTTGACCATGACAAACATACCACCCTTGAGGTGACCAATTAAATGCCATTGGTAAAATCGATCCTATGTATTCATCCATAACGTTTTATTATTTTTTTAGTATATATAAATTTTAATAACCAGCCTCACTAGAATCACAGGCGTCACCCGAAGTATTTAACCCATTTTGATTTGCGTAACTTGGTGAAACAAAGGCAATTTTTGTTCCATCGTGGTGTGTATAAAATTTATTTTTATTACCTGAGAAACTTGCGCACTTGTATATTTCGTCAAATTCAATTCCATCTACTGTTTTAGATCCGTTTTTAGAATTAGATGCGGTTTTTTCATCTTTCTTTTTACCACCAAATATGTTTGACAAAAATCCTTCAAATGTTTTAACATGTTTCATATTATTAATTTATTTTTTTTATTTGTTTCTAAATTGTTCAAACGTTTTAATCCACTTAGACTCGTTTTTAAGTCTTATAAAGTCTGATTTAAAATTAAGTTCTCCTGATTTTATCTTATTTACAAAGTCTGCCGGAATACCAGCAATCTTTTCTTTACCTTTACCCACAGACTTTGCTGTATCACCTGGTTGAGGCATAATAGATCTTGGTGGTGCTCCTTCTGGTTTACTATTTTTATCTCTTAATAAATCGGCATTTTTGGCCAAATATTTTTCAACTGCTTCTCTATTTTCTAAACCCTTTAAATTTTTAACAATTTCAATGAATTTTTCAACATTTTTAATATCACCACCATTGGGTATACCACACTTACCTTCGAGTACAGCTTTAACTAAACCTAATGTAGAATTACCCTCAATTTTATATTCAGTGTTCCATTTAGAAATTATTGTATCATCGTAAATATCAGTAGCAGCATTAGCAGCTTTCATTGCTATCGATCCATAAGTAGCAGCAATTGCCAACTGAACAACTTTTAACATTTCATTTTCATCTTTAACATTTAATGTTAAATCTAAAGCGGGTATTGTTGCGTCTGGATTCATTAAATAAGTTTGTGACCATCTGTGATGACCATCTAAGATATATTTATTATTAGCTGTTAAGATTCTCTCACCTTTAAAATCAGCTTTACCTGATAAAGCATTTTTTGCATTTTCGGGTAGAATAAAAGCTACAAATCCAATTGAATCCAATAAACCAATTTGTGCTTGAGTTGGAAATAAATTTTTTACTGGTAGATTGGCCGCATCATTTACTGGAATCACCTCATCTTCTATTTTCATGTCCTGTTTACCTAGTGAAAGAACTTTGGTCACTTTAGGATCTATTTCAGCAACTGATTCTCCTTGAGATGGTGGATTTTTACCTGTTAATTTTTGAATAAATTCTGCATAAGGAAGATTAATAATATCTTTTAAAGTTTTAGCACCCGCAATAGAATCAGTTGTATCAAAATCGTGTGATTTACCCGTAAGAGGATCGACCTCATTTTCTGATTTACCTGTAATTTCAACACCTGATACCAGTTTATTGTTCTCGGCTTCGTTTATTTTTTTCATTATTAGAAATATTTTAAACTATATATTAAATATTTATTATCAATAAAATTATTCTAATAATGAAAAAGAGAGACCAATCGGTCTCTCTTTTTTTATTCAATACCGTCTTCTAATTCTTTCTCTGCTAGAACACTACCTAAAAATTGATTTTCATTTTCTAAGAAAATAATATATTCTTTCAGAGCCTTATTTCTATCCCTTTGAGATTGAATTTTTTTCAATTGTTTTCCTATTTGTACTTTAATAGAATCTTCAGGTAATTGTAACCACACCGTATCTATATGAGGATTTTTCATAAGACTATCGATTATTAATTCTTTACCCTTTATAGTTTGACTAATTTTATTATTAGCTCGGTTATTAAGTAACCCCGTAAAGATTCCTGTTAAAATTGTTGTAAACATGATAATAGTTAACATGTTTTTCATAGTAATAAGTTTTTCCATTTTATTTAATCGTTTATTTTTTTATTGTTTTGACTGCTCTAGCATTAATATGCCCTTCTTTTAAGGTTATTGCTATAAGTTTGTGTGTAAAAACTTGCATCCAAGCATAATCAGAATTATGGTCTGTAGAACTCCAATAATTAGTATTAACAAAATTACCTATAAGATCCTTATTGTTATACATTTCTTCTAATTCTTCTTTAGTTGGTAATCTCCAACCTTTACCTAATTCTTTACACTCTCTTTTAGCGTTATACCATGTTACCTCTGTCGGTAAATCATATTGTGCAATTTCTATACTATCAAGCTTATATGTTGTACCTATTATCTGTGATACAGATGTGACTGTAAATAACAAACATATAATAGATAATAAGTTTTTCATATCTCTGTTACTTATTAACAAAGTTATACGCCGCGGTAGAACCCGACATTGTAAATGTGTAGTATTCAGTATCACAATAACTTTCACTAGCTCTAATTTTTACTTTTGAAGCCGCTAAGAAATCAGACTTAAAATCTTTATTTGAAAATAAATTATCATCAAAGAAAAGGATTGTATTATCAGATGATTTCATACCTTCTATAACATATTTTTTATCAACACCACCAACAGTGAATACAATATCACAATTAATTACATCATCACAAAAGTAAGATCCGTATAAATAAAGTAAAGGATATTTAACAGTTTTTTCAATCCCGTAATTATTCATATAGTTTTTTAACTCTATAATTAATCCAGTATTTTTGTCAGACCAACCAGAACCCATATAAGTTACTTCATATGAACGTGTAAATCCAGTGGTATAATATTCAGTATCACCAATGTAGTAGGTTCCTGATGTAGTTACAATTTTATATGTAGGTTCTTTTTGTTGAAGTTCATAAGAAAGTAAATAAGAATTAGGGTTTCTGTATGTAGTCAGAGAGATAACAAAATCGTTATTAATATTTGTAGAGCTATCAGATACTTTATTGATGTAAGCTGTTTTACTTTGATAAGCAATAATATCAGACTTTATATAAGGTATAGATGTGATTCTATCTCTTATTGATAAAACATCTATGATAGATGACATTTTTTTGGTAATTGAATCTGGATATTCAATAAATGGTTGAGATTCACCTGCTTCCATAGCAAGCCATCCGTTGTTATTTGTTGCAGTAAATGCTTTCTTAAAAGGATCATCAAATCCGTTAGAGATTGTTTTGTAAGTCCATTGACCAAAGGTTGTAAATGTCGTAAAGAGTAAAATTGTTAGGAGTGTTTTCATAAGTAATTAGTTAAGTTAAGTTAATTCTATTAAAAACTTCTTTAAAGTTGATACAATACTTAAAAAATTTATTAATCAACAAACTCTATCTCATTTGTTTCGGGGTTCCAATCAATTGTAATTGGTTTATTTCGAAACTCATATCTATCATTAAGAACTGATGCGTTGAAAAAGTGGGTTGTGCCATCAAATACATAACCAGCACCTTCGTGAATATGACCAAAGACATGAATTTTTGGTTTTACATCACCAACTCTACTCAATAATTCTTCACAACCAACATTTCCTCCTCGATTAACAAAGTCTAATTTACCGAAAGGAGGTCCGTGTGTTATTAAAATATCTGTATTTTGTGGTATTAAATTCCATTTCCCTTTAATTTCTTCACCATTTCGAGGTAGATTAAAAGCCCAATTACAAAATTCAGGTTGCCAAGGAGCGCCCCATATATGAATATTGTCTTCTGGAAAATCACCATTATGCCCATCAAAATAAAGTGTTAATCCATCATCTTGTAAATATTCAATTGTTTTATAACCTGTTAATAAACCAGATGCCCAACTTGGATCATTTTCCATAATTCTATCATGATTTCCCGCTATAAGAATCTTAGTTTCATAGTTTTCAATTCCATCATACCAACTAAAAAAGCTTTCGGCTTCTCCTGGACTATAACCACTTGACATAAAATCACCAGCATGAATTAATATATCACCACCTGGTAAGAAAGAATTTACTAATCTGTGTTTAGTATGTGTGTCTGATAAAAATGTTATTCTCATTATATTATATATTGATTTGTAAAGATACGGATATACTAGGATAAAACCTTATTAAATATTAATTTACAACTTAAATTGTGTGCTAATTGGCGAATAAATCCAGGTGTGGCCTTAGTTTTGTGTATAAGTTTTGGTTTTTTAATAATATCAAAAGTGAAATCTTCATTAATATAAATTAAACCAGCGTATTCTGGAACTTCATCTACTGAGATTAAATCTTTAGGAACGACATAGTTAAAGTAATTACAAACTCTCCATAGTTGTTCACCTTTTCTAACATAAGTAAACTTTTCGTTTAAGATGTGTGAATGTTTTTCTTTGATGAAATCCTTCTTAAAGTCTGCTCTGCTTATTTTAATTTCATATTCATAGATGTAATCAGATTTAGATAGTGATATAACATCACATTCTTGGAGACCCATACCGGTAAACCTAGTTGTGATTGGTGAATGTGATTTTTGATAAAGATACATCACTAAAGCTGATTCGATGTTTCCAGATTTAGAGTTATCTCTTTTTATTTTATTAATTGATGATTTTCTACCCATTAAGTATTTATAAAAAATTAATATATACCATAATGAAACACTTAAAATCATTTAATGAAAGTTTTGTAAGTATGAAGCCATCAGAAGCTGATAAGATTAAATCTCTAAGAGGATTTGAATTATATAGAGTTTGGTCTGATTTATATGGATATCACGTTGATGGTAAAAGAACAGTTTTACCATTAGAAAGAATATCAATCTATAAAGAAGATGATAAATACGTTGTTGAAATAACAAGAAAACCGGGTTACTTCAAAGATTTGATATCAGCTGGTTTAACTGGTTGGGAAGAAAGTTGGTATGGTGGTGGTAGAGTTTGGTCCACAAAAGAAGAGTTTACAGATATAGAGTCTGTTAAAGATTACTTACTAAGTTACGAGTGGTATGACTTAAAGAATTAAAGTTCTTTTTCTGACTGATCATCTTCTAAATTTTATTAAATTAATTTTTATTATATATTAAGAAATTTGATTAAGTATTTTCTTGAAAAAGAGATGCTAACGACCAAGCAATAATTGATACTACTGCTCCTACTAAAAATAATAATCCGTTGCTCATTGCCAATCCTGTAAAAGCAGCTACTGGTGCTCCAAAAAGAAGTAGTAATGAAATTGATGCTCCTGAAACACGAGCTATTTTTTCCAATATTGTTTCACTTTCTTCTTCAACTGATTCGTTAACAATAGGTTGAATTTGTAATGGATTTCCAACAAATGATTTAATCCAATCCCATAGTTTCATTAATTCAGACTGACTTTGTTGTTTTAGTTTTTGTAAAGTTTCTTCCATTAATTCAGTGTTTTCTTTAATCCATTCCATAGCAGATTCAGCACCTTCCTTAACTTCACCAGTTAGTTTTGATATCCAACTTGATAGTTTCTCTTTTATCCATTCATAGGCTTGTTGAAACCAGTTTTCATTTACACCGTTAAAATTCTCGTAAGTCTTAATATATTTCATTTGTTTAGAATTTTTTTTATTAAGATATCCTAGATATCTTTTATTTTAGAGATTCGGGAGTTAATAAAGTTTTTATATTCTCAAAGTTTTTAGTTAATTCATCTTTCCATTGAGATTGTCCTAATAGGAAGTTAATGAATTTTTTAGCTTGTTCAGCATCTGGTAAAGTACCCATAACATCTTCACTTGTTGAAGAATTATTCAAAACAAATTTATCACCTTTTAGTTTTAATGTTAAAAAAGATTCAGAGTTATCTTTTACTTTAGTGAATGTAAATCCAATAGAAGAACTACCACTAAATAATTTAGACATAAATCCTTTCTTAGGCTCAACTTTATCAATTTCTACTTCTTTTAGTTTATAGTTATAGTTAGCAAACTTTTTATAAATTGGATTTGTACAAATTGAAAGTGAAAATTCATCTGCTTTATCTGAAGGGGTTTCACCTGAGGCACTACCCATATTTCTTGTAGCTGAATGAACAGCTCCCATATGACCTGCTAGTGCTTCGTTGAATGCTTTGAAGTTTTTTATTTTTTTCATTTTTTTAGTAATGTTTTTTTATATATTAAAAAATTGAATTAAAATTCCTACAAATTAATATATACTTAATGAAATTCATCAGAAGTTATAAATCATACAAAAACTATCAGTCATTATTAGAGGCTAATAAAGAAGGAATTCATGTTGATTCGCTAGTTATAGATGATATAATAGGTGCTCAGATAAAAAAGTTCTTGGAAAAAATCAACGAAAAAGTAAGTGTTGATGAATTAATTGAACTTATTAAAACTGATTTATTAAACAGTCAAAGTCCAAATTTTATTATTAAACCATTAGTTGATGAACTTTCATCACCAGGTTCTGGTTCTTGGAATTCAGATGAGTATAAATTTGTTGATAACTATATTAGAGACTTTACTTTTATGAAAGTAGCTCATAATATATTCTCAAATAGTGGATATTTCTTTGGAACAGATAAATCAGTTGCTAATTCTACCAATAATACTGGAATTAAAGAGGCTAAGAAATTGTGTGATGAAAAGTTTGGTGACAATAAAGTTCCTTATAACATTATTAGATATTCTTTATCAAAAGTAAGAAAAGATATACTAACGATTTATAAATATAAAGACACGGAAGAGAAAATCGACAAATTTGTTGATAAAGATGAGGTTGATACAAAAATACCTCCTGATTGTTTTTCAGATGAAACACCAGGTGGTTCTTTACCAGAGTTAAAGAAGATTCTTATTGCCTGTGGTGGAAGAGAAGACTGGGAACAAATATCAAAAGAAAGTCCTATTGCTAAGATAAATGATTTTAATCAAAAACTTTTAACAAAATTAAAACCAGTAGCTGATAAGAAAAGATTAGCTTTTCTAAACTTCTTAAAGAAAGTCACAGTTAGTATGACTGAATCAGCTAAAAAGATAACCTTACAAGAGATAGAAGGATTTTTAGAAAAGAATGGTCTTTCATCTGGAACTAAATTTGCAGAAGGAGATAAAGTTCTTTACTTAAAGAAAGATAAGACAAGAGATGATTGGGATAAAATTTCAGATGAAGATAAAGAAAACTTAGAATCTGAATTGACAAAAGAAGTCGTTGCTGAAGGTAAAATCAAATCAATCAAAGATGATGTCATTGAAATCGAATTTGGTGATGAAGGAAAAACAACGACTAAAACCAAGTCTGAAATAATTAAGAAAGTAGAATAATGAAAAGGATAAAAAGATTTGATAATTTTATTGGTCTTGAATCTATTGACGAATCAAGAGTTTATTTTCTTAACGACTTAAATAGAAAACTACAAGAACTTGTATTTGATGGTAATGAATGGGCTGGTAAACTATTACAAGCTCAAGGCACAGATATTGACTCAGATACTACATTCTTAAATCTAGATGGTGAAAACTTTTCATTCTCAAAAGAAGCTGATGTAAGAAAATTATCAGACCCTAGTTATGCTAAAGTGTTATTTGATGATCCTATTGATGAAATACAACAACCAAGAGTATTTCATTATTTTGGTGATTTACAACAAAATAACTTTGGTAATCTTTCTAGTAGAGGCTCAGTTAAAATGGGTAGAGTTATAAAAAAGTTATTACCACAAATATCAGATAAAGAATTAGAAAAATTAGTTAATAACTTAAGATCAGAAACAAGCGGTTATGAAATTAAATTAGTTAAAGGTCTAGATATTATTAAATATTACAAAAGAGAAAGTTGTGATGAGAATTCATTAAACTATGGTACACTGAATCATTCTTGTATGATGGATAAAGTCACTGAGAATAAAAATATCTTTGATATTTACACAAAGAATCCAGAGACTTGTCAATTAGCTGTTATGTTAAACGGTGAAGGTAAGTTAGTTGCTAGAGCTTTAGTTTGGAAGATAGATGAAATATCAAGATATGACCAATCATCGGTTAGTCTTATGAAAGATGAAGAAAAGTTTTACTCTAATCTTAATCTTAATTGGAAATTGGTTGACCAAAATAATTATGATAATGATTTATTTACAACTAAAGTAAAAGAACTTTACTTAATGGATAGGGTTTATTATACAAAAGATTGGATGGAAAATTCACTTCATAAATGGGCTATTAATAAAAGAATGATGATAAAGTGGAGAGAGCAGATTAGTTATAATGGTGTAACTAATAAACCAATATTAACCGTGAGTGTTAATAAAGTTGGTTATAGACAATTTCCTTATTTAGATACTTTCAAGTATTATGATGTTCAATCTGGAAAACTTACCAACTTCAAGATTAGTAATAGAGGATTTGAGTTACAACAGTTACAAGGTGGATACACTTCAACCGGTACTAAATTAGAGAAAGGTATTGATAAAGCAACTAACTATATCAGAAGATTCAAGGATTTAGTTTAATCATTTTTTTAACAACTGTCTTGAGACCTGGATTTACTAATAGTGCCTCTGGTACAATCTGATGTCTAATTCTATTTCTTGAATAATCTACTGAATTATTTGATTCGTCTTGAATAAACGGAACTTCTTTATCCTCACACCACTTCTCAAATTCAGACTTTTCATTTAATAAAAATGGTCGAATTACATTACCTTTAGAATAAGGAATAACAGATTGAAATCCTCTTAAGCAAGAGAATAAATAAGTTTCAACACAATCGTCTAAATGATGACATGTCATAATAGGAAAATCAAATTGTGAGAAAAATTCATACCTTAAGTCAGACCAAATCTTTTCTTTATTAGATGTGGGTTTTAATTCAGTTCTACCAATTGATAAGTCAAGACCTGTTTCTTTACAATATTCTGTGACGAATTTTTCAGCGTCTTGACCGTGTTCTGTGTTGTGATTAAAATAAAGTACGTGTGGATTGTATCTACCTTTAACTAAAAAGTCAAGAATAGCCATAGAATCAACACCACCAGAACAAGCGATGCCAAATTCACCTTTTGGAATATCACCTAATACTTTAATCATTTACATTTTTCTCAAAAAGTTACCTACTCGGTCACGAAGTTCGTTTCCGTTTCTAGTACGAACTAAAATTTTATCATCTTGAAAACGAGCTTCAATTGCACTAATATCACAAATCTGGCGAAGAAAGTTTCCATTAATATCTTTAGTAACAACCTTTCCGTCATTTAGAGTAACTAAAAATATCTTATCTGACTCATTGAAGTTTGCAAAAGAAACATTTTCAGAGATGCGTCTTCCGGTATTCCCCCATTTGTCAGAAAGAAAAAGGTTGCCATTTTTAATAATCCAGTCCATATTCATAGTGATTTAATAATGTAAATATATGGATAATTTTAAAAATTTCCAAGGAAAAGATGATAAAATGATATATAATTTATGGTACAAGAAGTAGATCCATCACCACAATTAATAAGCTATTTTCAAGAGTCTAAGGCTTTGTGGACAGAATTCGATGGTAATAAAAAACAATTTATAGACTCTTCAGAATGGCATTACATTCTATCAAACATTGAGCAAAATATCTTTTTACTTAAAAGATTACAAGAAAGAGGTTTGCTTAAAACAGAAAATCATATTGTTGATTGTGGTATCGGTTTAGGTACAGCTCTTTTTGATATTTATCTTCAGACAAAAGACTTCACAGATAAGACATTTACTTTCACTGGAATAGAAAAGCAAGCTATGTATATTGGTTTTATTCAAGAAAAACTTTTACCTTATTGGAATGGAAACTTAGATTTAATTCATGATGATATTATGAATCAAGACTACTCTAAATATAATATAATTTATACATTTACTCCATTTCAGACAGTTGATAAATTAAAAGAACTTTACAACAAAATCATCTCAGAAGTTGAAGTAGGGTCTGTCTTAATTGAGAATAAAAATGCTGGTCTTGGTTTACACGGTGTTCTAACTGATTTAGAAGGTATTCAGAAAATTGAGTTAGATGATATTGTAGTATTTAAAAAATTATAACAAAAAAAAATTAAAAATTATGTCTTATTTTCCACAATCCTTTCATTATACTGTAAATGATATCGGAATTAGAGTTTATGATGATAAGCACGTTCAAGTGACTTATATCAACTTAAGAACTCTATCTAAATTAATTTCTTCTTTAAGAATACAAGCACAAATTGACCTTCAAGATGCTATTAATAATGTTGGAGTTCATGCTGTTAAAGACCAAACACTTCAAATTTTAGGAATGTTTGCTTCAAAAATATTCGAGGGTATTTCTGCATTTTGGCCAGGTGGAACACCAGCTGCTTATATTTCTATGATTATTGGTAAAATTGCTTCTGGTGTTATTACTAAATTAATAGAACAATCTCAACCGGGTGATGAGATTCAATCAAAGGCTAATGAGATTAGAGAAGGTATGTTAGCTATCTTTGATGCTACTAAAAAGAAGATTGACCAAATGGTTGTCGATCCTGAAGGACATTGGCAAGAAGTATTTCATTGTCAAGATTATTCTGATTTAGGAATTAAAGGAGATATTACAATGGCTGATATGGCTGATTGTTTAGATTTCTTTCCAGATGAAGAGAATCCTGATTATGATGATTTTCAACTTTACCTTTCTCAAAGATGTAAATCTATTATTGTTTCTAAATTACTACCGGTTAAATGGCAAGTAAAAACTTATCCTTCATACTGGTGTAAAGATTACTATACAAGAAATGATGGTCAAAGACATTTTGACTTTGATTATTCACAATATAATCCACATACTGATGATGACTTTTGGTGTCAGAAATTCACAGGAGGCCCTGAGACGATATTTCCACCGTATTATATGATTGGAACAGATGAGAATGGTAAAACATCTCAAGAATTCTTACAATTTATAATGGAAGTTGGAAGTCGAGATATGACCAGTTATTCTTCTATTTGGGGATATTTAGAATTCGGTGAATCACAAGAAGGTGATAGACACTATATTGGAAATCACATTCATTATATGGTTTTAACTGATAATGAAGGAAACAAAGCACCTGGTATATTATCTGATTGGTTGTTTAAGGATGATTGTTACAATCAAACTACTAAAAAATATTCAGTTGCTACAAGAGAAGAAGTTTATACTAAATGGAGTTTACCAGGTAGTCCGAAGAATTCAATCTCTAAAAAAAGATTCAATATTTTTTATTTTATTAAGATTTTTTGGAAAAAATTGAAAAATATTTTTAAGAAATAATATATACTTAAATAAAAAAATTATTTAATATGAAACATTTAAGAAAATTCGAATCATTTAATATCAATGAAACAATGGATATGATGACTATGCCAGTTGACCCAATTGCAGGAGCGGCTGATGTTTATAAACAAATCGGAAACGCTATCGGAAATAAAGTTGGTGAAATCACTAAATTATTAAAAGAAGCTGCTACTCCTGATGTTACTAGACTTAAAGACTTTATGACTAAAACTTTTGGCACTACAGTTCCTGCCTTCACGGAAGAAAATGCTGAGAAGTTATACAAAGCTCTTGGTTTAGATTCAGTGAAAGAAAGTTTACAAGAAGGTGAAAACCTAGCTATCCAATTATGTGGTAGAGTTAAACAAGTATTAGGTGTTAATATTTATGCTTGGGCTGGTATTCCACTTGCTATTGTTTTAGGTGGAATGATGGCTGGTTCTACAGCGGCAGTATTTGGTATACTAATCGGTTCTTGGGCTTTACTTTGGGTATTCACAAAGATTATGCAAGTTTTTGGATATGGTAATGATGATACTGATGTAGCAGAAATCGGAAATTATAATCCAAGTCAAGATATTAGAAGATAATAAAAAAACCCAATCGATTGATTGGGTTTTTTCTTTTATTCACCTTTAATTAATCTAAAGACATTGATTCCAATAACAATCGAATTAAGTAAAATTATTGGATAAGCTCCTAAGAACATACCATAAACTATACACATAGCACAGGATATAGAATTGAGTATTCTTAACCATTTCATATTTTTCATCATCATTGAGATGATAACAACAATCATCGAGATGTATCCGTAGATTTCTATATTAGACATTTTTCTTTCTACCTGGTTTCTTTTCAGTTTTTCTATTCTTCCACCACCATATAACTAAAGGGATAATGATAGTAGTCACTATCCATTGCCAGTATTTTTGTATAAAAGACCACAATGAGAATCCTATATTAGATTTAACATCAACGTTCTTATCAAATACCGTTATATCTTTATAGAACTCTTGACCGTCTTCTTTTACTCTTACTTTAACAATTAGTTTAAGATAAGTTTGACCACCTTTTAATGGTTTTATTCTCCACTCCCATTCGGTGTAACCAGTTTCTTCAATGTTTTGTAACTCTGTTGACAAAGGTGTTATCTGAAACTTATCAGAGTCTGAGATTAACTGAGCTGACATAATAGATTCAACTCTTATTGATTCAATAACCACTCTTGACTTAACTGTTGAATCATAGATAGTGATGTTTCTATCTCCTTCGATTAGTTCAATTTTATTCTTTGTTTTGGATATTCTTAGTCTTACAGGATAGGTTTTGCCTACTTGCATTCCTTCCGGTACAGTATAAGCCATAGTTCCAACATTATCTACAACTTCTGGTAGTGTCGTTGTGTTATTTTTTGTTTTATCTTGAATCTTTACGTTTTTACTGTTATTTCTTTTAATTTCTTTTTCTTGATTAACTTCTCTTTTGATAGGATCTGGCTCAACATCCTTTCTTATTTCCATATACTCTAATCGAACAACAGTATCTAGTTCTTGACACTTTATTGTGTCTTCGATTACTAATAAAGTATCAACAAAATTCTCTTGATTACTTTCTACAATAGGTGTTTCTTTTGTAGAACTACAAGCATAAATAAGTAATAATAAGCAAAAAAACAGCACTTTTTTCATAGCTTATATATTAAATAAATTATTTATTTAATGTAACTAGGTTGTTTATCAGATTTGGATTTTGTGATAACTCATTAGTATTTACTCTTGTAAGAACAGCACTTTGATTTTTACTAATAACTGATGATGGATTATCACTTGATTTTATTAGTCTATCGAATCTCAATATACTTATATAAACCCCTGAGTTTAATTTAATCTTCTCATAATCAGTATAAGATTTATACCCAGAAATAAAGTCAGGTATCTTTTTAGTTATAGTATCGTTTGAGCTTGTGACCCAGTATTGTTTAGTTAATTCTTTCTGACTCATTGCTTCTAATACTAAAAATATTGCGTCTTGAAGTTTTTCGATACTGGTAAAATCACAATTTAATTTAATAATAAAATCAGTTTCATTGATAGTTACTTTACAATTAGATATACCAGATTGTTTATTCATTTGGTCTCTAAATTCATAAATCTTTAGTTTTAATTCTTCTTTAGAAGGTACTTTTTTACCATCATAAGATTCTAAAGATAAGTATGAATTAACATCTAATCTAGACTGACTTAAATTTATTGTATAAGCGAATTTTCCAGAGCCATTCGAGTTAAGAGTGACATCATCTATTATTTCTATACACGAAGTAAGTAGTAATAATAGAATGACTAAATATGTTATCTTCTTTAACATCCTTATTTTATATATCTTATTTTAATGTTAAGGTTTTACCAACACTTATTTACATTGAAATTATTATGAGAAAAATAAATAATTTATTTTAATATATAATAAAAAAAATGTCAAAAAATGAAACATATTAAAGGATATCAAAACTATGATAAAACCAACGAGGAGGTCTTAACAGGTTTAGCACTCATCGCTGGAGTTTTCGGAGCTATATTTGCACCAAGCATTTATAGAGAAGCTAAGAACTTTTGGTCTAAAAACGTTGTTGGTTCTAAATATAAAGAAACTGGAAATGTAGAAAAAGTAATTTGTCAATTTGATCCAGAAACTATTTCACCAGCCGTTAGTTCTTTAACAGTATCTGAAAGAGAAAGAGGTGAAGTTGAGATTCCACTAAAAGAATATAAAGATATTTTTGGAAATATTTGTTATGGATACGAACACACACAAGGTAGTGAATCACGAGGTGAAAAAGAAGAGCTTTACACTGCAATGTATAGATCAGAAGATTTACCTATTCTTAAAGAATGGTTAGCTGATGGTAAAAGATATGCTGGTAAAGGAACAAAATTAGAACTTAAACCATTAGATCTTATTTATATTGGAGATATTAGACGAGTTAGTTCAAGTGGAACACCAATAGGATTGTAAATTATTAAAACCTCAGACTCTCTGAGGTTTTTTTATTTATAGAAGAAATTAATATATAGTATTAATGAAACATCTAAGAAAATTCAATGAAGAATTAAGCACCGAAGAAGCCAACTCAATAGAAAAATCTTTTCAGAAGGCTAAAGTTAGTCCAATCACTGAAAAGTTACCTATTAATCGTGTTTACTCTGTTTTGTTTATAGAACTTTCAGAGGGAGAAACATTTGATAATCCTGATGAATTAGGTAAATATATGATGATTAATTTAAATTATAGTTCTTATATCTCTCTTCATGAAACATTAGACAATGCTGTTGAATGTTTAACATCAGATGAATCTGTTAGTTCTATAATTGGATTAAGTGATGATTATTGTGATAGTTGGGAAGTATTTAAAGGTCAGAATAGTGATAGGTTTGTTTCGATTTTAGATTATAATGATATTAATTTTCAAGAGATAGAGAATATATTACTTGATTATAATATCAATGTTGAAAATATGTGGGGATTACTAAAATGAAACATCTAAGAAAGTTTAATGAGTCTTCTGTTGAAGATATTAAAAGTAATTTAGAGGATATCTTATCTGATTTTTCTGATAATTATATTCCTGTTGAGATTAGACATACTACGGTTACAAAAACAATGGCTTTTTCAATTGCTTTAGGTGATGAGTATGCTGAGACTTCCAGCAAGCGTCTTCATATGATTAGTATTGTTCCTAAAGATAATAAAGATGAGTTTCTAAGATTATATGATTATATGGAATCAGAAGGTTATGACTTTTCGTCAATGTCTTATGACTTTGCTGGAGATATCGTTATATTAAAAATAGAACAAATTGGATTAGGTATAGACTCTTTCTCTAATCAGTTATTCAATGGTATAGATGAAACTTGTTATTTAAAATTATTTTTTAGAAAGAAATGAAACACTTAAAGTCATATAAATTATTTGAGAAAAAGGAATCTAAAGACCAATCTAAAGCAGAAAAGATGATCGAAGATTTCAAGGAAAAGTATGAAACTGAATTAGATAAAAATATGTCAGTTGAACAAATTGAATTAATTGAAAGGGCATATAAATTCTATAAACAAAAGTGGATTAAAGGCAAAGTAGATATAATTAAACTAAAAGACTTAGGTGGTGTTCACGGTAGATGGAGAGATACTCCTAAATTAAAACAAATGACACTTAATCCAAGTATATTTAAGTTTAAGAGAAAGATAGATGGTAATGATGATATACCATATGGTTTATTTACTATTGTTCATGAAATTGCACATTGTGTCGACCATCAACTAAAAGTTTCATTTTCTAGAGAGTGGAAAGCAATATCAGGTTGGAAAAAACTTGATAGAAGAGCAAATGTTCCAGAAGAGTATGCTAGATATGAAGAAAAAAGACCTGGTAGAAAAATAGCTGGTCACAAACTATCTAACTGGATTCATAAAGAAGATTCTGATTTCATTAGAAAATACACATCGAGAAATCCAAGAGAAGACTTTGCTGATTCTTTAGCTTATGGGGCTTTAGGACTTTGGCATAAGTTTAAGGGTGAAGGTGGAGAAAAGAAAATGGAGATTATTAAAAAGATACTTAAAAAAGTAGATTAAAAAAAAAGAGTTAGATTAATCTAACTCTTTTTTTATTAATACTCGTCTTCATCTTCTTTATCATCGTAGTCGTCATAACCACCATAAAAGTCATCTTCATCTTCTTTATCCATATAAGGGAAAACATCATTCTTTTCGAAGAGTTCACAAAGTTCGATTACTTCATTTTCCTCAAGATATAAATCTTTAATTTTTAGAATCTCTTGGTCTAAAGAGTATTCAATTTTGTCTTCAGATTCTAATGATCTGAGCTTACTCATCACTTGTTTTCTGTTGACACATTCATCTAAACTGTAATAGTTAAAAAGTTCCATTATTTCTTCCATATTTTTATTTTTTGTTAAACGTTTTTGACATTTCTGTTTCTGACAATCTTGGTCTTTCTTCATCTATTGGATATTTTGACACTATCCAAAATTTCTCACCATCATCTAAATATCCAACGGTGATATATTGACCGTCACATCTAAATGTCATTGATGTATCTGCAATTTCTATCGGGACTATTTCTGACCTATTATCTAAATCAAAATTACCGATTTCTTTAACGAATTCCCAATTGTTGTATTTATAAAAATTTGACTTCAAAAGTTGTAAAAACTTCGAGCCTTTTTTTAACACTTCATTTTTTCTTACACCATGTACGTCTTTATCCTTAAATCCAATAGTGATGTGAAAGTCTTGTTGTGGTAAATCAAATCTTGTTCTTATAGCATCTAACTTTTCACTTTTACAAACAATGAAATAAGCTCGATTTCCATTTTTGTCAGCAGTTCCAACACCATACATTTTTAAATCATCAACATCATATTTAAGAATAGGATCAAGTGAATTAACAAATGAATCTACACCCATTTGACTCATAAGTCTATTATAATCCATAACATTTATTACAGTTATATGATAGTGACCTTTATCTCTAAGTTGTTGGTTCTTAGTAAATGCTTCATAGTCTAACTCACCGATATGTTCTTTCAATTCGTTTAAGTAAGACTCAATAGTATCCAATGGTATATCAATTCCTAAATAATTATTTATACCGGTTGTATCTTTAAGATGTGTAATATAGTAAATCATATCATTTGTTTAAATTTTTCTATTTCTAATCTCTTAATTTCAAGACCAAGTTCACGACCCTTAAATCCTTGAGACATTAATTCTTGTGCAGAAATACTTGGTTTATAATCAACAAACTTAATTAACTCATTTTTATTAATACCTTGTACTTTTAGCCACTCTAAGATAGTTTGGTCTGTTACTGCACATTGTTGTCTTTTTTTATATACATCAAATACATCATCTACATTGAATGATAATAAAGAAATTAAGAAAGCCACTTTATTAGCAGTTTCTAATTCAACCTTATATTCTTGAGTAAGTTTGTCACCTAATCCTACTGAACTTTCATTCTTAAATAAGTTAGCAATAACAACCACAAAGTCTTTGCTATCGACTAAATCAGTATTGATATCAGAACCAGGAAATACTTCATCCCACATATCAAACTTAGTAAAGAAGTTTAAGTAGTATTTGTAATCTCTGGCTTGTTTCCAAGCTTTACGCATCTCCTGCCAAACTCTTTCTTGAGAAATTCTTTTCATTTCACCAGTCTCTGGGTCGATGTTCTGTAACTGTTTTCTCTTCTCTATCGCCTTTTCAGTGTCTTTGTGAAGTGGATGTTCATATCTTGATGCAAAACGAAATGCACGAAGAATTCTTAATGAATCTTCATCAAATCTTTCAGTAGGATCACCAACCATTCTTGTGATACCAGATTCTAAATCTGCTTTACCACCAACTAAGTCAACAATTTCTCTTGTATCTAAATCATAGAAAAGAGAGTTGTATGTTAAATCTCTACGTTTAACATCATCTTCAATAGTAACACCTAACTTAACTTCTGGGTTACGACCTTTGCTAACATCTTCTCTGAAAGTAGCAATTTCCATTCCTTCTGGAACTTCTTTGGTAAATACGACTACCACTCCAAAGGCTTTTCCTTGAAGGTTAGTTCTAAATTTATCACCAATGATTTCTAAAACTTCATCTGGAAGAGCATCAGTTGCTAAGTCAAAATCTTTTGGTTTATCACCAGTTAAGAAGTCACGAACTGAACCACCAACTAAGTAAAGTTTTTTACCAGCGGATTGAAATAATTTATGTAAATCTTTTACGGAATCTGGAATAATATCCCACATATCTGATTTAGATTCAAGAAATTGATTGTATCTTTTTAATTTCATATAGAGTATATATTCAGTAAAGATAATAAAATTTAATCTTTATATAAAGAATTGGTTCTAATTAATTTAATACCTTCAACAAATCTCAAGTATTCATCGAATCCAAATCCGTGTTCACCAACGATTTCTTCTCTGATTTTTTCACACATTCCTCCTGGGTTTTCTGAACTTTCTCTGTATATTAATTTTCCAATAAACATATCATAAAGTGTTTGTTTAAATTTCATAGCACTTTGTCTGTTACTAAACTTAGCAGTTGATATTTCAATACCCTCAAAACCACAATTTGGACTTGGTATTAAATCTTTATCAGGATCTAAGTCAGGATACATTTTAAGATCTTGTTCGGTTATTGATGACGATGATTTACTTACACATAAGTACATATCTTGTAACCACCAAATACCATAACTTGGACTTAAGAAGTCAGATAAACACTCATTGAAGTTATCAAGAGTTTCAGCATCAGCTGGAATTAGTCCAAAACTAAACTGTAGGTATAAACCAGTACTTTCATCATTCTTAAATTCTTCTACTGAATCATCAAAAGTATCATTAACCCAAGATAAAGAAACATAAACATTAGCATCAAAAATTTTTTTATTAGTTTTGATTTTGATTTGATAAAGACCTAGCTTTTCAGATTCTTCTAAGTTCTTCTTAGTTAATCTATCACTTTCTCTTTTCTTAATCTCTTCCGCCCAAGCTGTAAGAACTTCAGGACGTCTAGTATGACCCAATTTCTGAAGTTTTTGAGCCGCACTTAAATAGGTAGAGGATTTTAACTCTTCGTTGAATTTATTATATGTTGATAATCTTTTCATTAGTCTTTATATAATTGATTTAGTGAGAATGACTTTACTGAATTTATAATATTAGGTAAATCTTCTATTTTAAGTAAAGGTCCATGTTCTTTAATTCTGTTATATCTCCATTTATCAGAACATTGTTCTCTTTCTTTCCCTTCTTGTATTTCTTGTTGAACTTTTTCTTCTCCTTCGATAAAATCAATAATATCGTTATGTAATCCTTTTGAGTATGGACCTGAACAATAATCATTTTGACCACTTATTGCAGAAACCAAAAGTGATTTAAACTTCATAGCTTCCGATCTATTATTGAAAAAGACATAATCACTTTCAACAGCCTCCCAGAATACTGGTCCATTATTTGAAATATTAAGTTGTCCTCCTCTAATAATTGTTATCCAAACTCTTGAAGATGGTAGAAGTCCATCATAAGTTTCTCTACTAAATTCATCTTTTTCAACAAGTTCTTTGAATTTAATTAAAGTCTCATCATCATATGGCATTAAAGACACTTCTATTGGAAAACTAAGATTGTATTCTTTATCTTCATCTAACCAATTGTCTATCATATCTGAAAACCAACTACCGTCAAAAACACAATCTATGAGAAACTTTCCTGAAATTTTTGGCTCAAAAGTCGTACTTTTAATTGATGAGTTCCATTTTCCTTGATATATTGAAAGGTCAAAAATTCCCCATTTTTTTAGACTGTCAAATTTTTGTTGATGTTTAGCTTTTTCTTCTCTCAACTTTATTTCATCAGCATAAGTTAATAATTCAGTACCTCTTCTTATATGACCCATATTCTTTAACTTATCACCAGCCTGTTTATAGGTATCTGATTTAAGTTCCTCAAATAAATTATATGTTTTTAGATGTTTCATATCGGTCTTGAGAGTTCGTTTGGTGAGATTGTTTTTATATAGTCAGCAATATCTTCTAATTGAAGTCCGTATTCTGATGAGAATGACTGACTAACTAAAATTGAAGCTTCAAGTTTTTGATATAAATAAGCAACATCAGTGTATCCACTTGGATAGTTTAGTTGTGTATCACTTACTATCTTAATTAGTAAATTCTTAAATTTATTAGCAGATGCTCTATCAGCAAATGCTACTTTACCAGATAAATTATCATCATAATCCCAAAGATTCCATTTTGTAAATTTAATCTGGTCTGTAATGTTATATTCTAAATTAAAAATCATACCCCAATAGAATCCATTTCCAAATTCAGGATCAGACATAAACTCATTACACTTTTGTATCAGTTCTTCAGATGTTGGAACTAACCCAACGAAAAAACAGATTCCACTTTCAGGTTCATCTGAGAAAGCCAACTCATCAAAATGAATTGCTAGTGCAAATTCTCCTGTCATTTTCTCATCAGTCTCTATATTTCTTACATTAATATTAAACGTACCAAAGTTAGCATAATCTTGAAGTTGGTCTTTCCACTTAACCATTTCTTCTTTATTCTCCATTTCATTTGCCCAATCGGTAAGAGTATTTGCTCTATCAGTATGACCTAACTTATTGAGTTTTCGAGCAGCACTTCTGTAAGTCTGTGGTTTTAATTCTTCATTAAATTTTATTAAGTATTTCATTTGATAAGTTATTTTAATTCCTTGTCGAACCATTTTTGTTTGATACTTGTTTGAGAACGTGGATCGTAATCATCATCATAAAGACCAACTAATCTAATATTATTTAATGAGTTCATAACAGAGTCTAAGTTATCAGAGTCACCTCCAACAATTCTCAACACATTCATTATAGACTCTTTAATTTTATCTTGTGTAGTTAACCAGTTTCTAAATTTTAGACCAGATTTTCTATCTGTAAATATACCAGCATATGGTGAATCAGGCTCAAATAAACTGATATTTTCACATCTTGACCAATCATAAAATGTGAAAATATCAGATGGTTTAAATTCTTCACCACTTTGTTCAGCTTCCCATCTAGTATCTGCATCCCAGTCGTTGATGCCATCATTCCAATCACTTAATGTGATTTCTAAAGAAAATGCAGGAATACTTCCACCAATGTAACCAGTATTATTCTTTCTTACAGGGTTTAATAATTGCCTAGAATTACTGTTTTCTGTTTTAGTTTTTCTTGTTGCTCTAAAACCAAACTCAAAAGATATAGATAATGATTTCTCACCTTTTACCCAACTCTCAACTAAATTCTCTGCTAGTTGCTCAGCATCTACATTATATTTTGTTGAATCATATTCAGGACGCATACAATCATATCCACCATAGTATATACCAATTAACTTAGGATCTGTGAAAGTAGATTCTTTACAAAGTGCACCAGAACTTGGTGGTAAACTAACAAAAATCATATTGTAAAATCCATGTTCTTTATCATCAGCATAATCATATAAAGTACTAGCTCTTTTAGTCTTATTATAGTAGTCTAATCTACTGGCAGCATTTCTGTAGGTTCTTAAATCTAACTCTTCGTTGAATTTCTTTATATACTTCATAATCTCATTATATATTAAATTATAAATCGCAAAATGAATATATACATTATGAAATGGATAAAATTTTTTGAGGATTTCAAAAATAATAACGAAGAAGGTTCTTTAATTACAATAGATGATGTTGTAAACTGTATTAAAAAAGGTGGATTGATTTATTCAACAATTATACACGATTATCCAGACAATAGTCCAGAAGAACCATTAAAACCAGTTGATATAGATGAAGATGGTTTAGTAACAGTTGAGATTGACGGAAAAGAATATACCGTTGACTTAAACGATATTGAAAAAATAGAAATGTAACAAATAGTTTAATTTAATAATTTTCTCATTTTAATATCCCTGATTAAAGGTTTGGTTGCTTCAATAATACTAGTTACTATCTCTGATGTTTTGTTATAAGTTATATTCTTGAGCTCATATCTATTAGTTTCATATCTATCTAATATATCTCTAATCAATATAATGTGACTGTTATCATATCCTGAACTTCTTTTAGAGTCTTCACTTATTAAGGGTATGTAAACATCTATGTTTTTTTCTAAACAATAATCTAATAAATCGTTTAACTCAACCGTGGATTCTTTATAGATATCTAAATGAAAAATAAATAAACTATCTCCATCTAATTTATCAAATTTAATTTTATTTGGATTAGAGGCTCCAAATTTTTGCCAAATGAAACCATCTGATAATTTATACCGATAAAGTATCATACATCTATCTAAGTTTTCAAAAATATGAAAGCATGTTCTAGCTGATATATTCCAAGCATGTTTATATTCATGTGATATATCAAACTCTAAAACATTTATCACATCAAAAATTTTAAGATTTTTTCTTTAATACCAGATTGTTTAATACCTTCTGATGATTTAGGAGTTAAAACAAAATTAGTCAAACCACCATTAGAATTACCAGATACTGGTCCAAATTTTTCATCTAAAGGCAAATCATCAACCGCAACCCATTGAGTTACTTCTGGATGATCTTTCAACCATTGTTTAATTTCCATTATTCTGTATTCAGCTAATTCTTCAGCGGTATAATAGTTTTTATCATACTTCAACGGAATATTAGGAGTGATATCAATAGGTGATTTAGAAACACCATACTTAGTAAACATTTCTTTTAGTTCATCTAAAGTACAGTATAGTTTCCAATCCGAACTAACAACGATTTCAGCACCGGTTTGATCCAAGATTGAATTAAGAATCTTAACAGCTTTGTCATTAAAATTGTCCATTTTTATATAAGCAGGTAAAATTTCAATACCTGGAAATTCTTTCAAGTACTTTAGTTTTTTCTTTTTTCGTCCACCCCATTCGGTAGAAAGACAAACTACACCATCATTATCTAAAAAAATAACTTTCATATTAATTATCTATAATTTCTTTACACGCTTCCTCCCAAGCAAAATATCCAACGTTGATAGGTTTACAACCATCTTTTGTTTGTAAGATATCCATTAACTCATATTCATCATCATCTAAATGAAAAGAGAATCCTTTACCTTTTATGAATTCAGATTTTGATTCCATACAAGTAAACTCAATATTATCTGATTTAATTCCACACTCTTCAGCTACCTCAAATAATATTTTATTTTGGTCTTTTGCGTGTATAAATCCTCTTTCTAATATTGTCTTATCATCAAGTCTTGATGTTACAATCCAAACTTCATGTCCTTTATCGACAAGACTCTTTGCGAATTGTTGAACATCCTTTCTACTTAATGTTGCGTCAAAGTCAAAACTTACTTTCATATTATTATATATCAACAAAGGTAAGGAAAGTTTTTAAAAGAAAAAAGTCCCTTTCGGGACTCTTTCTTAGTTTTCTTTCTCAACCATAATCTGTTTTACTTTACCGTTACTTCTTGAGATTGGTACTTTCACACCAATTGAAATCATCAATACTTTACCCTTAATCTTTGACAAGTCAAGTGAGTCACAGTATCCGTCTGTTAAGACAACAGTGTTGTACTCATTGAATTGGTCAGCAACTAAGTCAATCGCTGGTTGAAGAATGGTTCCGCCAAGACCTTTGATTACCATTGTCTCCAATTTACGTTTGTTTTTGATGTTCTCAATCCACTTAACTTCAGTGTCAGCTTCAATCAAGTTGATTTCGATATCGTTACGATAGATATAAGAAAGAACACGCTCGAAAGTACCACCCATTGAACCAGATGTATCTAAGATACAGTTGATTTTGGTTTTTACTTTACGATTACCTTTCAGTCCAGCAATTTGTCTACGGTTAGGTTTAACAATAGTTTTTTGCTTAACTGTACCGAAAATCATAGTAGACACAGCTCTTTTGATTTCTTTCAAGTAATCTTTTCTTTTCTTTTGAAGTTTTTGAAGTGTTTGTTCAATGTTACCAGCCGCTAAACCTCTCGCTGCCAAACGTTCCATAACATCTTTCACCATTGCTTCTCTCATTTCTTCTGGTACATCATCACCGATGTGTTTGTCCATATACTCACCAGAACCATTCTCCATATCTTGGAAGATTTGTTCTTTAGACCAAGTATCTAGGGACTCACCATCTTTTGATGGGTTTTTACCATAAGGACCGTAAGATGGTTTACCTGTAGAGTCTTGACCACCTTCGTTACCGGTTCCTTGACAATCTGGACAAGACTCGCCTTTTCCTTGACCATCACCTTGACCATCACCAGGTTGTTGACCATCGCCTTGACCTTCTTGTTTCTCACCTTCACCTTGACCATCACCAGGTTGTTGACCTTGGCCTTTTTGTTTTTGGTCTTTTTGACCTTGACCCTGACCTTGGTCTTTACCAGATCCGTTACAAGATTTACACTGTGAGTTTTTCTTTTGTTCTTTTTCCCACTTTTCTTTTTCTTCTTTCAACCACTCATACAATTCCTCAAAGATAAGTTTGCCTTGATAGTCTTTCGGAACAAAAAGAGCCATGTTTTTTCCATCTTTGTTTTTTGGAATTTCAACGAAAGCATGTGAAATATCTTCCCAAATAACGTGATTAATAATCATGTCTTGAGCAATATTAGAAAGTTTATGGTCATATTGACCAGTTACTGTACGCCTTGGGTGATTAAAAAGAAGGTGAAAGTCTTCGTGAAGAGTGATGAAGTTTACTTCTTTTAGTGACATGTCTTCTAAGAACTTTGGGGAATAGAAGAAGTTCATACCTTTACTTGTTACGTTCACCGCACAAGTTCCAATTGAATCTTGTTCATGGAAGTTAATATGTAAGTTAAACTCACCGTAGTAAGGTAGATTGATTTTTGTATCAATCAACATTGTCTGAATACCAGACAAAAGTTTTTCGTGTATGTTTTTAATTATCATCTTCTACTATTTATTTTAACAAAGATATGAATAAATTCTCAATTGTCAAATTCAATCTAAAATTTTATTTAATTTATTTTCTCTCAATATACTTTTCACCTTTTTTATGATATGTTCATCATCACCTGAGTCACAGTCTTGGTTTATACGAATATCTTCACCAAAAATAACCTTAGCAATATATAAACATCCACAAACGACTTCATCATAAGGCTTAATATTTGTTTTACAAAAGTCAAACCCGGATTTATCTAAACTAAAATAAAAAGTTTCGTGACCATCTTCATCAACACCGTTGAATCTGACTTGTCTTTCGTTTATAGTAATATCTTCCAGTGGTATATTCATACTATCTATCAATACCTTACAGACAGAAGAGAAGTCCTTAAACTTCTCTTCATCTAAACTACTAAATTCCCAATATCTTGTAAAACCCATTTACTTAATAATTTTATCAATTTTTAAGTCTCTCAACACAGCCGTTGGAATTTTGTGATAATCATCCATCTTTAGAATCTTAGTTCCTTCTGGTAGTGTTAAGAACACCTCAGCCTCATCCATTCCATCTTGGTGTTGAATGAAATCACTCAAGTCAAAGTCAGATGTGAATTCACCATTAATACAGAGGTCTTCTCGCGTACGAATTAATTTTGCTCTCGTTGGATCAGTCATAGCAGTTACACCAATAGTTCCCTTGAAGTTAGGTAGTAAAAATGAACCTATCCCGCCACCATCAGTCATAGCATCTGGGTATTGTGATTGCCACATCTTAAACTCTGGTAAAGTCATAATTGAGATAAATCCATCAGACTCATAAGATGATTTCATAATTTTATCACCAACACACAATCCAAATTCAGTGTAATCATCAGTAATCTCAACATCACGGTTATCATCGTGGTCAGTTGTACCCACAACTACTAATGTAGTTTCTTCATTGAAGGTTTTAAGAGTTTTCGATTTAATCTCTGTTGAAGTTGACTTTGCGGAAACTGGAGTTTCAGATACAGAGTCACTTGGTGGAATACCAAAGACACCATTACCCATATCAACAAATCCTTCGTCTGATTTAGCAACTATACCGTTACCTAAATTCATTTCAGTTGATTTATTTTCTTCATGAGAATCATAAGAATTAGACTGACACAATTTATCAAACTCTGGTTCTTGTTCAAATCCCATACGTATCATTTTTCCAACGACTTGGTGCCAAGTCATTTTACCACGATACTGAAACTCACCATCAACAACAGAAAGTTTACCTTCTACATCCAAAGATGTAATTTTTTGATAGACTTCTTTTTCTAACTCAAACTCTTGATTAGTGATATCATCTTTCTTCGCAATTTTGATTTTGTAGTAACCACCAGTCAACATTTCAGTTAAGACATCAATTTTTAACTTCATAATGTCTGCAATCTTAGCCGCAACTTTGGTTTCTGTTTCATTCAGACCTTCCATATCTTTAATCTCTTCTGAAACATAGAATACATATCCGTTTGGATCGTCACCTGGTTTCATACTTTCTAATCTACTTTCAAGTACCTTTAGAGACTCTGATTTTTCATCCATCTTTTTCTGAGCCATTTTCACATCACTTTTATAACGAATGATTTCTTTCTGAGTTTCTTCAATACGATCCTCTAATTCCATAACCTTTTCTTCATTCATTTTACGGAATTGTTTTTCCATATAAGACTCAGCGGCTTCTTTCAATTTCTCATTTGGTTCAGCAGGATTTACAAGTGCATCTACAAAAATTTCAGCATCTTTTTCTGAAAGAATTATTTCATCGGACTCGACTTCATCAGATTCAGATGAAAATAAAGCATCTAAGATTGAGAAACCTCTTTCAGATAGTTCATTTGTTTGTTCTTCTTCTTCATCAAAGATAGACTTCAACTTATCAATTGGTTTTTGATTCTCTACTTCTAAATAACAAAGTTTACCATCAATGTCAGCGAACTCTAAACCAGAGACTATAAATTTCTGAGCATATCCAGTTGTATCTTTTTCGTCAATTTCATCAATAAGTCTTTTCACCATTGATTCATCAGAAAGATTAGTTCCTTCCTGCTCCTCAAATTTAATAGTTCCTTCATCACATATAGTTACTTTAAAGATTGCTCCTTCTAATATACCCGAAAGTTTTTCACCTTTCAAGAACGCAATATCACGTATGAAACGAATTCTTGCACCATTTACAGCGGATACAAAGTTTAAGAATTTTCTTTTTGGTTTGAAGTTTCCGATAACTGGTTCTTTAACTTCTTCAGTATTTTGATTTTCTTGCATAAGATATTTTTTACAAAGATAATATAAAAAAATTAATTAATCATTAATAAGATCAATTTTTATATCACGAAGTTCTCCTTTCGTGTATGGGTCTGGTAATTTATTCCCATTTTCATCAACAATATCATCAGTCTCGATGTATTTGTCTCCACTTTCTTCGATTAAAACTTTTAATAAAGGGTTAGTTGTTTCTTTATCATCTTGAATATCATAAATCTCCATAACCTGTTCTCTAAAAGATTGAAAGTTATGAAGAACTGTTGAATTATCATCACTATGTTTATCTAAACATAATGTTAAAAGAAGATAAAGTTCTTTTTGAGATAGGTTTTTAATTTCATTACTAACATCTTTGACATTAAAGTTTCGATAGATGTTGATGAATTCATTGGTTACTTTTATTTCACTCATACTGTTTCTGTTTTAGTTGAAAGTTGATTTTTAATTAATTCTGTATAATATTCACAATTTTGTAATAACTCTTGGTGAGTTCCTTCTCCAATAATCTCACCATTCTTTAATACAAATATTTTATCACAATTCTTCACAGTTGATAATCTGTGTGCAATAACAATAGAAGTCTTTCCTTTACAAGAAACATCTATTGATTTTTGTACGATTTTTTCAGATACTGAATCAAGTGCAGAAGTTGCTTCGTCAAAGATAAGGATTTCTGGATTCTTTGCCAAAGCTCTTGCTATTCCAATTCTTTGTTTTTCACCACCAGATATTTTGGAACCACGTTCACCAACAATAGTGTCCCATCCATGTTCTAGTTTACTAAAGAAAGAATCTATTCTACTTAACTTAGCAATCTTTTGTAATTCATCATCACCTAGAATTCTATCATTACCAAACGAAATATTTTCTCTTAAACTTTTATCAAATAAAATAACTTCTTGGTCAACCGAACCAATACTTTTTAGAAAGTCTTGAAGTGATAAATCCTTAATATTATGACCATTTACTTTGATAGAACCTTCTTGTGGATCGAATGCTCTTCTAACTAAGTTGGCAATTGTAGATTTACCAGAACCGGACTCACCAACAAAAGCAACTTTTTGACCACGTTTGATATTAAATGAAACTCCTTTCAATACCCAATCAGTTTCTATAACTTCATCAGAATCATGTGAGTTCTTACGTCCAGGATACTTAAATTTAACGTTATTAAACTCGATATCACCTGTGAAATCACTTTTGATAGCATATTCTTTTTCTTTAATATCTGGTTCTATATCCATTACCTCAAAGTATTTCTCAATGTTTATCTTATCAGTAATAAACTGTTTTTGCATATCAGTAATCATCCACAAAGACATAATAAAGTGATTTGACCAGGTAAAGATTAAGAAGATACTTCCAGCCGTGACAAACCCACTAAACAATAAATAAACTCCTATACCAATTGTTAGATATCTAAATATTGATGTCACGATTTTTATACCGGTCAACCAATTTATTCCCAATAACCAGGCAGAAGAGTAAGCCACTTGATGAGCTCCTTGAACATCATCTAAATCATCAATTGATTTTTTCTCAGCTACTTCGTTCTTTATAAGAAATACATATCGGTAAAGTTCACTTATTGTTCTTGATGTATTATTTCTAGCATCTCTAACTTCTCTAATTTTTGGTTGCATCATTTTATTAAAATAATACATCGAAAAAATAAATCCAATTGATACAAGTAGATAAGTAAATCCAATTAATGAATTAATACTGAATAAGACAACTAACGCAACAACAAAATTAGATATTGAAGGAAAAAATTGATAAATAAACATATTTACTTGATTCTGAACAGCAGTGAATCCAGTAGTTATAATATTTTGTTTTACACCTGAGTGTTCATTTATATGTTGACCATTTGAGAACTTAAAATATCTAGAAATCGACTCGTGATTAAGATGATTAGCCACTGCGACATCAAGTTTTTTAACTTCTAATCTTTGTTGATACATAACAATTACTGTTTTAAATAAATATGTTATCATCGCAAAAACAACTAACCAAATAGCGGTCGGTAGATACGACATTTCAGAAGAATGTTTCTGTGCTATATTGAATATATCACCTAATAAATATGTTGTAAATGCTTCAACAGCAGATGTAACGAAAACACATAGAAATACTAAAAGTAATTCTTTACGGAATGGTTTGGAAAAGTCTAAAATACTTTTCAATAGTTTTATATTACTCATTATCTTTTTTTAAAATTTCTTTTATTTTTTCTTCTCTTAGTTGTTGTATATCAAATTCAAAAATTGCTCTAATTTGAGCTCTGTGAATTTCTTCTTTTTCACCTTTTTCATTTATGACCCAGTATTTACGCCAACCACCGTTTATTTCATAACCTCTCTCATAGCTCCAGATTTCATATTCACCATCATACCATTTACCTTCGATAAACCTATCTTCCCATTTAATACTTCCGAGTGGTGCTCTTGGAGCAGTTCTACTACCATTCTTACAAAGAAATTTAGTTTTAACTATTTTCATCTTTCCAGCTTTTATATTTGATTACACATTCAATTGTATAACTAGATACATTATATTTTTCAGCCAGTTTTCTATAAGACGTATTACCTTCTTTATATAATTTTCTAATCTCTCTCACAATCTCCCAATTTAACTTAGCTGCTGGATTTTTATCTCCTGTTCTACCGAACATTGGATTTTTATCACCAGATAAAGACTCTGACATTTTCTTCTTAGTCTCTTCAGTTCTTTTTAATCCTTTTCTAGACTCTGACATTTTCTTTTTGGTTTCTTCCGATAGTTTTTTCCCCATATGTGATTTAGAATTATTTTCAACCCATTCTAGAGTATGTTTTTTACCCCACATTGGATGATTTTCACCTTTCATTCTCAATGAATGTTCTTTACAATACTCAATTGACCTTTTACCGTTACCATCCCCACCATCAGTTAGATTTACCAGAGTCCCCTCATTTAAGTCTTGTCTACCATATAGTTTTATTAACTCCATTTCTAATCTATCAGCTTCTTCTTTTGTAATATCAATTGATACTATTTCAACTATTGGTGGTCCATATTTATTCACATAATTGTTCCACCACTTACTCCGAGACCTTTTAGAGTGAGCTCTCTCCACTCTTCCTCTATGCGTTGAGCCTTGTCCAACATAGAAGACTTCACCATTAACTGGGTTTTTGTGAATATATACAAAATGTTCCATAATGTATATATTAAAAGTGCCATACCTCTATTGAAACTTAGAATCCTAATTTCTCCAACTGATATGATCTATAATCTTGTTTACTAACAGATTCCAATTCATAAGCTCTATGAAAGAAAACCTCAAAGATTTCTTCATATCCCATTTCTTTTGCTGTTAAAGATCTATTTAGAGCTTTCCATTCATCAGTGATTCGATTAGCTTGTACTTTTGACAGATCAACGGCTTTATCAACATCACCTGTTGATTTATCAACGATATCTTTAACTCTTTTATAATTCTTCTCAAACTCTGATTTGGTTTGACCGTTGTATTTTCCTTCTTTTAAACCTCTCATATATTTTTCAGTTAAAATATTAAAACAATGATTAAATCCATTCTGGAGTCTTATTCCATTCCATTCACATTTACCAGAAAGGTTTTTTTCATGAATTTCTCCAGTGTCTTTGTTTATTTTCCGTGTAATCTTACCTTTAAACCAAAACCAATAACAATCCCTTCTTTCTCCTTCAAGGAAGTCCGAATTATTATTTATTGGCCATTTTTCCATTGTACAAAGATATTAAATATTTTATAATTTATCAAGTAAATCTTTAAGACCAGACCATTTAAGAGAAAATTCAGAAATTGGATAATTTATTATCAAAGTGAATAGTAAACCCATAGGTGTTGTGTAAAATTCATGTGCTCCCCATAACCAAAAGAAAAATATTAATTCCAGAAAACAAAAAACATGACCAATAATTCTGTAATTTCTTATAAGTATCTTTTTCATCAGTTTAAGATATCATCAATTCTACCATTTCTACTAAAACAAATATTATTTTCTACCATAATCTTAACATCTCCGTACTTTATCACTGAAGAATATCCACCAAGAACTTCAGTAAGTTCATAATCAACGTAGTAATTACTTCCGACTTTTCTATAAATATAATCTAAAATTAAATAGTCTTTAGATTTATCATTTACATCACTAACGAGTGTTCCGATTGGATAATTAATTAAATATTCTTCCGTACCATCTTCATTATAACCCCATATTTTACTGAAGAACTCAATTGTATCTTCTAAGTAAAAAACATATGCCATAATCTGAGATATTTTTCCAGTAAAAGTGTATGAGTATCTAACATATTCTTTTTCAGATATTTTGTGAGTCTTAGATTCTTTTTTTACAACGATATTTTCATTGACAATTATATCTGAGATTTTATCAGTATTATCTCTTCCCGTGTAACATGTTTTAGTACCAAAATCTTCTTCTTTTAGATTGTTATAGATATCAAAAAAGTTATCTACACGATTTTTAGCAACTGAAAAAACAAATTGATAATTATTTAAGTGAGGATCAATCGTCTCAACTATTAAATCACCTAATGTTTTTTGTCTAAAACTAATATGTGGGTGTGAACCTTGAAAATTTGATTTAGGGTAGACTCTAAATGGTGTTTTTTCTAATCTATCATTCCATTTTAGTATTTCACTATCTAATAAATATCTCATTTTATTTTAGTATTTCATTTATTTTATCGTTTCTTAATTCATCAACATCCATAAAATATTTTCTGAATTCTTTTTCTTTTATTGGTGAAGAAACTCCTTCTACCTCTGTTTCGATGTAGTAGTAAATACCAGAAAACATTTCAGAGTTTCCTCCTCTTTCATAATCATCCGGTATTCTAAAGTTGTAAAACTTCCCTCTTTCCCATTCAACATAATTTTCTCCATAATCTTTTCCGTTGATAGGATAAGCATTGTTATTCTTTCTAAAAACTGTTCTTTTGCAATAAACTTTCAATCATATTAATTAGTTTTTGTATCAATACTTATGTTAGTAATTTGATTAAGTTTAATATCTCTCATTAACTGGACAAAAAATCTTTCTAAGTCTGACTCATTTGAGAATTGAACTCCAATGTAACTATCTTGACTATCAAATACTAACCAATTTCCTTTAGTATAGATATTATTGTAAGTTGTAACACCAGGTATAATAACAAAACTGTCTATTTCAGGTGGTGTGTAACCCTCTGGTACCTCTTGTTTAGTCGACATTTGTATCGAAACAATCTTGTTAGTATTTTTAGATATTCTTAACATTCTTCAATTCTTTTATTAGCAACATCAATATAATCTTGTTGTAAGTCAAACCCAATATAATTTCTACCTAATTTTTTACAAACAACTCCAGTAGTTCCAGTTCCCATGAAAGGATCCAAAACAACATCACCTTCTTTTGTTGAGCCTTTAATAAAATACTTAACAAGTTCAACTGGATAAACAGCAACGTGAGTATCTGAGATTCTTTTAGATTCAGATGATATATTTATCAGTGTTGTTGGTAAAGCTCCTTTTGGATTAGGTGACCAATCTTTATATTCAATATTTTCATCACCTTCAGTTCTAGCGAATCTTTTCTTTAAAGGTTTAGTCATTCTTTTAATTGACTTCTCTGAATACTCGGTTCTCATTTCATCAATATAGAACTGAAACCCTTTTTCTTTAGCGAACCAAAAAAGATATTCAATACGGTCACCGAAACGAGCACGATTAGGAAGACTTTTAAGTTTGTTCCAGAAAAGTCTCTCAAACATTTTCAGTTCAGTTCTTTTATGAATTTCAGAAATTAAATCATAAACATAAGGATGTCTAAATCCTCCTTCTACTTTATCATTGATATTAAGTATAAATGAACCAGTTGGTTTTATAACTCTACAGATTTCATTACAGATTGGTAAAAACCATTCAACATAATTATCAGCAAGTATACCAGGATTATCTATGTAAACTTTTAAGTCTGCGTATGGTGGTGATGTTATCACCAAATCAACAGAGTTGTCTGGTAATTGTTTAAGTAACTCTAATGAGTCACCTTGATATATTTTGTTATAATCCATTACATTTCTTTACTTTTCTTATCTAAAAATTCTTTTTCTTTTTCAGAAAGAGAATCCATTCCTTGTTTTGATATCTTTTCTAAAATATCATCTAAATCAAATTCGGTTTCATCAACCTCTTCTTTACCACTAACTAATGACTTAACAAGTTCAATAGAAACTAAGTTATTGTCAATCTCTGGAATAGAATCCTTTATTTCTTGATTTTCGTGAAATTCAGACTCAGCCATCATTTTATATTTTGTAATTTCAGTAACAATAGAAGAAACTATAGATGGAGTTTCTCCCTTTTTTAATCGATTTGTCATCATAAAATTATCAATCTTGATAGTAATATTTATTCTAGTCTTTGATAACTCATAATTCAATCTTTCATCAAATTTCATTTGACTATACATATCATACTGTTTAGTGTAGTAATCTTGTTTGTTAGAAACTTTAGGAATAAAAAACCCATAGTAATAAAACATATCAATCTTACAGTCATCCATTTCTTTCTCAATTATAGAACCACAAATTGATTCAACCCAAGACTTGATGTATGGAAACTCTTTATAAACTTCTTCTGATTTTGTGTCAATTATATACATGTGTTACTTTATTTTTATTTAGATAATCCAAAAATATTTAAAATTTTGTTTAATTTATTGTCGCGATGTGTTGATAAACTAATACCTTTAGCAATATTTTCTAAAGCATCCTCAACTATTTTTTCGGATGGCTTCATATCTTGACAATACTTATCCATAATTATATTTCTTAAGTCATTAACAATAACTTTTATGTCGTTGTTCCCACCATAGATATAGTAAGATCCATTTGGTAGTTTTTCATTTTTAATCCAGATAGAGGGGTCAGACTCTAATTTCCAAGTTCCACCATTACTTAATGTATATTTAACCTCGGTTTCATATCTTGTACCATCTTCAGCAATAGCATAATATTCACGGTGATAATCCTTTTTATCAGGTGAACTTTTGTCAATCCAATATAACTCTTCATTCTGAGTAGATAGTATTAGATTCTCTATAACCATTTTTACTTTATCGTTTATCATAATTGTTTAAATCTTTTTAATATCCATTCTAATTCGTGTTCCATATACTCATTACCATAAAGAGTATGATTAAGTGTGATGAAAGTTTTTACTTTTTCATTATCAACGTAAAGAACTTCATACTCTTTACCTTTTTCAAAAAGAGACCAACCGAAGACGTTATTCACATCTTCGGTACACAAAAATTTATCTCCTTTTCTTATCATCATTATTTAATAACCTTTTCTTTTGGAACGATTACAACATAAACAGTATCGACTACTCTACCACCTATGCTATTATCACTTTTATTTCCAAACACACTACCCATTGGGTCTTTGTCTAAAACCTCAACTTCTTTAACAAAGTAATTTGTCTCACCTCTATTAGAGAGCCAGTTCTTACCAAATGTTTCGTGATATTTGATTTTAACTTTCCAACCTTCGGTAGCCGCACTATCCAAAGTAGCAATAACTTTAGGGTCATTTACATCATTATCAACAGAGAACTCAAACGGAGTCGCACTATTCATACCAGTTTGTGTCGTGTTCAACGAACCTTCCCAAGAGTTCCAAACAAGACCTTTTTGAGAGAATTTGGTAATCATACCAATACGTTCACCATTAGAATAGTTCTCTGTACAAGAAGTTAAGAACATTGTTGCTACAAGAGCAATCATCAAAAATTTAATCATTTTCATATTTATTTTAGTTTTTAAGTTACAAATCTACGAGTTTTTTTAATGACTCAAAACATTCTTATCTCTTAATTTTATTTTATTTATGTTAAAAGTTTTGATTTATACTAATGTTCTTAATTTCATTTCTCTTAAAATAACTTTCATATTCTCTGAATTACCTTCAACTACTTCCAATACAAATTCTTCAGTTAGTACATGAAGTCCTCTTTTATTGGGAACATCAGATATCATACTGACAGATCCGATATATTGCTCGAACTTAGAAAACATTTCAGTTGCTTGTAGGCTCTGACTAGAATAAAGATACATTAGAATATTTTTTACTTCCACAGAATATTTTTCATACACACGCCATCTTTTCCAATAATTTAGAAAAAAAGTGAACATATCATCAGGTGTGTACATTTTATATTCAACTGTAGGTGTAAATCCAATCCAGTGATTATACTTCTCAAGAATATAATCAGGACTCATATCCATGAGTTTATTATCAGCATACTTGCTGAAATTAATATTAAACTTATAAAGGTTTACAATCTGATTATATTCCTTACTCATCTAGCAAATATATGGATAAATAAAACAAAAACAAAGGTTTTTAATATATAAATAAAATAAATTCATACTAAAAATGAAAATTAAACATAAAGTAGTAAAGGAGTTTCAATATTTATCTCCTGATAAAAAAATCTTTATACTTAAAATTGGAACTATTTTAGAAGAATACAATTACAGAGTAAAAACTGAGATTATTCCAATTGATAAAGATATCATAGATCATAACCCGGACTTTTTCGAGGTCATCGATTGGAGAGCGGAACTCCTATCATATATGAGATCTGAAAAGATGCCACAACCTGCACAGCTAGGAAAAAAACTAATACCGTTTATTGAGGATATGATTCTTTCTTCAATGTCTCAAAATGCACCTCAACAAAATGGTAACTATGTAGATGATTTTCAGATTAGAGAATTAGAAAGAAAAGAAAAAGACTTAAATAATAGAGAATCAAGAATTAGGGATAAAGAAGACGAGATTGACATCAGAATCAAAAGAATTGAAAAGAGAGAGGATGAGTATAAATCAGAATTAAGAAATTTAGACCAAAAGGAAGATGATTTAAGATCTCGTTCAAGAGGTTTAACTGAAAGAGAACTTGACTTACAAGATAAGGTAAGAGAGTTAAATGAGAAAGAAAGAAATCTCGATAGAAGTATGTTAGAGTCAGCAAAAGACTTAGATGTTAAGTATGTTGAGTTACAAGCTAAGATTGACAAAGATTTAAAAACTTTGTCAGAAAAAGAAGTAGAGTTAGAATCACTTAGGAAAGAATTAAAACAAAAAGAAAATTCTATATCTCAAAGAGAAGCTGAATTAGAAGATAAACTCAGAGACCACGTTATGAATTCGGAAGATTATAAAATGCATGAGTCAGAACTAAAAAAGTTAGCCAGTGAAATTAGAGATTGGGAAGGTCTACATTGGAAATTAAAAAGAACAACTAAACCACCATCAGCGTTAGGTGATGAATAAAAAAAAGTGAGAATTAATCTCACTTTTTTATTTTTAAACTAATCAATATTCAAGTCAGAATAATTAATATATACTTCATGGACAAATTGAAGAGACTATATAACTATCTTAAAAAGAATCAAAAGAAAAAGATTCTTTTTCTTACAACTTCTAATAGATGGAGTGGTGATAAAGAACTTCCTAAATCTTCTATTATTGCAGAAGAGCTAATGAAGAAATTAGGTGGTGATAGATGTCAAATAATTAATGTCGCTAAACTTAAAATTTTCCCTTGTGAAGGTAATGTTTCTACTAAAAGAGGAAATACTTGTGGTCTTAAAGATGCTAAGTTAAATGATAAAGAAAAAAATCCAACTGGTAATATCAGATGTTGGGCAGCTCTAAATAACAAATCAGATGAAATGTATAAAGTAGCGAACGCTATCTTTGACGCTGATATTGTAATATTCTTTGGTTCAATTCGTTGGGGTAAAATGAACGCAATCTATACATCACTCATAGAAAGACTTACTTGGTTAGAAAACAGACATACAACTTTAGGTGAGTCTAACTTACTAAAAGATAAAGAAGTAGGTATAATCGCAGTTGGTCACAACTGGAATGGTGAAGAATCGGTTAAGTTAGAAAAAGAAGTTTTAAGTTTCTTTGGGTTTAAGACTCCAAGTCAGTTATCATTTAACTGGCAATTCTTAAAAAATGCTAATGATGAATCTAAAGAAGGATATGTAGAAGAATTCGGACAGTTTCTAAAAGACTTTAATTTCGTAGAAACATTACAGGAATCAATTGTCAAATTCACAAACTGGATTAAAAATATTAAATAATTAAGATCGTAATAAAAAGTATCTAAAGTATCCTTCTGGAATTTCACCATCTATAAAAAATCCATACAGTTAAATACTGTAAAAAACCGTCGAAATTATATTAGTAAAAAGATCATGATGTTACATGTAATTTAGAATGGCATCTCTACCGCATTAAACTCAGAAACTTTATCTCTGAATTGTAGTAGTTTAATAGTTTCGTAATTACTTAATTTGGAAAATTTGTGTTTATTACTATGTAGCCAGTCTAAATCAATAATTCTTTTAGTAGCAAAACAAATATAGTAAGCTGCATATCTGTGTCTAACTACTGTGATTTTTTCCCAATTTTCATTAGCAATCAAAAGTGTTTCAGTCAAATCAGTATCGTCTCTTACAATCACATTGCAAAATTTAGTTATACGCTCTTGAAGATCTAATTGAGATACTTTAAGAGGTAATCCTTGATCCAGATTCTCAGATATAATTTTATCAACCATATTTTGTATACCTTCTTTTTTCATAACAACAAATATAGTGAATAAAATTATTATATCAAAATTTATTTAAGGATAGTTACGGAACCAAAGTATTCTTTTCTCTCATCATTCTCAGGAACACCAAAAGTAATTTTCCAGATATAAACACCTTGTGGACAAATTTGACCACCATATGTTCCATCCCATTTACCTTGAACATCATGAGATTCCCAAATAGTCTCACCCCATCGGTTGAATACTAACATTTCATAATTATAAACATCAACTCCAGATGTTATAACTGGTGCAAAATATTGATTAAATTCGTTACCATCAGGAGTAAACGCATTTGGTATGTAAATTAACTCACTTGGACATAAACTAAGACTTACTGTTATTGTTGCTGGATAAGAAACACAACCATTGTCCCATCTAACAACATCAAAAGTGTAAATTCCATCATTATCCCAAGTTAAATAAATTGATGGTGATTGAATAGTGTCTCCAAAAACATACCACTCATTATATCCACCATTTGGTGATTCAGCAGAGTAAAGATCAACTATTGAATCTCCTTCACAGATTTCATGATATTCAGAATAGTCTCCAACTAAACCATCGATAACTGGTGTAATAATTGGTCTTGGATAAACTTGAAAAGTTAAACTAGTGTCAAATATACAACCAGATTGAGTATAGATGTATTCAACAGTATCTACTCCAACAAATCCACCATTTGGACAATATTGATTAACAGATAAGTTACTACTACCGATAAATGTTCCATTTGGTGGTGTAGCTGAAAGAGTTATGCAATTATCATAATCACAAAAAGGACCAACTGGATTAATAACCGGTAAAATATTTAAGTCAACTATAGTGAAAGTTTGTGGTAACGATTGACAACCAACTTGATTTACACCAATAACTGATAGTGCGTTAATATAAATACCACTATTTACACCAGTAGCATCTAAATTTATTTGATTTGTACCTTGTCCTGAAGTAATATTTCCTATTGTATTGGACCAAACATATCCAAGGTTAGGAAAAGCACTTGTTATGTTGTATAAATTGGTTGATGAGTTATAACAAATAGTGTCTAGACCTGTAATTTGGTTAATTGTAACTATCGGAGGGTCTACTAAAGTAGTAGTTCCTTGTGCAGGGCAATTATATTGGTCAAAAACTGTTACGGTTTGTTGTCCTGAACAAATATTTAGTATCGTTTGTGTTGTCTGACCATTACCCCAAAGGAATGTATAAGGTGCAACACCATCAATTGGATTTACTGCTGAGGATCCATCACAATAACCAAAGCAAGTTGGATTGTTATTAACAAATTGAGGTGCTTGTAATGGAGGAGGATTAAGTAAAGTTGCTAATCCACTATAAGCACATCCCGCAGCATCGACTAAATTAAATGTGTAATTGCCACTACAAAGGTTATTCAAAGTTAAATTTGTTGACCCACTATTCCAAGAGATAGTTGTTACACCCGTTCCTCCATTAGGAACAACCGTAATTGAACCATCACATCCATTATTACAATTTGGATCTTGTAATATTAAATTTGGTGGTGGTAATTGTGGTGGACCTGGTTGAACAAACACGGTATCTGGTCCTAAGTTACCAATACCCACATTACACGTACTCCATCCAGCATTACAAATAGGATATACAAAATGACAAGTGTAGTTTGCACCTGCAGGCGGAGGTGTGACCGTTATAGTTGGTCCAGTACCAATTGGATTAGGATTACCAACTTGATACCAAGTTAAAGTAGGTGTGACTACAGGACCACTTGGTGTCCATCTATATGAGTTATTAACTGTAGTCCAAGCAGATGAATTTCTTCCAGGAACAGCGATACCTATGGTTCCAGTGAGATTATGAATACCTTGTGTTGCAGTTCCATTTTGCCATTGTAGACAAGCCGGTTTGTTTTGTATGTGATTTTCTATGACATTTGTTGATTCATAAATAACAATATGAAATGTACCTTGATTACCTGTACAAGAAAACATTGGAACTCCTATCCAACTAACAGTCAATTTTCTACAAGGAGCTACTCCAGACATTTGGTATCTAATTTGACCACCTAATCCAGGGTGCCAATCTTGCCAAGGACCCATAATACAATTTCTTGGAACTAAAGCGTTACCAGTTGGTATTGTTTGTGTTGTAAATGTAGTAGGTTGTCCACCAGAAAAAGAAATCCAACCATTAGAACCAACATAGAACTGAGTATATGTTGTTCCAAAAAAACAAAAATTAAATCCAATATTAAATGGTCCTTGTTGTGAATCATCAGTCATAAACAAACTTGTTCCTGTGTTGGTTTGTGCAACATAAGGAATGTTAGTTACACCATAGTTTGTGGTTTGATTAGGATTTACACCACCTGGTCCACACTGACTTAAATCAGCTGTTAATGTTGTTGAACCAACACCACAAGGTAAAAGTTGGTCTGGTCCTAAAAATGGACAGTATTGTGAAAATACTTGATTACCCAAAAGTAGAGTAAAGAAAAGAAAGGACATTTTAATAAATTGATTCATATCGGTTTAATTATTTTAAGATAAATTAGATTTAGAGTTATATAATAAAATTCCTATTTAGTTTTTTCTCTGTTGTCCATAACAACTCTCATGCACCCATCACATACAATCACCGGTCCTTCTTTTGTAATAATGATTTCACGTTGGCACTTACCCTCACAAAAAGCAGTTCCTACTGGTGAGTAATGAGCAAAAGGGTCACTATTTTTAGCAATTATTGTTTTTTTATCTCTCATTTTTACGATATTATTCCGTTAATAATTAATTCTCTTCTAATTGATTTCAATGCTATAAGTAGTTCTTCGTTATCATAATCATCTTGGTGAGTCTTTGTATAATAAGCTATATGCTTGTTTATTACTGGTATTGCAATATTCTTTTTATTATAATTAATCCAATCTAATTTTATATAATCCGGCATTTGACAGACATCATAAATTTTCTCTAATTCATCTTCTATAAAGAAGTAATTAAAATCACTATTCTGAAATAACACAGATGCTACTCTATTCAATGAGTGATGGTCATAGTTTATAATGTAAGAAACTTCTATAAATGGACTAAGATTAATTTTTCTTTCCATATTCGTCTAAGAATTCTAATTCTTCTGTAGTTAATGTCTTAATACCAAATGTTGATATTTTATCTAATATCTCGTCAATGTTAAATTTCTTTTGATTTTCATTTTTTATAGAATCAATTTCATTTTCTTCTTTTGTGTTAAGAATATCTAAATTTAGATTTTTAAGTTTTCCGCCAAAAGTTTTCTCAAAGTCTTCTCTGTAAAAAGTAAATCCTAAAACCTCAACAGTATCATTTATATTTTTTTTAAATTTCTCATTGATTGATTCGATAATGTTAAATATTAATTCGTTTTCAACAGATTCTGATGTATATAAACAAGTATCTCCTTGAAAGATAGCGACATCTGACTTATCCATTAGATAAATAATATCAACATCACCATGTTTAGAAGTTTTAGACGAAACATAAACAGTGGCATTTACCCTACTTCTAAATTTAGAAAATTTTATGTTATTTAAAATCTCAGAAAACTGTTCATTTTTCTCTGAGACTTTCTTTTTTAATTCAGAATCTAACTCGTATTTAACGATAATGTTTTTTGTTCTCATACCTAGTAAGAAAACAGACATAAATGCTATTAAAGATATAAAAAAAGTCATGAGTTATATATTAATTAAGATTATATACGAGTTTTCTAATTTTGATGATTAAATTATTTACAAAATTATTATCAACAAAATCCGGTAGATTAGAAGAGTTAAAAAGATTATCAATCTCAATAATCTCAGACTCAACTCCATCAATCAAAGTCTGAAGATCAACTTCACCTTTTCTGATAGAAATTAAATACTCAGCATCTGGTCTACGAACAATGATACCTTTTTCTTCAGCAATCTCACGAGCCATACCCATAAGACGTTTGCAGTGCATCATATTCTTACCATCAATCTTTTGACCGTGAGATTTTACATCAACCCATCTTGCTTCATTTCTGTTTTCTAACCATTCTTGGTAAGAAAGATAATCTTTACAATGTTGAGTATATCCATCTTTATTATAAGTAACAATACAGATTGGGCTTTCACCTTTTGGAATAGAAGAAAGTCTTAACTGATTTGATTCAGCTGAGTTAGCACCTTCACCAGTTTTAACTAAACCTTTGTAACTAAGTCCATAATATCCATATTTTTCTTTATGATAGATTTTATTTTCTTCTCTTTTTTCTTCGCTATACTTTTCTGAAAAACATTCTTCAGCGTGTTGGTCAAAATAAACAGCATAGATATCTCTAGCATTTGGAACATTTACAACTCCAATGAATTTTTCTTCATAACTATCATCATTCCAAAATTTCCAAGGAATAGATTTATCACCTTCAATTACATAAACAAAGTCAAGTACATCTTTACGAGTTACCTTATCTTTTTCCCAGTTTTGTTTTTTATCTTGTCCTTTTGCCTTTGAGATTTGTTGTTTAGCATATCCACCAAAAGATTTAGAACAGATTTTAGTGATAAATTTTTCTTTGTTATTTAGAACTTCATCGAAAATTGGATCTTTATAGACAACACAATCTTCTGGAGTATTTAGTAATTCCAAAACTGTTGGGTTATTACTTCCAAGAAGTTCAATAAATCTACGAATTTCATAGATTACAATATCATTCTTATCATCATTAATTTGTTCTTTGTAGGAATTTCCTAAAATATCATCTTGTGACTGAATAAAAACTCCAGCATAATCAGTATCGGAAGTTTCAACATTAGTTCCATACGCATGTGATCCACGAATAACAAGATACAAAGGTCTTGCTCCTGGTGATTTTTGTTCAATAAGATTAAATAGTTCTTGTTTCATTAGTCTAATATTTTATTTAACTTATTATCTCTTCTTAAATCTTTATTTCTTTCTAAAAATCTATTCCATTGATAAGTGATTTCTTTTTCTCTTTTTCTCTCTTCTACATTTTTAGAAGAATTTTTTACATATATCATTAGAATCCAAAAGTGTATAAGATTTAATCCTAATTCTTTTCTTTTAATATTGATATCATCATTAGAATATGCACCTGGAACTTTTATATTAAAGCTCATTCTACCAGCATTGGGAATTTTAATTACTATATGTTTTGAGTTGTATTTTATTAAATCTCTTGAATGATCGGATTCCCAATCAGATTCTTTCATCTGAGAAATAACGAATTCTTTTATTTCTTTTAACACCATTTAAATACTTTTTACAAAGATAGTGAAAAAATATTAATTAGATAGCTTATTGTAAAGTTCTTTATCAACTATAATGTTGTTTCTAGTTTGAGGATCACCTGTTACTTCTTCGGTTAGGTATTCATGAGCTAATTGATTAACAACAATATTGTCTGTATCAATATCAGAATAGTGAATGTGCTCAAACGCTTTTTCTAATTCTAGTTTATCCTCTTCAGTGGGTACTACAATTTTATATTTAGTCCACTTTACTTTTTCAAGTTCTTCTTTAGTGAGGTAGTCAGTATCATTACTTTCATTCTTGAAATCCTCATATCTTTTCATTCTTTCCATTACTTAAATTTCTTTTTCAATTCAGTTAAATCCAATATATACATATCTTTGGGATCAGTTGCTTCTAATTTTACAATTTCTTCTTTCTTTATCTTGAAGTCTTCTTTTAACTTATCATACATCTCTTTTGTTAAAGAGTAAATAGGCATTCTTAATAAGTAATCATAAGAATCATCTATTTTATCAAGTCCTAATGATTCAATACCTTCAATGATTTGAGCTTTAGCAACATTGTTGACTTTTAATTTACCATCAATGATTGCTTTTATAAATCTACCTTTATTTGATAATATTTTTAATTCTCTATTTAATTTATCTAATAAAAACTGTTTTCTTTTATGATAGTATGTCAATCTGAAATTAACAAAGTATTCAATGATATCTGTTGTAGACTCAAATATCATTAATTTACCTGACTCATCAAGAGTTGAATAAATCTCAGTTGAAGTTTCTTCTAACTTTAATAATTTAACTAATCTATCATCATCTAACTTTTCTAAATCAGACCTTGTAAACTTAATAGTATAATCTATATTGTCTTTACAATTATCATCATAACTAACAATCAACTTATCATCAACTAATTTATCAAGAATCTCTTCATATTTCTCATATGTTAATGATGGAGGAAGTTCAGATATTTTAACCGTACTTGTATTTGATCGAGTAAACTTACCACGAATATACCACTTTTTATTATTCTCTAAATCTTGAGTATAATCACCAGTAAATCCAACAAGTGATGGTTTTACTTCAGATATCTTTTTATCACTTAATATCTTTTGACAACATTCAATAATACTTTTCACATCTCTATTTAATATGTTAGAAGCAAATCCAACAGCAATTCCAGATGAACCATTTATTAAAACCGTTGGTATAATAGGTAAGAAGAATTTTGGTTCAATTAGCTCACCTTCTTCTTCTTTATGCTCTAACAACTCAGAATCTTTATAAAGTAACTTAAAGTTTTCATTGAGTTTAGTTCCAATATAACGAGGAGCTCCAGCCTGTGGACTTCTAAGTGAACCAAATTGACCTTCTTCTTCTAATAGAGGTGCGTTATTCTTGAATCTCTGAGCCATCGTAATAATAGCATTTTCAAGTGATGCATTTCCGTGATGATAGTAAGCTTGGTCAGCAACAACACCAGCTAATTGAAATACTTTTTTCGTCTTTTCATTTCCGGTTCTCCAAACTTGATTAGATATGTGAATTATTTTCCTTTGAGTTGGTTTAAAACCATCAATAACAGAAGGAATTGCACGACCTTCAATTGAGTACATAGCAAATTCTTTATACTCTTTCGATAGGAAGTTTGTAATTGAAGTTTCTCTTATCATAGACATATATATGCTAAAAGACAAAGTTTGTTTTTATTCAATGATTACCAAGTTAATCTTACCACTGTAGTCCTCATATAGGAAAGAACCTGTTTCACAAAAGTCTCCAGTGTTGTAATAAGTAAATTTTCCAATCTTTTCTATTGCTGGTGTATGGATGTGTCCAATCATAATTGAGTCACAATTCATTTCTTCTACCTTTTTAATTGATAGAATCTTAAAGTCATTAATAAATGATATTGCATTTTTAACTTTTGATTTTAAGTATTGAGAAAGAGACCAATATTGAAGTCCGAACAATTCTCTTAATTTATTATACCATTTGTTTATCTTAAAACTCATTTCATATGCCCAATCACCTAATAGATAAAGGAAAGGATGAAGTCTAATAAATCCATCAAATTGGTCACCGTGACATATGTAAATCTTCTCACCTGAAATTGTTGTGTAGAAATAATCATCACATATTAGTATGTTTCCTAAGTTTATATTTTCTTCTTCTATTAAACCTCTCAAATAAAAATCGTGATTTCCTAAAATATAAACAACCTCAACTCCTTTTCTAGAAGCTCTAAGTATTTTTTGTATAACTGTTGATTGGTCTGAATTCCAAAAGAACTTTCTCTTTAATGAAGTTAAATCTATGAAATCTCCAACTATAACTATTTTTTCATACTCATAGTCTTTTAGAACCTTTAATAATTTATCTGCTTGACACTTTGTGGTTCCTAAATGTACATCAGATATGAATAATGTTTTTACTTTCATACATTATTTATAAAATTATAATAATTATCGAACTTACTATCACTCTTTTTTCTTGGTTTTTTATAGACTGATAAGTTAAGTTTACATTAAATAATTATAACTTAATATATACACTAATGAACAAGTTAAAGAATTATGATAGTTTTCTAATTTTAGAAAAGTTTGACGATAATATTATTGCTGAACTTAGAAGACTAGGTGTTACGGATGAGGATGAAATTAATAAACACTTGTATCATGCACACAGAGGAAATTTAGCAAAGTATTTAGTAGAGAATGGTAAACAATTTACTTTTGGTATGTTAAATGCTCTTTTTCATGACGCAAGAGATGCTAAAAGAAGAACAGATATAAAATTAGGTGTGATTAAAGCGATTCACAGAATTATACCAATGGCTCTTGCTCCTTTTTATCCAGTAATCGCAATCGCTGGTTATATTTTAGGATCATCAAGAGCATTTAATAAAGTTATAGCTCCTATTTTATCAGAACCAGGTAACGATTATCCATCATTTCTTAAAAAGATAATAGATGCGTCTATGAGAGTTGCTGAAGGAGATTTTACTGATGAGAAGGATAGATTCACAAGATCCTTTGTTGTGTCTGATAGATTAGTTGAGGCTATCAAACCAGAAGTCTTACAAAAGTTTTCACTTTTTTTATCTGATAAAATGAGTTTAGAAAATACAGATTCAACAGTACCAGATAACTATATTGAAAATGAACTTAAATCTTATTTAAATGAACATTTTGGAATCAATCCACAAATTCCACTTAAAGGTCAGTAATAAACAAACTAATCTAATTTTCATATATAATCTAAAATTTTCATTATTTTAATGTCAGTAGATAAGAAATTCAAAAAATTAGATGATATAGACCACGTAATTTTGAGACCTGGTATGTATATCGGATCTATAAAACCACATAAATCTATAAAGTGGTTATTAGATTCAGATAAAATGTCTCAATCAGAAATTACATATAATCCAGGTCTCTTAAAAATATTTGACGAAATTGTTACAAACTCAGTCGATGAAAGTAAAAGACAAGAATCAAATCTAAATACTATAAAAGTTACAGTAGATAAGTCTACTGGATACATTACTATTTGGGATAATGGTGGAATACCAGTTGTTAAACACAGCGAACACAAAGAATGGATTCCAGAGATGATATTTTCTAATCTTAAAGCTGGTTCCAACTTTGATGATACAGAAGAAAGGTCTTGGGCTGGTACAAATGGTGTTGGTTCTACACTTACTAACATATACTCTAAAAAGTTTACCGTTACTACTTGTGATGGTAAAAATCACTTCACTCAAACTTTCTCTGATAATATGAGAAAAAGAACTTTACCTAAAACTAAGAAATCAACTAAAGGATTTACTGAGATTGAATACTTAGTAGACTTTGAGAAATTTGGTCTTACTGGAATAGATGAAGAACACTTTAGAATGATTGAAAAAAGAGTTTATGACTTAGCAGCTTGTAATACTTCTCTTAAAATCTATTTTAATAGTAAGTTAATTAACTTTAAGTCATTTGAGGATTACATCAAACTGTACACAAAAGATTATTTCTGTGAGTCAAAAAAGGATAAGACTTGGTCTATTGGTATTGCTCTTTCTGAAAACGGATTTCAACAGGTAAGTTTCGCTAACTCAACAGATACATACGATGGAGGAACTCATGTTGATTATGTGATGAATCAAATCATTTCACAGTTAAGAGAATTCTTTGCTAAGAAACATAAAGTAGATGTAAAACCATCAGAATTAAAAAATCATATGTTTTTGTTTTTAGATTCTACTGTAATTAATCCATCCTTTTCGTCTCAAACAAAAGAAAAATTAATTACCGAAATCAAAGATTTTGGTTCTACATTTGAGGTATCACAAAAATTAATACAACAAATACTTAAATCAGAAATCGTTAACTCTATATTAGATTGGATTCAACAAAAGAAAACTGCTGAAGATTCTAAATTACAAAGAGAGTTAAATAAAAAACTCGATAAGATTAAAGTTGAAAAGTTAATTGATGCCAAGGGAAAGGAGAGATGGAAATATTCAATTGGTCTTTTTGAGGGTGACTCCGCTATTTCAGCATTTAGAAAGTATAGAGATCCACAAATAATGGGAGCTTTTGCTCTTAAAGGTAAGTTTGTAAACGTATCTGAAATGACTAATCAGAAATTAGTACAGAATACAGAAGTTGTTAATCTTATGGCTTCTATTGGTCTTAAATTAGGACAAAAAATAGACTTAAAAGATTTAAGATATGGTCGTATTCTTTTTTATGTAGATGCTGATGTTGATGGTAATTCAATTGCTGGTCTTTTAATAAACTTCTTCCATAAGTATTGGCCAGATATGTTTGATAGAAGAATGATTTACAAAGTAGAAACTCCGATTGTAGTTGCCATACCAAGAGCTAAGACTAAAAAGAAAGTTCTTTTTTATTCACAAGATGAATACAACCAGTGGGAATCTAAAACAGACTTAAAACAATGGGAGATTAAATACAAAAAAGGTTTAGCCGCTCTTGTAGATGATGAATACCAAGATATTATCAACAGTCCTAAGTTAACATTAATCACTAAAGATGATGTATCAACAAACTCATTAGATATATGGTTTGGTAAAAATTCAGATTTAAGAAAAACAGAGTTGTTAAAATGAAATTTGCAATAAAATCAGAAAAGTTAGAACATAAAGACCAGATAATTGAATTAGATTTTTCAGAGTTAAAAGTTATTGATAGATTCGTTGGACCAGTTACTAAAGATTTTATCTTACAAAGTTCTGATAAATATGAAGGAAAATCAGTTTATGGTAAATACTTAGGTCTTTCAAGAATTGATGGATTTCCAATGTTTCAAATTGACACGACACAATTAGATAGAGAAGAAAAGATTTCAGAAATTCTAAAATAATTTGTATATTTGCTTTTATGTCAAGAAATCGTGCATGGCGCAGATATATAGAAGAATCAACTGTAATTAAACGCTTAAAAATAAAGTGTTCAACTGACTCTTGGTGGAGATTTGAAGATGTAAATGGTATTAAAAAGTATCATAGAAGAGTTATCGACTATCTAGGAAATAAAGATTATTACAGAAGTAAAACTACTAGTACGACTAAGTGGGACAGCAGATATAAAACAAAGTATTCACCAAATTCTACAAACGGGTATTATAGAGACCCAAAAAAATTTAGAGAATCTACTGGACTGAGAGAAAAAGATAAAAGAGACTTTCATAAAATATTAAGAGAAAATGGATTTAAATAGATTAATACCTGAAAGATTTCTAAATGTTGGTGATCCTAAATGGAAAGTTAAAGGTGACTTTGTTATGTTCAAAAAGATTGAACACATTCCACTTTGCTTTGTTAAAGATGATACAGTCTATGTTTTTTTAGAAAATAAGTTACCAAAACAAGTTATCTTTTTAACTCAACATTTGATGAATTTAGGTTTAGAATTTTATTTTCTAATGCCGGAATGCTCAAGTCCAAAAGGAGTTGAATACTTTTATTATGATAACATAAAACACTATTTATTATCTTATGCCAAAGATCATTTCTTTTATGGTTTTAACAAAATAAATTTCAATATTGTAAACAATTTAGTCAAATGGTCTGAAAAAGAAGATTGCTTTGATCTTATTAGAGAAGCACATGCTGAAGTATTGAAAGAAGTTCAATATGCGACCTGGGATTATTACTCTAGGAAAAAATACTTTGTTTATAAACAAGATATTAGAGAAGAGTTTAGAACTATGTATAGAGAAATTGTGATTAGTAAAATTTTATAATTTAATCAACAAAATTTTATATATAGTATGTGATAAATAAATTCGACAATTTTATTTCTATTAACGAAGAGGCTACTATCGATGATAGTAAATCTGGTATTGAGTATGAATTTTCCAGAGATGGTCAAAATTATGCTAAAAGATTTGACATTAGTCCTAACCTAACTTTTATACCAATAGATTATTTCCCAAATGATGATATTGAGGTTTTACATATAAGACCATCTTCTGTGAAGGTTGTTGAATTTGGTAAACTTAAAACTTTACTCAATATAAGTGATGAATCTGACATTGATAAAGTTATGATTTATGAATCTACTTCTAAAAAATATCCATTTGCTGTTGTAAAAAAGGGAACAAAGACTACAATACTAAGACAAAAAGGCAGAGAAGGTGTAACAAAAAGAGCCGATCACTTTAGAGAAACTGTATTTATTATTGCTTTTGTATCAACCATCTGGGAAATGACTGGACATAAAGTTGAAATTTATACTAACAGAGGTAAAGTTGAAATGGATTACCTATTAAATGATGAAGGTAAAAGATTTGCAATGATTTCAGAAAAAGAAAGAGGAGAGTTTAGAAGAAGATATGAAGAATTTGTAGCAAATAAAGGATTATATAATTCTATGGTACGTCAATCTATAGAATTGATAAAATTCTTAGGAGACAGAGTTTCTAATGTCGACTCAATATATAAAAATTCAGCAGACCTTTTGATTTCACGAATGGCTAAAACATATTTAGATGAGGAAATAAATTGGTATAAATCATTAGACCCATCTGATAAAGAAAATTACTCGTATAAATTTCCAGACACTGTAAATTTATCTAAATGGAATCCAAGTGACATTTGGATTGCATTTAAAGATGGTAAAGACGATGGTAAAAACTTAATCTATAATCCTGAGTGGTATAATGATATTGAAAGCTTAGATGAGTTGAATAATTTATTGTATAGTTTTATTCTACAAAGAAATGGTTTAATTGGTGTTTCTCTTAAACAACAACAAACTGGAGAATCTAGAGTGAGAAAAGTTAATATGTTAGAAGATGATGTTCAACACAAGTTCTTAGGCCATAAAACAACTAACAGTATTAAAACCGTTACTGTAAAATTTGGATATAGATTCTCTAAGAATTCTAAGTTTTATAGAGATGGTGAGTTACAACTTAGAACATTTGATACAAGTCCAGTGTCTGCTATTTCAATAGAAGTAAAAGGTTCTAAGAAAGCTCAACATATGTCTGGAAAAGCTGGTTCATTACTTTCAACAATAGTTCCAAATCAATGGTATAGTCTTATGGAAAAGATTAGAAAAGAAAGAGATATGGTGAAAATTAGAGAAATTTTATCTACTCACAATTTCTACTCACCAGATGTCACTAATCTTGTTAAAGTAGACTTAGAATCAGAAACTAAGACACAGGAAATAAACTCAAGACTACAATCATATTTAGTTTTAGATTGGTTACTTTCTGAGAACTCTATCAAAAGAAATAGATTTGTTTCGACTATCGTGAAATTTGCAAAGTCTGAGTCACTTTGGTCGTCACCACACCTTGTAGTAAAATAAACTTATAATAATTTGTAAGTATAAAGGTTATGTTCAACATAACTCAAACTCCAATTTTCGGAACTTCAAGTTCATCTATCTCAATTGGAACAAGTTCTGGTATAATATCAACGACGACTGGTCATAACTTAACAATAGGTGTGACATCATATACTCGAAAATTTCATGTATTAGGAGAAGACTTTGACTTATCCAATAATTATGGATTTGATAGTAATTTAGTAATTATAATATCTACATTAAATGTTTTAGGTAGACCTTTTTGGGAAGAATTAAAAAAACAAAATGTTTATTTACCGGATGAATTAAATGATTTTATCGAGGAAAGACTGGTGATTTTAGACAGAGATGTTAAAATAAACTCAATCATTAAGGATTAACACATAAACTTAGTTTTTATTTATCACTATAAATAAAAAATAATAAAAACTTAATGACATGTGATTTAATAATCGACGGTAATTATATACTTAGTAGATTGGTTTTTACACTTCATAAAAACAATTTACTTTTTGGTGCTCTTCATAAGTCTTTAGAAAATACACTTAATAACTATAGAAGATGGTATCCATTTGCTAATATTTATTTAGTATCAGATTCTAAAGAGAAATCTTGGAGAAAACAATTAACAAAAACTTACAAAGCTACAAGAAAAAAAGACAGTGATATTGATTGGTCATTTGTTTACACAGCTTATGATGAGTTTAAACAATCAATGAGAGGTTTAGTGAAAGTACTAGAAGCTCCTACAATTGAAGGTGATGATTGGATATCATTTCTTTGTGACAAAGCTAATTTAGAAGGCAGGTCTACTATAATTGTTTCTAATGACTACGATATCAAACAAATTGTTTGTTATGGCTTAGATCCACTTTTTATAAATATTATGACAAATGAGATGCATAATAAAGAAAAATTATTTCTTCCCAAGAATTATCAAATATTTATAAACAAGGTTTCTAATTTACCAAATAATGATATCTTCGCTCTAAATGATAATAGTGAATTTTTAATGCTATTAAATAGATTTACAACTAAATATGAAGTTAATGAAATAGATTCAATTGAATCTTTAGTTATTAAAATCATATCTGGTGACCAAAGTGATAACATAGCTTCTGTTTGGTCACAAGTAAAGAATGGTAAAAAAAGAGGCATAGGTTCTAAAGGAGCTAAAACAATTTATGATAATTATCTAACTGAATTTGGAGAAGTCAATTTACAAGATCCTGATTTATATGAAAATATAGCAGATTTAATATGTGAGAAAAAGAAATTGAGTAAAACACAAATAGAATCTATTGTTGGAAACATACAAGATAACGTAAAACTTATAGACTTGAGACTTGATAATTTACCAGAAGATATTGTTAATAAAATGAAATCAGTTTACGATGTCAGAAATAATTGATATAGCAAATGCTATGTTTAGAAATAGAAAAGATTGGTCTTCTATAACAGATGACGATAAAGAAAAATTCTTTTTTATTTTCAACAGATATTTTAGTAAAAAGTATTTAGACCAAGCTTATTTATTGAATCTTAAATCAACAAATAAATCAGAGTCTATGGATTTGTGGTTTCACTTTATGAAAGATAAACCTTATCCAAATTGGTTTTGGTCTAAATCATCAAAAGAAAAGTCAGAGATGAGTGAAAAAGATTACAAACTTCTTTTACTAAAATTGAATATAAAAGAGTCTGATTTAGATTATTTGATTAACAAATTTCCAGACTTTATAAAAGAAGAATTAAAATATTATAAACAACTCGATAAACAATAAATATAAAAATAAACAAAACTATAAATTTAAATGGAACAAATTTTAGAAAAATCAACAAAAACAAATTGGTACGTAGTAAGAACTCAATCTAACCGCGAAAGAAGTGTATCCGAAAAAATTCTTAAAGAAGTAGAAAAAGGTGAACTTAGTGGAAAAGTTTCTCAAGTTCTTGTACCGATGGAGAAATCTTTCTATGTGAAAGGTGGAAAAAAAGTAAAAAGAGAAAAAGTTCTTTATCCAGGATACATATTTATTGAGACATCAGCAATTGGTGAACTAAAATACTTTCTTAAAGGATGTAATGGAGCCACAGGATTCTTAACTAATAAATCTGGTGAAATCAAACCACTTTCATTATTAGAAGTTAATAAAATGATTGGTCAACAAGAAGAAGCTGAAGAGGTTGAATTAGAAAATCCTTTTGTTGTTGGTGAAGATGTTAAAATTACAGATGGTCCTTTCGATTCAATGATAGGTACTATTGAGTCTATTAGTGGTCAAAAAGTTAAAGTCGTTGTATCAATCTTTGGTAGAAAAACTCCAGTAGAACTTGATATGATGCAGATTGACAAAAAGTAATTAGTCAAGTGGATAAACTTGTTAAATCATTTGGTGTTGACCAAGATAGAGAGGTTTATGGTAACTTTAAGGTTCAATCACCTGATGGAATATTAATGTTCCGATGTGATGAAAAAAAAGTCAACTGGTATATAAAAAGAAATTTAGCCGAATTTGTAGATGACTCTACTATTCGGTTAATTTTTATACCTAAAGGTCTAGGTAATCATAATAAAGAGTTCGGACTATCTCAAATGAAAAATCACTGTGTTGTTTGTAACACACAAAACTATTTAACACGTCATCACGTTGTTCCATTCTGTTACAGAAGATATTTTCCATTAGAATTAAAATCACATAACTTTCATGATGTATTACTTATGTGTGTAAGTTGTCACGACTCTTATGAGAGAAGAGCAGATGAGTTAAAAAGAAAAGTTTCTGAAAAATATGAAGCTCCAATAAATGGAGAAATTATTAAGAATAACGACTTGGTAAAATACTCAAAAATATCAACTACATTACTTTATAAGGATGTAAGTTCAATACCAAAAAGTAGAATAAAAATACTTAAACGTGAGATTAAAAATCATTTTGGAATTAAGAGACTAACAACAAAAAGACTTAAATCTATATCCGAGATTAAATCATCATTCACAACTAAGACACACGGTGAAATTGTTGTTGGTAAAATTGATGACTTTCAAGGTTTTATTGAGATGTGGAGAAACCATTTTGTTGATAATACAAGTGCTAAATATCTACCTGAAAACTGGAGTGTGAAAATAAAAATAAAAATAGATGTCAGATAAAGATTTGATTGGTAAATTATTAAAGGCATCTGAAGTCATTAATAAATCAAGTAAAAGATCACCTGCCAACTATATGGTTGTTTCACAATCTGTCGCTGATATAATACAAGAGGTTTATAATAAAGAAAAGGCTGGTTGGAGAAAAGATAAAATTAAAAGACTATTCAATGAAGAATAAAAAGACAGGAGCCGGTGGTGAAATATACTCAAATCCAGAAGTTGATAAACTCAGTAGTCACTATGGTTTAGATATAGAAGAACAGTTGACTAAGATGTTAACTGATGAACTAACTAAAAGTATTGACAGAGATATTCTAAAAAGTTTAGGTATTGAACCAGATAGAAATAAACGTAGAAAAAATTCAATAAATAAGATATTTAAGAATGACTAATAGATATTTAAAAGGTGTTACAAAAGATATGATTGAATCACAAGGTTATCTTTATGATGATATGAGTCCTATGATTATTGACATGGAAGTAGTTGATAAATCAGATAAAAATTCTATAAGAATGATAATCAAAGATAAATCTGGAAAAGAGAACAACATAGATGGATTAGATAAAATAATAAATTTTATAGATGAAATTAAATCAAGATACAAACAACTAAAATATGATAGAACTTATTTGAGTATGGCTACAGAGTGGTCTAAACTTTCACATTGTAGTAGAAAACAAGTAGGTGCCTTAATAGTTAAAAATGGTATGATTATATCTGATGGATATAATGGAACACCAACTGGTTTTGATAACTCTTGTGAGAATGTTGATGGTGATACCAATTGGTATGTAATACACGGTGAAGCTAATGCTATCTTAAAGTGTGCTAAACACGGACACTCTTGTGAAGGTGGTACTTTGTATCAAACACACTCTCCTTGTAGAGATTGTTCTAAACTTATTTTACAATCAGGTATTAAAAGACTTGTTTATATTGAAGACTACAAAGATTTATCCGGATTGAAATTTTTGAGAGAAGCCGGTATAGAAATAATGCAATGTAAAAATGAATGATATAATTAAAAGAATTCAGAACTTTGAGTTAATTAAAATATTATACTCACATACGTTATTTGATATTGAATCAATATGTGAAAAGTATGGATATTGGGAAATTTTGTCAGAAGATGAAAAGTTAGAGTATGATGAGATAAGCAAAAGAAAAAAAGAAGAGGCTGTTAAATATCTTAAAACAGAAGAAGCTTGGGAATATATTTCTAAACTTAAAGAATTAAAAACAACTTATGGTGAGATTAAAAAAACAGGAGTAGATACTCTTTATAATTTTATATCCCAAAAACTAAACATAGATGAGAAATGTGTATTCTATGATATAGGTTCTGGTCACGGAAAAATTGTTTTACATATGTCTTTAATATCTAACTTTGGTAAGTTTGTCGGAGTTGAGATTGACAAAGTAAGATTTATGTATTCAGAATATATCAAAAGTCAAATCAATGATATTGATGAGGTTGTTCTAATAAATGATGATATTAAAAATATAGACTTTAGTGACGCAACTGTTGTTTTTATGAATGATTTATTATTTGATGATTCTGATATCGAGTTTATCATTTCTAAGTTAAAACCAGGAACGCATCTTATTTCAATTAGTGAAAATTCATTAGTACCGGATGAGATTATTCCAATCGAACCTGATTGGCAAGATATTCCATTAGCATTTAAATATTATAAACTTAAATAGTTTAATCCTATTCGGAGGAATAGTATAATTTTTTATATATAAAATAAAAAATAATCCATGATTGTCTACTTAATAACTAATTTAATTAATAATAAAAGATATATTGGTATGGATTCACTTAACTGTTCATATTATTTAGGATCCGGTGTTTTTATAAAAAAATCATTAAAGAAATATGGACGTGAAAATTTTAAAAAAGAAATACTACAGGTTTGTGATACAAAAGAAGAGTTATTAGAGGCGGAGAAATACTGGATCAATCATTTTGATGCTATTAATAATAGAAATTTTTATAATATAAGAGAGGGTGGTCAAGGTGGTGACATTAGATGTTTTATGAATGAAGATGAAATATCTAAATGGAAAAATAACATAAGCATTGGTAAAAAAGGTATAAGAAAGGGAATACCATTATCAGAACAAAATAAAAAAGGTATAAGTGAGGGTCTTAAAGACTTTTATAAAAATAATATAGCACCTAATATGGGTAGAAACCAATCAGAAGAAACTAAAAAGAAAATTAGAAATGCTTTAATTGGTCGTGAATTTTCGGAAGAACATAAAAAGAATATGAAAAGAAAAAAATCTGAAAATTTAAAAACAATTTCTATTTCTAAAGAAAAAAGAGATAAACTCTCTAAGCACAATTCATCTCTTACAAAAGAAGAAGTTTTAATGATATATAATTTATCAAAAAGTAAACAAAAGAGTTATTCTGAATTAAAAGAGATGTTCGATATATCAATTAGTTGTATATCTGAAATAATAAACAAAAAAACTTATAAATGGGTATGGGAGGAACTAGAAAATGGAGTTAATAACAACTAAAATATGCATGACCTTAGATATAGGTGTGAATAACTCACTATTTGGTGGTAATATGATGTCTCTATTAGATGAAGCGGCAGCGGCATACGCTTGTCAAATATGTGACTCAGCAAAAATGGTTACAATGAAAATTGAAGAAGTAGTTTTTAAGAGTCCTGTTAAAGTAGGTAACCTTATAAAAATTTATGCTTCTGTTGACAAGTTTGGTACAACATCAATAACCATTAATCTTGAAGCAAGAAAACATAATGTTCACACTGGTAAACAAGAACTAGTTTGTTCGACTAAAATGGTTTTTGTTAAATTAGATGAAGAAGGATCTTCTATTCCAATTTCAGATAGAGTTAAACTAAGATATGCTAATAGATTTAAAACTTATGGTAGAGGACTACTTCATCCAGAAGAATTAGAATTAGAAAAAAAGAGAGTCAAATGATTCTCTTTTATTAAATTGTGTTTTTGATTTTTATTATTAAATATATAATCTATAAAAATTAAAATATAATTATGAAGTATATTAAAACTTACGAATCATTTAATGTCAGTGAGACGATGGATATGATGTTTATGCCAGTTGACCCAATTGCTGGAACAGCTGATGTATATAAAGATATTGCTGATTATTTAGGTAATGAATATGAAAAAATCGAATCAAAACTATCATCAGGGATTGATGATTTTTTAGAGAAGTTAGGAAATAAAGGTAAAGAAGCTCTTAAATCATCTGAAAGATTTTTTGGTAAACCAGCATCAGAAATTACTTATGAGTTAGTTAAGAACAAAATTGCTCCTTTATTAAAGCAAAATGAATCATTTGGAGATACTTATGATAAAACCGAATATGATGGAAAACCAATGGATTCATTTCATAAATTAAACGATATAAAAGGTGGATTTATACAACAACTTGGTCAAATATTTCAAGATGTATTCACCTTAAGCATTGTATCTCTTGGACTTCCGACAGCTTGGTTAATTGAACTAATCACTGGAAGTACAAACTTCTTAGAAATGATTGGTGGAGCAGGTGGTGTGTTTATAGGAAGTATTATTGCTTGGATAATAGTTCATATAATTAGAAAATTAGATATGATGTTCACAAACTGGACAAATAAGTAATTAATATAATTCTTAAAAAACCACTTAAATTAAGTGGTTTTTTTATTTCAATAATTGTTTAAGTTTCCAATCTCTTTCATCATCTGGATTGTTATGTTTTAACGCCGATTCCGGAAATCTAAGATTAGATGAATAAGTCTCAACTATGTAAATAGGTTCTTTTAGCCCAGATTCGTAGTCGATTATTTTACCAGTGAATGAAACCGACCAGATATTGTAAAAACGATCGTCCGTAAAGGGTTGAAATGGTTCATCAGACTCAGGAAATATTTTAACAAAATCACCCTTTGAGAACTTTAAATTGTTGTCTGTATCTGAAAACTGCCAAGTCTTTTGCTTTTGCCTCAATTTCTGTATCAAAGTCAAGACCAAATGTTTTAATTTCTTCATAAATATAGTCAGCGTGTGCGGTTTGTTTACCGGAATTATCTTCTAATGTTTTTGGTGAACTCATATGAGTCATTGGTTTAATATCACCCCAAGTAGAACAAGCCAATTTAATTGCCTCTTCTTGTGAAATATCTTGAGGTCCATAATTGTGATGATGAAAATCATGTGTAATAGGAACTCCTATTTTTTTATAAATCAAATCATATAAAATCTTGGTGGAATATTGATTAGGACCATCGTCATTTTCAACAACCAATCTTCTACGACAAGACTCACTTAAATTTAAAAACTGTTTACAGAATCTATCAGCAGCTTCTTCTCTGGTTGGTTGAGTCGTATTAACATGTATATTGATTGGGTAATAGTGTGTCTGTTCTAAACCCATCAAATCCATAATCTGGCCATGTTTATCTAATTCATCAATTGCATTTTTTACTACAACTGGATTTTCACTGGCGGGAACACAGAAGTGTGTTGGGTGAAAAGAAAGTCTCATTCCTTTAGATTTTGAATAATCACCTATTGATTTTAATTTATTAGAGATAAGATTGAAATTTGGTAAATCTTCTAATTTATAGAAACCAATACACGGAAACATGTCACTTGACATTCTATAAACAAAAATATTGTTTATAGCATTCCATTGAATTATTTTTTCAAGATCATTAATATTCTGTATGGCTAACTCAGATACATATCCAAGACCTTTAGTCTCAAATGTCTTCTTAGTCATTCCTCTATTGACCGTTATTTGGTCTTTTTTCTTTTTACCCTCGTTTATCGAGATATTAATACAACAATACCCTATATTACCCATGTTACAAATATACTAAAAATAATATATACTATATGATAATTTATAGAATTTTTAATAAAATAAATGGTAAGTCTTATATAGGTCAATCTATTTTTAATTTTAACAAAAGATATAGAGGTGGTGATTGGTTAAAATACACTGGCAAACTAATAAATAGAATTAATTATTTAATATATACATTATGAAGATTATAAAGTTTGTAGATTTTATCAATGAAGAGTTATTGAATGATACTCCAGAAACATACATATCAACTGTTCTATCTCAGTTAAAGAGAAAGATTGATAAAATGTTTGAGTATGAAGGATCAGAAAGAGAACCTAAACAGGATACTCAAACTCAAAAGTCAATACAAAAAGCTAAAGCTGATGCTAGAGAAAAATCAAAAATGTCCTTAAAAGATTTAGGATTGAGATTAGAAAGTTCTGAAATTTCTAAATACTCAAAAATGTATGATTCATTAACAGTTACATTTCAAGATGCTAATTATATGTATACAATGATATTAATGATTGATATAAAAGAAGCAATTCCAAAAGATCCAAATAAAGACTTTAAATTAGAAGATGTAAAAAATTGTTATATTAAATTTAAAAAGTATGACATTAATGCAGATTTTGAGATTATTGGTCAAATATCTAAAAATGTAGAAATCAAAAAAATATCAGAAGATTTTATTATTGAATTAAAAATAGAATTAGATGAAACTTTTGGTGGTGATGAAGAAGAGTTTGAAATTGAAACCGAATAATTTATAAATAAATAGTTTTATTAAAACCCTATATTTTTTATAGGGTTTTTTTATTTTAGGGAAAACAAAATTATTAATAAATAGTGTATGTCACTAAATGTAGTTTGCTCTTATCAACAGTCACAAATGTTTAAATCTTCAAGATATTTTAGACAAAATCTTGGATTGGTCGCTACCGTTGAATCTAACGGTAGAAGAGGTATGAATAAAAATGATCCTTTTTCTTATTTTTATCTAACTCAATACAAAACAACAATTTACGCACAAGGTAATGTTGGTGATATTAAATTCTATATAGACCACGGTATAAAAGATAATACTTTTGCTATTTATACAGGTGATACTTTTGAGGAGTTTTTATATACTTTTGATTACTCTTATATCAAGTTAAAAGGAATAGATAACTATTTAGGTTTTCTTTTAAAAGATGTTGACTTAAAATACGAGGAGATGGTCAAAAACAATGAGGTGAAAAAGTTAGAGATTCAACAAGAAGGAGATTCAGAGGCCGTATTTAGAAATCCAGGTAATGTTACTTATGCCGACTTTAAGGCTTACTTAGAGAAAAAGCAAAAAGAGAGATATAAAAATAATAATATGCTATAATGAAACTACAAAGAATCATATCACTGAGAATGTCGGGTGATGATGTAAGATTTTTACAGAATAAACTTAAAGAATTTGGTATCTTCAGAGAAAGAATTGATGGATTCTTTGGTCAAAATACGCTTATTGCAGTCACGAATTTTCAAAGAAAAGTTTCAGTAAAGCCAGATGGAGTTGTTGGTCCACAAACTTGGAGTCAACTTTTAGTTTATAGTCCAAATCCAACAGAACTACAAGTCGAAAATGCTAGATTGGAATCAGAATTACCAAAGACTGTAAAAGAAATACCATTAGAAGTTTCTTATGTAGGCGAAAATGGACTTGTAATTTATGATTGCTCATTAACTGATGAAGAGTATAATAAAAAACAACTACAAAAAAATACAATATGGTTACATCACACAGCTGGTGGTTCGAGACCAGACTGGACAATTGGTAGTTGGGAAAAAGATTACATTAAAGACTCTAACGGAGATCCTGTTTTAGATTCTAATGGTAATACAAAAGAATTAAAGGTCGCTACACATTATGTAATTGGTAGAAGTTCTTCTTCATCTTCTGATATTTTATGGGATGGTAAAATATTAAAAGCATTTGATGATAGATACTGGGCTTATCACTTAGGAATTTCAAGTCAAAATAGTGAGATGTTAAACTCAAGATCGATATCTATTGAAGTTTGTAATTATGGACCTCTTAGATTAACTAAGGATGGTAAATTTATAAATTATGTAAATAGACAAGTTGATGAAAAAGATGTTGTTAAATTAGACAAACCTTTCAGAGGGTATTTATATTATGAAAAATATACTGATAAACAAATAGAATCACTTTATAAACTAATTATGTATCTTAAAACTAGATGGAATATCAAAATAGACAGAGGTATATATGATGCTGATTGGTTTAATTATGATGAAAAATGGTTTAGTGCTGGTGGTTTAAGATCACATGGTCAAGTTAGAAAAGATAAATTTGATTTGTTTCCACAAAAGGAACTTATTGAAATGTTAAATTCATTATAAAAAATCATATAATATTCTTAGAATTTCTAATTTATCTTCATTTTCTAACTCATCAAAGTCATAGGTCATTTCTAACTCATCATCTGTCCAGTGATGTAACATAATTTTCTTAGATGATTTATCATACTCAATTGAATTAAATACCATAAAACTAATAGGTAGATCAATAATAATCTCTAACACACCGATTCCTAACTCAGTAATTATTTTAGTGACTTTTTTTTTCAAGACACTTCCTAGTATAGCTTTCATAGTTCATTATATATAAATTAAAATTTTAGGGTAAAATGTCTAAATTTCGGAATCTCTTTATTAATATATAATTTAAGAAATAATTTTTTTATGATTAATAGATATAGTGAGTTTTTATTAGAAAAAGAGATGTATGATTTATTACTTGAATCTAAAGTAGTATTCTCATCAAAGTTTATTAACTTAATTAATAAGTTTAATAGCAACAAGATTGCATCAGAATTAATAAAAATAAACTCGAAAGACCATCCAGTACAATATAATTTTATTGATATAACAGACGAAAAAGATGCTGTTAGTTTTACACCAGATAGAAAAGCACAAGAACTTTATGCTGGAAAACCAGAAACTTGGATTGTTGTTGAGGGTGGTAAGTATCTTACTCACAGTGATAAAAATAATAAAATATTTGAAGCTCTTGGATATGATAAAACAGGTAGACAAAACTGGTCACCAGATGTCGGTACTTTTGGAACTATCTTAACTGAAACAATAAGTTCAGTTTCTGGAAAAACTTTTGTACTATTTCAAGAATATGATGTTGAAACACCAAGATTAACAGTTTTAAATAAATCTTGTTTAGAACTTGGTGACCCTGAGATTAAAGCCGTTTGGAGTACATCTAGAAACAACATGAAAATTGGTAGACTTGTAAGAGCCTTACTAAAAACTGCTGGTGTTACTTTTACTGATAAAGATATCGAAGACTTTACTAATCAATATAAAGCAACTTATGATTTTGCTAAAGACGCTCTAAAACAATTTGATATTGTTAAGGGTAAAGATATAGCATATTGGTATGATAATGATTATTATGTAAGTGGTGGTGGTACATTGAATAACTCTTGTATGGCTGAAGTTAACTCTAATTATTTTGATATTTATTGTAAGAATAAACAAGTTTCTATGGTCATTCTTTATTCAGAAAATGGCACAATCAACGGTGATAAATATGTTTCAGATAAAATTAGAGGAAGAGCCATTTTATGGGAAGCGAAATTTGATGGTCAAAATATTACCTTTATGGATAGAATTTATACTACACACGATTCTGATGTAGAATTATTTAAGCAATTTGCTGAGAAAAATGGATGGTGGTGGAAAACATCACAGTCTATGGATCAGTGGGAACAGATAACTAATGGTGATGTCAGAAAGTTAGGTAGAATTGTTGTAAGAGCAGATAAAACAGACTTTAGTTATTATCCTTATATGGATACTATGTCATATCTTTGTACAGATGAAAATATCCTAACTAATGATAGTGATTATGAAGATTTAGATAGAGACTGTAGGTCAACTTGTGGAGACTACGATTCAATGTAATAAAAAAACCCAGTCAAATGACTGGGTTTTTTTGTTTTTCATCCCTACTTACGACCTAAAAGTAGATATTACTTAACTTCTTAAAAGTCCGCATCTTGAACTTCATCATTACCTGATTCATTTGTTGATTCAGGTTCTGTTGTACTTTCAGATTGTTGGTACAATTTAGTACTTATAGAAGACCAAGTTTCGTTTAATTTTTTAGAAGATTCGTCAATTGCTTCTACATCTTTTTCAGAGTGTGCTTTTCTAAGTGAGTCAAGGTCAGTATTAAGAGCTGACTTATCCTCTTCAGTAAGTTTCTCGTCGAATTCTTTCATTTGTTTTTCCGTTTGGAAAATCACACTATCAGCCATATTCAACTTATCAACTTTTTCTTTTTCAATCTTATCAGATTCAGCGTTAGCTTCAGCTTCAGCTTTCATTCTTTCGATTTCTTCCTTAGTTAATTGAGAACCACCTTCAATGCGAATTTTATTCTCTTTACCAGAAGCTTTATCTTTAGCAGATACAGATAGAATACCATTAGCGTCGATATCTAATGTTACTTCTACTTGAGGAATACCTCTTGGTGCTGGCATGATACCGTCTAAGTGGAAACGACCCAATGAACGGTTATCTTTAGCCATAGGTCTCTCACCTTGTAAAACGTGAATTTCTACTGATGGTTGATTATCTGAAGCTGTAGAGAACGTTTCTGACTTACGGGTCGGAATAGTTGTGTTTGCTTCAATTAATTTAGTCATTACAGAACCCATTGTTTCAATACCAAGTGAAAGAGGAGTTACATCCAAAAGAAGGACATCAGTAATACTACCACTAAGAACTGCTCCTTGAATAGCTGCTCCTAAAGCAACAACTTCATCAGGGTTAACAGATTTGTTTGGTTTTTTACCAGTGTACTTCTCTAGTGCTTCTTGAATAGAAGGAATTCTTGTAGAACCACCAACAAGGATAACTTCATCAAGATCGGATGGTTTTAGACCAGCTGATTTAAGAGCACTTTTTGCACAATTGATAGTTCTTTCAACCAATTTGGATGTCATTTGGTCAAATTTAGAACGAGTCAATTGTTTAACAAAGTGAAGTGGCATTCCATCTTGAGCAGTGATATACGGAAGATTGACTTCACTTTGTGATGTTGAAGAAAGTTCAATTTTAGCTTTTTCAGCCGCCTCTTTGAGACGTTGTAAAGCCATAGGATCTTTTGATAAATCCATATTGTGCTCACTCTTAAATTCTTCAACCATCCAGTTGATGATTGCGTTATCAAAGTCGTCACCACCTAAGTGAGTATCACCATCAGTAGATTTAACTTCAAATACACCGTCACCAATTTCGAGTACAGATACGTCATGAGTACCACCACCACAGTCAAATACTAAGATTTTAGCATCTGTATTTTTCTTATCAAGACCATAGGCTAAAGCGGCTGCCGTAGGCTCATTGATAATTCTTTCAACTTTAAGACCAGCGATTTCACCAGCCTCAATTGTTGCAGTTCTTTCAGCGTCACCGAAGTAAGCTGGTACTGTGATTACTGCTCTTTTCACTTCACATCCAAGATAATCTTCGGCTGTCTTTTTCATTTTCTGCAAAATCATTGCCGAAACTTCTTGAGGTGTATAAACACGATCATCAATTTTAACACCTGGTACATTAGAACCAGTGTTTGTAACTTCATAAGGTACTCTACCTACCTCATCTTTACAAACTGAGAAGTCTTTACCAATAAAACGTTTAATTGAATAAACTGTTTTCTTTGGATTAGTTACAGCTTGACGTTTAGCTGGATCTCCGATTTTTCTGTCGTTGTCTGTAAAACCTACAACAGATGGGGTAGTTCTTTTACCCTCGGAGTTAGAGATTACAATTGGTTCTCCATTTTCAACTACAGCAACACAACTGGTAGTTGTCCCGAGATCTATCCCGATAATTACATCATTTTTCATAATTTAATTTATTTTTTTATTACTATTATATCAATCTGAGTGCCAAAGTTTAATCTATGACAAATTGTCAGTTTTCCCGACTTTCTTAATTTTATATTTTGTTATGCCAAAAAAGTTTAACAAAATAAAATAATATTATATAATAGGATGATTAATGATGAAAGTATTTGTTGGTATTTTAATAATATGAGAACAAAAGGTTTTGTTCCATTATATTGCGAATACGGTGGTTATATAAATGATAGAAATCATATAAAAATTTACTACAATCATAAATCAGGTAAAAGATATTCATATAGATTTCTAAAAGAATTAGTAGTTCAAGAGATAAGAGACTCAAAGATTAAATCGATATTAGACAATTAATATATAACTAATGAAGTTTATAAAAGAGTGGTCTGAATGGAATCCTGCATTAAATAAAGAGGTAAAAGATTATGTTGAATTAAACAAACAACATCTTACTGAACTATGGAATGATGAGAAATCAGAAGAAGAAAATATGCAATCTCTAATTGACTACTTTACAGAGTATCCAGATGAGATGAACTCAGTTATTAACCCTGATAAAGTTAAAACAGTAACACCAGTATCTGGTAGAAATGGAGCACCTGTTCTACAAAACATTGGTGGGGTAAAAGATTTCAGAAGTTTTTAAGATAACTTTCCTTTAATTAAAAGAACCGGACCTTCTGTCCAGATTTGTTTTTTATTTTCTATTTTGAAATTTTCATCATATGTCTTTAACTCAAATCCTCTTTTTTCCGGATTAAAAATGTAGTCATTTATAAAGTTATAACAATCTTCACCAGTTATTTCTTCTTTCTTCTTTTTATGAAATAAAGTACAGTCAATAATAAAATTATCAATTTCTTCTTTTTCTAAATCAAAAATCTTAATTGATTTTAATTTATTTTCAAGTGTTTCACCATCAACTTGAATCCAACCAGAATTTAATCCGATAGCATCTAAAAAATGTTCGACTAAATAAATATCACCACCCCATTCATCAAAGTCACTCCCAAATGATTCCCAGATGGTCGAAAAAGGACAAACAGCAATTTTAACATTATCAAACGGAACTACTTCATAAATAGCATCTCCGTAAGAACCAACAGCTCCAGGACTTCCACCAATAACACATCTTTCATATTTAGGGTAATCTTTCCAACTTGGTAAGTTTGATAGTAAGTCTAAGTGAATGTTAGTATTTTCAATTGAACTTCTAAAATCTCCTAGTTTTGGATCGATAAAAACATAGTCTCCTAAATCCGGCATACCTCTGAAAAGTTCAGTTTTAGCTTTAGTCCAGTTTTTACAATTTTCTTTCCTGATTTTATCAAATTCAGATTCAGTAATAGTTTTAGAACCAAATCTATTGTAACTCTCAAATATTTTATATGGTTTTAGATACTTCATAATTTAATTAACCAAATTTTAGTCAATAGTTCTTTTTGGAACCATTGTGTATCCTGTATTTTTTGATGTGAATGGTAGTCTTTTGATGACCTTAAACTTAGATACTTTATTTAGTGGTATGTTTTCAGGTTCACCTGATTTATCATCACTTAAAGAACCACAATGATAAATATTACCTTCTTTTTTATCCGGGAAATCAAAGTATATGTAATATATTTTTTTAGATTGTTCGTCATAAGCAACATCACCAGACTTAGGAGTTAAATCTTCATTCTTATCAATTAATTTTTCAAGATGGTCTTTATCAAAATTAATTAAAGACTCTGGATTAGTATTTCTCCAAAATTTAAACCACTCACCAAGTCTTTTTTCTAATTCAGGATCTACTTGTAAGAATTCTTTAGATACAAATTTAGTTGAGACAAAATTCTTAACTACTTTATCAAAATCCCCTTTATAATTCTTATCAAATACTAAAACAGATTGATCTGTAAGTAATGAAATAAAATCCTCATCTTTAATAATTTTAGACCATAACTTTTTAGCAGCAATTTTTGCAACTACATTACTTGAACCATAACCCAAAAACTTAATAAATTGTTTGTATATAGTTAAACCCAAACCTGTTCCTTTTGATTCCGGTGGTATACCAGGTACAAAATGTAATCTATTGTTGTGATATTTAACTTTGGAAATGGTTAAGTATCTTTTATCGTGTTCTTCTTTAGTATAGTCACCAAGAAAAGGATACTTTTTTACAATTTCATCTGTGAAAATAACCTGGTAAAGTTCTTCACCGTCACTACTTTCTATTAATTTAAAATTAATTTTAATATTTTTTATATCATTAGGATCCACCTTTGGTGCTTCAAGAAATTGACCTTTTTGAGACTTTGGTAAATCTAACCAAGAGTTTGTCTTTGGATCAATTGTCTCTATAATAAATTCAGAATATCTTTTAATTTTCATAACACTCTCTTTAATTAAACCAAATCTATTGTAACTCTCAAATATTTTATATGTTTTTAGATATTTCATTAGACGGAAATTTTATTCACTCTCAACAGACTCTTCTCCTTCTATTTCTTCCATATCTCCTTGACCTTCTGTTTCTTCCATATCCACTTGACCTTCTGTTTCTTCCATTTCTTCTTCACCATGGTAAACAGGTTTGTCTTGAGTATTTGTTTCTTTAGAACTATCAGTTTTCTCTTGTTCTTGTTTTTTCTTTCTTCTATCCTCTTCTTCCTTTGCTAATTTTTGAGCATTACTTAAAGCTGCAAATTGCATAGTTTCTAAAAAAGATTCATATTTTAATACTTTCATATCTATTAATATATTTTATAATAGTATATATAAAAAAAAAGAGAGGATAAAACCTCTCTTTCTTAGTTATCGTCTTCTGACTCTTCTGGTTCTTGAAAGAATAGTGTTGGTTCTTCTTTCTTCAACCATTCTCTAGCAATTTCTAATCTCTTAGTTTTGTCTCTTAACCACTCTTTAACCAATTCGAATGGTTCGCATCTTTTTAGAGTTCTTTCATAAGATTCAATATCATCATAGATATCCAATATCTCTTCCTTAGACATTTTCTTTAATTGTTCTGCTTTGTCCAAGTTCATCACAAATGAAAAATTAGGATTTGTTTTATTCTTAAGAGCATATTCTTTTTTAGATAAACCAGACTCTACATACTCTTTGTATGCCAAATTTATTTCATCTACTTTATCTCTTAAAGTACTTTTCACAATTGAGATTATTTTATTGATTCTCATATGTGATTCTTTTTCATCTTCTGGAATCTGAGAAATTACATCATCAATTAAATCATCTAAAATATATCCAATGATAATGTGCTCTCTGTAAATATCATTAGTCAATAGACCGTGTCTTTGGAAATACCAATCGGTTTTTATTTTCAACATATGGTCATTATCAAATTGAACAATCCATCCTTCTTTATCAACTTCTGTTTTTGACTTCTCAATCAAATCATCTAAAGTATTATCATCCTCAAATGGTGCAATTTTGATAGAGCCTATCTTATCTAAATGTTCTTTTATATCAATATGTTTACCAGTCTTATTATCTCTTAAACGGAGAAGTATAAGTTCTTCTTCTGAGTATCTTAGAACAATTCTATTATGTGGAGCAACATACTCAAATATTGGAACGATATCATTATTTAATGACCAATCAACAAATGATTTAACATCTGGATTATTCTTATAGATTTTATTAATACCATTTGCTTGGTCATTATCAAAACCCATTTTTGATTTACCTAATATTTTACCATTAGGTAGTTTTACAAATGTTGCAATTGAACCATCTTCTTTATTATTAACGTATCTGATTTTGTAATCTTTAACAATAGAATACATTGAATTAGGAACTTGATTTAAGTTAAAGAACTTTTCAAGTAAAACATATCTATTATAAAGACTACCATCTTTATTAAATACAAAAGTAAGACCTCTCATTTCAAAACCTTTAAGTTCTGGCTTTGATGGAATAGGCATATCAAAATCTTTATATTGAGCAAGTCTGTAATTAAAAACAGAAACTGGATATCCTTCTACTTCATACTTTGATTCGTAGAATGTATCATCTTCACCAGAACACATTTCAACAGCTTCTTCATAAGAAGGTATATAACTCTTATGAGTAACACTTTCCCTTATAAATTCTATATATTTGAATATTTTCATAATTTTTTATATATAAAAAAACCAGATTATTTAATCTGGTTCACTTAATCATATTAATTTTATTAACCAAAAAGTTGTTTAAGTTTGATATCTCTATCAACTACATTTTTATTATTAGATCCATAGACATCATTATATGAGATTGAAATTATAGCACCAAACTTTTCAATATTTCTACCTCTGTAGTCAGAGAAATTTTTATCTTGATGAACTGATACGTCTAACAATTTACATCCTGTAAATACCCAATAGTAATACTTTGATTTAGAAACAAAAATTGTATCAGGTAACTCAGTTAGATTTTTAAGAAATTCTAAGTCTGTGTTAGGTTTTATTTGATTATCATAAATATAGACTGAGATATCAAAATCAATTTTATTTTTCTTTTTTAATTGGGAAATCTTTTCAGGAAATTCATAAAAGTTAAATTCTTTATCGTCTATATGTAAGTTCATTTTACTTAATTAGTTTATCAAGATTCGCGTTTCGGTTGATGATTTTATCACCACCAATAAGTCGTTTAATTTGGTCAATTGAATACTTATATTCTTTTCCAGTTGATAAAGACTTAGCGATAACCGGATATGTTCGATTTTTTGTTTTGATGTCGGTAATTTGATAAACACCGTTAGTTCCCAAAAACTGCATTCCTAAAATGTTTTGTGTGAATCCCATTCGTCTACAAATTGATTGGTAAACATCAGACACAACATCGCTGTTTTCAAGTGTCTTAACAGTCATTTTAGTTCCGTAAAATGCTTTTGTATAACTAATTGAACCAAAATCAATTTTAACATTTTCATCTTTTTCAATCTGAGCAATAGCCGCTTTGATTTTATCTTGTACCTTTCTAATTTTTGTCTCGTTTATCATAATACAAATATAAGAAAAAAATCTTAAATATCAATTAGAATCTAAGATTTTTTTAATTTGTTTTTCTCTCCACTCATCAATAGAATAGAAATCTTCTGGTAAGTGTGGAATTATCTTACCATCAATTTGAATTACGTAAATTAACTCATGACTATTAGGTGCCGATTGGTTCACATCACTCAGTTGATAAACTTTATTTTTTGTTAAACCATACGTTCTAATCTCACCACTTTTTTCATACTCAAAAGGTGAGTCTAGTTTTGAAACTACTTTCATTTTTAATTTTTAATTTATAAAAAAAACCTCTCAATTTGAGAGGTTTCATTTTTAGTTTTGAGTATCTAATACTTTATCAATATTAGCTTCTCTAACTTTAGCTCTTACCCAAGAAGGATCATTTTCTAAATCTGCCTCGGTCATTCCTAACTGATTCATAATTGTATTTAACAAATACTCTTTGTTTTCATAACGGTAACTTACCGCTTCTGACATCATTGCCTCACCCGCATCAATTCTACTCATAATTTATAGTTTATTTTTTTATTATATTTGTTTTAATTTATAAAGTTTAATATATAAGTTATGGCAAATAGACCAATTACAGAAAAAGAAAAACTAGCTTGGAACTTCGCAAAACAAGCACACAAAGGTCAGGTAAGGAAATTCATCAACAAGCCTTATTTCGGAGCTCACGTTGTTAGAGTAAACGGAATTGTAAAACAATATACAACTGATGAAGATTTACTTTGCGCAGCTTTACTTCACGATACATTAGAAGATTGTTATGAGGATCCAGAAGTTGGATTAGTTGAACTAAAAGAACTTTTTGGAACAAGAGTAGGTAATTTAGTTTGGGAACTAACATCAGACGGTGATGAAATTGATGATAATTATGATGGTAGTAAAACAGAATATCTAACTGATAAAATGATTCATATGTCAGATGATGCTCTTATCATAAAATTAGCAGATAGATTACAAAATATATCTGATGCTTTTACAGCCACTGAAAGATTTAGAAATAAATATTTTCAAGAAACATCTGAGATATTAACAGAAATACAGAAAAACAGACAGTTTAATAGAATTCATCGATTATTAATAGGTGATATACAAGCTAAACTTGATAACATAAGTTCTATATTCAGAATAAAAAGATTTGATGAAATATGAAATACTTAAAAACATATAAAATTTATGAGTCATTAGAAGGTACTGATATATCTATTGATGATTTTTTAGAAAAAATAAGAATACCTGAATCTAAAAGACCTCAAATTATAAACTGGTGGAATGAAAATAGAAGAGATTTTATTATACACTATTTTAACTTTTCTTCTCCTCAGCCAATCGCTGGTGTGTTTTTAGGTGAGAATATCATCGCTATCAATTCAAGACTACCAATGCCACCACACATTAAATTATTTTTAGCTTTACATGAGTCTAGACACTGTGACCAACACAGAGAAGGTCGTTTTATGGAAGGTTATTATAATACTGTTGTAAATGGTGATAAAGAATCATTTTTACAAACATATACGGACTCGGAAAGAGATGCTAATGATTTCGCTGTTCAATCAATGAGAGAGTGTGGATTTGATTCAGAAATGAACTTTGAGGAGATGAGACTTAGAGGAAATGAAAGAGCTGGTGATATGGTTTATAGAATGATGTCTAATGATATTGAGAGATTGAACCCAGTTGACTTCTTTGATTTACTTAAAAAACAAATAGGTGTTTGATGAGATATTTACAAACATATCAAATATTTGAGAACAGTGGTTCTGGAAACGCATCGTTTGACTGGTTGATAAAACAGAATAATGAGAGATATCTAGAATTACTTGACTTAGTTCAATCAGAAATACTTGATGATCTTAATATAATACCTAAAACAGATGAGACATTCTCAATGGGTCACGGCGAAGAGGGTTATCCAGAACATAAATTCTGGACATTTAGATTTAAAAATCAACCTAACTCAGATGATGATACTGCTGATTTTTATAGTATATCAGATAAAGAAATTGAGTCTATTATAATATTTAATATAACACCAGATGAGACAGGAGATGTAATTTCTAAATTAGAAGATTGTAAGAAAAGAATAGAGTCTCAAACTGGAAAAAAATTATCCATAGAAGAGGAACTTACTGGTACTCCAGAATTTCCAGAATTCTATGACTATGTACTTAAATTTAAATAATGAGAATTAAAAGATATAAAATATTTGAGTCTACGAGTCCAAACTGGAATGAAGTAGATGGAAAACTAGAAAGAAATTTTGAGTTTAAGGACTTTTTACATGCATTGGATTTCATAAATAATATATCTACTATTTGTGAAAGTGAAAATCATCATCCAGAAATTAATTGGTTATATAATAAAATCACGATAAAACTTTCAACTCACGATGCTGGTGATATAATCACCGAGAAAGACATAAAATTAGCCAATCTAATTGATGAAATATATTAAATCATATAAAATATTTGAGTCTATAGATGATACAGAAGACATAATCAAAGACTTATTAGTTGACTTAGAAGACGATGGTTTACAAGTTGAAATAAGTAGAACTTCAAAAGATGTAAATATCGACACGGAAAGGTATTTTAATAAAACAAGAACCGATGTTTATTTAGAAGTTCGTATATTAAGACCTTGGGGTTCTCCGGATAGAGAAATGCCAGATTTACCTACACCACCTGGTGGTAAGTATCCAGGAAATCTTTTCTTTTGGTTTGAGATTAAAGATGTTATCACTCGACTTACTGAATGGTACTATTCACAAACAATATACGATCCAATTGCTAAAAATACAAATCTTTACAGATGGGAAAAAGATGAATCACCTTTGAGATTTTTCGGATCTGGTATTGAAATGTTTTTTGGATTCACAAATCAAAAAGACTTTGATGGTGTAGGTGATTTAATATCCTTTACTAACTTTAGAATTGAATTAAAAGTTTAATATATAAACTATGAAATACTTAAAAACATATAAAATATTTGAGTCTCAAGATTTTTCTTGGTTCACTGACCTTTTCCAAGAGTTACAAGATGAAGGATTTAGAATTACTATAAAAGATTCCAATTCTCAAAAATTAGACTTCTCAAACACTGATGTAATTGATATACATTATATGCGACAGATTGATTCACCAGAAATCATTAAAACTACTGATATTAAAATAGAGAAAAGGATTATAGACGATACACATGTTGGTCTAACTCTTAAAGAATTCAACATTGATGAGATAAAAGAAACATTAAGATTTACAGAATCATTTGCTAAAGACCAGTTTGGTTTAGAAATAGAATACATTTATACGATGAGAATTCCTAGATACTTATATTATAAGTCAGTTGAATCCTTACCAAAAAATCAAACAGTAGATTCCGTCACTGTAGCATTTAGAAATATTTAATGAAAGAAAGAGTATTTAGAAAGCAGTCTTAGCCGCTTGATATTGTTTCTCACTTAAAATTTTTATCATACGTTCACCTACTTCTACTTTTTCTAAAAACTTATTTGTTTTAAGTTGTTTCTGTAGAGAAAGTACAAAAGAGTTATCTCCTTTATATTGTCTTATTTGTTTATTTAGTTCTAATTTTTCGTTTAGTTCCATATTACTTTTATTATTATGCAAATATATTAATTTTTTCTGAACTCAAAAATATCCATCTAATTTTTTATTTTCCAATAACTCTTCTACATTACCTATCTTATAGTTTATAGATATTCTTTTTTTAGGATAATAAATTTTAGCCATTATGTGACCTAACTCTGTTACATAAATCTTACTTAATTTAGAGGTGTTTTTCAATATATTAAATTTATTTTTTTATTCTTCTACTTTTGCAAAAGTGAGGTATATATTAAACTTAATCACCATTTATTCCTATAAAAAAGAAAAAGAAAAACAATGCAAATTTTAGTAACACCAGAAGATTTAATTCGCAGATGTGTTTGGGACAATTACGTTTATTACATCGTTGGTTCTGAAAAAGAAGCAGAAAAGCTTCTTAAAGAAAACTCAGTATTTGAGATCTCAGAACGTGACGCACTTGTTATAGGATTATTAAAGGTTATAGAAACTGATAATCTTATATTTAAATTTAACACTCACATAGTGGAAATACTTTCAAATAAATCAGCTAAGGAAAAAGAACTTTTACTTATGAGAAAAAAGACTTTCGATACAGCTGTTGATAAATTTTTAGATAAGTTTCCTGACTATTGGGAACCAAATACATCATATACTAAAGCTTTAAAAGAGCTAGTTGATTATATTCAAGATATAAAAAATGAAGTTGATAAATTAGAAATTCACAAAATTGTAGATAAGAATGTTACTTATGAGTTTTATAACTCTAATACTATTAGAAAAATGTTAAAATTTAATTATTAAATTATGGAAGAAAAAGAATTAATTAATGAAAATCAATCAAGTGAAGTTGTAGAACAAAGTGAATCTACAGTAGATCCAATTGTTGAACTTAATGAAAAATTACAACAGTCTGAAGAAAAATACTTAAGACTTTATGCTGAGTTTGATAATTACAGAAAACGAGTACAGAAAGATAAAGAAGAAATAGCAGTCAACACTAAAGTAAGAATGTTAACTTCTATTTTAGATATGGATAACGATCTTTCTTTTGCTATAAAGTCTGTAAAAAGTACCGAAGCTCAGGATGGTCTTAAATTAATTTCTTCTAAATTAGACACTTTCTTAAAATCACAAGGAATTGAAGAAATTCAAACTGAAACTTATGACGATGAACTACACGAAGTTATTAGTGTTATGCCATCAGAAGAAGAAAAGATAATTGATGTGGTTTCTAAAGGTTATAAATTAAATGATAAACCTTTTAGATATCCAAAAATTATACTCGGTAGAAATGCGTAAATCTAAAAGTATTTCTTTTTTTGATATAATTAAAGATGATCCTTACAAAAGAGAACTATTTAATGTTCTAATAAAAGGAATAGATCAAAGATATCATAAAGATTTTTTAGATATACTTGAATACGTTGTGAGCAAAAGTGATTTATTTAATATCACAGAAATAAAAACAGAACTTTATGCAGGAGAAGATAATATTGATGATTTAATATTACCTTCTGTTAGAAGAGTATTTGGTAAGGTTTATACACAACCACCACCAATGTTTTTATCAAGTACAGATGACGGATTAAGATTAAAAATGTTTCAACTTAGTTTTGACATTGATGAATTTATAGATTATTTTATAGATATGATTAAAACATCAAAGTCAGTTTTATCTCAATTTAAATATTTAGATAAAACAACACAAACTCTTGAGTTAATAGTCGATAACTATATTGCTAAACTTGTTAAAGATGTTTTAGAAACCCAAGATATCAAACAAGATATTGCAATGTTAACCAGAAATAGAAAAATTAAAGGTTTAATAAATGATTGATTGGTACGTTGAAATGTCTGAGTCAGCACCAGATAATCTTAGGTCAGATGAAAGTTTGTCAAAAATCATAGATACAGCTTCACCTTGTATGGATTATTTCTGTAAGAGATTGACTGAATTAAAAGATTGGAAATTAGAAGATGCTAATAATATCTTCAAAGAGATTATCGAAGAGCTTCCAATTATGACAGCTCGTATTTATAACAATGAGTTTATAATAAACTATAATAAATGGGTTTATATAAAACTAACAGAAACACCAACACAGATATATAGAGATTCAAAAATAAAACAATTACTAACATGAGTAAAGATTATTATAAAATATTAGGAGTAGAAAAAAATTCATCAGAAGATGAAATAAAAAAAGCTTATCGTAAAGCTGCTATGAAATGGCACCCCGATAAAAATCCAGATAATCCAGAAGCTGAATCAAATTTTAAAGAAGCAGCAGAAGCATATGATGTTTTATCAAATCCAGAAAAGAAAAACAACTTTGATAGATTTGGAACAGCAGATGCTAGTGGTGGAAATCCTTTTGGTAGTAACTTTGGACACGGGTTTAACATGGATGATATCTTCTCACAATTTGGTGATATTTTCGGAGGAGGATTTGGTGGAGGTAGAAGACAACAACAACAAAGAAGAAGAGGTTCTGATTTAAGACTTAAAATAAATGTTACAATCGATGAAGTCCTAAAAGGAGGAACTAAAAAAATAAGATACAAAAGACAAGTTTCTTGTGATAGTTGTTCTGGCAAAGGCGGAACAAATGTTAAAAATTGTTTACCTTGTAACGGAACAGGACAAAGAGTAGTTGTTCAGAATACACCATTTGGTCAAATTAAATCTCAAACTACTTGTCCAGATTGTCAAGGATCAGGACAACAAATCCAAAATGTATGTGGATATTGCCACGGTGCTGGAACTCAAATGCAAGAACAAACTGTTGAAATTGAAATTCCAAAAGGCGTTTCTTCTGGAATGCAACTAACAATGCATGGTTTTGGAAATCATATTAAAGGTGGTTCACCAGGTGACCTACATATTTTTGTAGAAGAAATTAAAGAGTTTTACTTTAAAAGAGAAGGTGCTAATTTAATTGTTGATAAAGAAATTTCAGTTATTGATGCTATTCTAGGAAATCAAATAAAAGTTAAAACACCACACGGTGAAGTTTTAATTACAATAGACCCCGGTACAGAATCAGGCAGAACTATTCGAGTAATGGGAAAAGGTGTTCCTGATATTAATTATGGAACTGGAGATTTATTTGTAAAAGTAGATATTAAAATTCCTAAGACTATTACAGAAGAAGAGAAAGAAATATTATCTGGTTTAAGAAACTCAAATAGTTTTGTGATATGATAGAATATCAAGAGTATCTTAAAGAGAAGTTAAATGAATCTATCTCTTATGGTGAATATGTAGCACAACAAGTATCTAGAAATATTAATTTCAGTGAATACTTAGCAGAAGTATATTCCAAAAATATTAAAAGAAAAGAGAAAATTAAAAACCTGTTCAAATAAGAACAGGTTTTTTTAGATATAAGAAACTTTGTACTTAGGTTTTCTTGTATAGTCTTTAGCAGACTTATGTGCTTTATGAGTAGATACCCAACCAGTAGAATTCTGTAATTCCATTTCACGAGCAGCTTTTCTACTAGCGTTCATAGAATCCTCTTTTGTGAATTTACCAAGATTTATAATTTTACCGTTTTTCATGTCTGTAGTGATTATCTGTTTGTTTGTTATACAAATATAGTAAAAATAAGTAGCATTTACAAATTTAATATATAAACAAAACTAAATTATTTTTATGACAACAAACGGTTACGGTGAACAATATGTACCTTACCAAGGTGGTTATACTATTGATGAGTTTATTGATTTTGTACAAAATGAATTGACTATATCATGTGCCCTTCCTAAAACTTTGCCTGATGCAAACATCAGACAGATTATTGAAACAAGAGCACTTAGTTGGTTTTACCGTAATTATCAGTTTGCGGTTCAGAAAATGTATTTTTTAATACAAAGAGAAGCTTTTTTCGCAGAAGAGTTTACTAAATATAATTTTGTAAATGTACCTTGTGAAATTCAATCTGTAATTTATCTTTATGAAGTAAGAGGTGATAGTTTATTTCAGTTAGGTATCAATACTCCTAACATGTCTGTAAACTTAGGTGTTACGAATCAACCGTATCTTTCTTCTTATGTTACAACTATTGGAGAACTAGGTGTTTATAAAACAATTCTTGATACAATGTCAGATATGTTAAATCAAATGAATAAATACACACTTAAATATAACTTTAATCAATTAAATCATAGACTTCATATTTTAACAAATGTTAAGTATGATGTAATTATGGAAGCTTATGCAAATATTCCAGCCGAAAATCTATTTAGAGATGATCTTTTCCTTAAGTATGTTGTTGGATATTCTAAAATGCAATTAGGAAACTTAGTTGGAAGGTACGACTTTAGCTTACCCGGTGGCGTTAAAATAAACGCTGCAGATTTGGTATCACAAGGTAAAGAAGAAATTGCATCAGTTGAGGAAGAGATTAAAGGTCAGTCAAACTCAACTTGGTTTTACATGGTTAAGAGGTAGGTTACCTATTTTTATATATAAAATAAAAACAATTAATTATGAATGTTTTTATTTATTTTTTATCCGATATCAATGGCGAAATTAGATATATCGGTAAAACAAAGCAGTATCTTAAACAAAGATTATATGCTCATATAGTAGAGTGTAAGACAAATAGAAAATCACATAAAATATCTTGGATAAAATCATTACTAAAAAATGGAAATAAACCAATTATAAATATTATTGATGAAGTACCTGAAGAAGAATGGGAATTTTGGGAACAATATTGGATATCTCAATTCAAATGTTGGGGATTTAATCTAACTAATTTAACTTTTGGTGGTCAAGGAGGTACAGGTTATAAACACACCAATAAGTCTAAACAAAAAATGAGAATATCTAAACTTGGTACAACTCTTCCAATCGAACAAAGGAAAAAGATATCTGAGTCAATTAAACTTAAAGCTAAGGAAAATCCCTTGTATAATAGAGGAGAGGGTAACTCACGGAAATTTTTAGATAAAGAACTATTGTATCAAAAGTATATTACTGATAATTTATCACTTAACAAATGTGCATCTTTCTTTGGTGTATCAAAAAAGACAGTATTTACTAACATAACAGAGTATTTATTTAAGAAAGATAAATCTAATTGGATAGGACAAGTTGGATCTAATCCAGAGAAATACGTTTTACAATTTGATAAAGATGGTAATTTTATAAAAGAATGGTTAGGCTTAAAAAATATTACAAAAGAAATAGGAATAAATTCAAGTAATATTGCTAATTGTTGTAGAGGAGTTGCAAAGTCAGCAGGAGGATTTACTTGGAAATATAAATAAAAAAACCCACTCAATTGAGTGGGTTTTTTGTTACTTGTTGAATCTGTTTAGTGAATTTTTAGATATAACCGTCCATTTTACATTTCCGATAAAATCTTTTAATATTCTACTATTCGTGTAGGACATTGCCGATTTTAAATAATCCTCAAAGTTCTCTCTCCACCCTGAAAGAGTGTACTTAACAGTTCTCATTCTAACAACACCTTCTGATGTAGTTAGTTTTTCTTTACCCCACTTCATCTGAACTTCTTTTGTAGACATTCCTCTGAACTTCTTTTCAAGTCTGAATTTTCTATTCCAAAGAAACTTAGCCATATTTTTAGATAATTTAATACCTTTCCAATATGTATCTCCAGAAGATTCTAAAGATTTGTTTAACATTGAACCCAACATTACATAATCAGCACCAAGTACCAACGCTTTAATGATATCTGAATACTCACGGAATCCACCATCAGCTACAATAGCCGCGCAGTTTTCTCCGTCTAGTAACATCTTACTTTTTAGCTCTCCGCATTCCAAAACGAGAGAAGCCATAGCATATCCGATACCGGTATTCATCGCTGTTAAACAACCACCACCAAATCCAATTCCAACTCTGATATAATCAGCACCGGCTCTAGAAAGAACTTTATATGTTTTTGGATTAGCGATGTTACCAACCATAATTTTCATTTTGGTCAGTCCTCGGAGTGTTTTAACTAAATCAACCATATGTTGCATATGACCGTTAGCAATATCAATTAACACATTACCATTAAGGTCATAACCTGGGTTATTTATCAACCATTCGATTATATCTCTTGTTTCGTCAAGTGAGTATGAAAAGAATATCATATCACTATAACAAGATAAGATAGAATCATCATTATCACTAAATTGTCCTCGATTTAAACCAAAAGGTGAGTTACCAGGTGGTCTAATACCTCTCGGAAAACAAATGGGCATTTTTTCTTCCAAATATAACTTCCAGTTGTCTAATCCAATAACGGTATCCATTGGAGAAACAATTACTGGAAGACCACCTTTAATATAATAAGGATTAATTTCAGCTCGTGATCGAATACTAGATGTTTTCGCAGGGGTAATTAAAATATCATTCCAGTCTAATTTCATAAGAATTGGATTATTTTTAGTAAAAGATATATTTATCTTCTTCTTTGATACAGTATACAGAAATAGGATATAATCTTAGTTCATCTTCAGACTCGTCGATTATAAATCTCATTGTACCTTCAATGATTTCTTCATTGATTATTTTAACAGTAACATTATTCAGACCATTAAAGATTGTCCAGTTAATATCATCAGACTTTTCAATAAGAAGTGAATGTTTTTTTCCAATAATTTTACCCATATATCCTTCTTCAAAATAAGCCTTTTCGATAATACTTTTGAGTTCTTCTGTTTTTGTTAACTCGACTTTAATTTCGTGTTTTACCATTTTTTTTGTTTTGTGTTAGACATTAATTCAGACTTTTTTATGTTTTAAGAAGATAAAAGTTTAATATATAAAGTATAATTTTTAATCCGACTTAGGGCCGGAATAGTTATAACCCCAACGGGTGACTATTGAAAACATCGAATTCGCTCCTCGGTGTTTTCGCTTTTAAATAGATTTGTAAATAATTAATTTTTGACAAAACATATTCTACATGAAATAATATATAAAGAACAAAATATTTAATTAAAATGATAGAACATATATTAACAGAAAATCCTAACAGATTCGTTCTTTTTCCACTAAAATACAATGATATTTGGGAAATGTACAAAACAGCAGAACATTCATTTTGGACAGCTGAAGAGATTGACTTAGCTCAAGACTTAACAGACTGGAACGAGAAGTTGAATGCTGATGAAAAACATTATGTTAAAAACGTATTGGCTTTCTTTGCCGCATCTGATGGTATCGTAAATGAAAACTTGGCAGAAAACTTCCTTAAAGAAGTTCAATACCCAGAGGCTAAATGTTTTTACGGTTTCCAAATCGCAATGGAAAACGTACACTCTGAGACTTACTCTTTATTAATTGATACTTATATCAAAGATTCTAAAGAAAGAGACCATTTATTCAATGCAATTGAAACGGTTCCTTCAGTTAAGAAAAAAGCTGATTGGGCTCTTAAATGGATTGATTCTGAATCATTTGCTGAAAGATTAATTGCTTTTGCTGCAGTTGAAGGTATATTCTTTTCTGGTTCTTTCTGTTCTATTTTTTGGTTAAAGAAAAGAGGATTGATGCCAGGATTAACATTCTCTAACGAGTTGATTTCAAGAGATGAAGGTTTACATTGTATGTTTGCTTGTTTATTACACAATAAACACATTCAAAACAAAGTAAGTTCAGAGAGAATTCAACAAATCATTTGTGAAGCTGTTGAGATTGAGAAAGAATTCGTAACTGAATCTTTACCAGTTTCTTTAATTGGAATGAATGCTAAGTTGATGCAACAATACATTGAATTCGTTGCTGACTATTGGTTAACTGAATTAGGTTGTTCAAGAGTTTATAATGTAGAAAATCCATTTGACTTTATGGATATGATTTCTTTACAAAATAAGTCTAACTTTTTTGAGAAGAGAGTATCTGAATATCAAAAGGCATCTGACAAAGCTATCGATTTTGATAACTTAGATGATGATTTCTAATTAATCATAAACTTTATTTCCAGAACCCGTTGAATTTTTCAACGGGTTTTTTTATATAACTTAATTTCTAAATACTAAAATTAATATATAATGTATGAGAATTTTAAGAGCAAGATTAAAACCTTATGGTGGAAGTTCAGAATTTATTTCGGTTTCTTCTAAAATAAAGTCACTTATTGAAAAAAACCCCGAAGATAACTTCCATTTTGTTGTTGATGATAACGGAGTGAAAACTGTAAAAGAATTTGGTTTAGATAATATTAATCCTGAATTAGTTGGTAAAAATATTCCTATTATCGAGGAAACTTACTTTGCACAATTTAATGAAGATGGAACTATTAGTATTGTAGTTGGCACAAATGAGTCTTTACCAAGACAACATACAGTTGACCAATTAAAAAGAGTTATGAAACAATCAGCAAGAACTGATATTGGTAATAGAATCTCTGATATGAATAAACAAGGAGCTAATATTCAGTATATCCAAAATCCTATTGAAACAGGAATTGAATCGTATGAGGATTTTGAGAAACATAATAAGAAATTTATTCCATCTTGGAACTTAAAACATTTATTATCACCATTTTCGGGTGAAGGAAAATCAAAGAAAAAGAAATGAAACACTTAAAACGATTTAACGAAGCATCATTTGATAGAATTGAAGAATTCATTAAAATGGCTGATAAAATTATCAATCTAGATAAACTTTCTAATGAAGATATTCTTTCTGAATTAGGTGACTTATGTAATGAATTGACCTTTACACATGACGAACTTCAACAAGTTATTGATAGTGGTCGTATATCCGATCCTAATAACTTCTTAGAAAAAATAATAGAAGAAATAATATCAGAAGAAGAGTATTTAGAAAATGGTTATAAACTTAATGATAGACAATCTGATCTTTATGTTAAGATTAAATTACTTTTAGATAGAGAGTATTCTGATTTAAGTAAAGAAGAAGTAAGTCAATCTTTTCATTATTTATTATCAGATAAGATATTTAATTCAAAAATTTTTAGATAATTATGAAACATTTAAGAAGATTCAACGAAACACATTTTGATTTAGCAGAAGATATCGCTAATGATTTGCATCCTCAATTAGTTAAGATGAGAAAAGAAGGTGAGATAATTACACCAGATTTTTTTGAGAACTTTATGAAGTTGAGAGGAGCTAAATTAGATATTATTGAAGCCACAATGAGTTGTCTTGTTGATATGGGGTTTGACTTTGACATTGAAGACGAAGAAGAAATTTCAGATGATAATTTTGATATTAAATATGTTGAGTCTTTATCATATAGTGGAAGTGATGTAACGAATATGCCAATTATAGGAAAAGTTATAACTAAACCAATTGGTCCTTACCCAAGTGCTGAGTATGATGTTGTTGAAATAATTAAAGACCAAAACGGTGAGGATGTTTATGTTTGTAACTTTTGGTATAAAGAGTGGAAAAGAATACCACAATTAATACATTCTGAGTTGGTGGAAAGATTCGATATGACAAAATAATATATAGAATATAAAATAATTTATAAACATGGCAAAAGATTTTAAGGAAATAAATGCTGGTAGTAGAACCGCTTTGGTGAAGAGTTCTAATATTTATGGCGGTCAAATATTAACAGCAATTGCTACTGCACCTGAAGGAGCTATTTACGATTTAGGTGTACAAACTAGTAATCCATACACAGTTAGTGCTAATATTACAAGTAATGGTAATGGTGATGGTGGCGCTGTGTTACTTACTTTTTACGGTAGCGATAACGGTAATGGTGAGTATTCTGATTGGGTATATGATTCTATTACAGGTGATTTTAGTATAGGAAGAGCTTCTGATCTTGCCAAGTCAATTAATAGGATAGAATTTGCGGCTGATAATGCTATTACGACCGAAGATGGAAAATTTTACTACAATGTTGGTGAAGAGATATACATAGATATGACTCAATTTAGTGAACGAAACTCAGGTCTTGATATAACTGGATTCGTTACATCTATTTATCCTGATAGAAACTATGGTTACTCATTTAATCACCAGATTTTATATGATAGATATGATAGAAAAATGTATATCAAAATAATTAATGACGATGGTAGTGAAGAAGTTATAGATTTTAATGGAGCCCCTTATGCACAAACTGTATTACCTGGTGAGACATCATTTATTAGTTTTACAAGAATAAGTTCTACTGAGATTTTATTTAACTACAGTAACGCAGCTACAAAAATTGAATCGGTTTCTGTTAATAATGACATCACTGTATATAGATCTTTAATATATCAAAATTCAATAAGAGTATTAACTAATGAAAATATAGAATATGGTACGACTTATCAATTTACTTTATCGTTTATAGATGTTCTTGGTCAGGCTATTGAAGATTTAGTAAACATCAATATAGAAGATCCGGGAGGAACAGGAGATAACTGGGGATTTGGTTCATATATTGCTTGGACTGGCTCACCTTATTTCTTAGATGAATCATATCATATGGTTGTTTACACTTACGATGATCTTGTTAATATGGGATTAGACCAAGGTTCTGGTGTTATATCAAGAATTGGATTCCCATTCCATTTAGTATCTGGTCAAGGTGATAACCTATCAAATGAGGATATTGAGAATGGTAGTTTCGTACTGTCAGCTTCTATTACCGGAATCGGTGAAACTAATACAATAACAGCTGCTGATGTTATAAATAGTTTTATAATAGATGATGAATTCGATACTAATATTTTGGATGTGAATTCCAGTAAATTACAAGGTGTTGTTGAAACATATAATGGTCAAAGATATGTATTCTTCCAAGTTTCAAGCTTCACATGGGATGTAAGAGAAAATATTTTAATTACATATTGGATGGATGGACCTCAACCAGCAAGTGGTGGATATAATGGTGGATATATTACTTCAGGTGTTGGTGTACAAGAAGTTTTAGGATTCAGTAAAGCGAATAACTGGATAGGTGAAAATGGTGTTGCTAATGAAAAAGTTGCACTTGCATTTACTACATTAAGATAAAATATAAAATAAGAAATGGCTGAAAAAATAAATCCAAAAAGAATAACAGACGCAACGAGATTTGCTCAAATTGAGACTGCTGGATTATACGGTGGTTATATAACTGGTTTAACCTTTAGTGCAAAAGAAGGTGGTGTTTATAATGGAAGTAAACTTTTAGAAAAAGCTGGTGGTAAAGACTCAGTCACACTAAATGCAACTGGAACATCAGAGGGAATTGGATCTGGTGAGTTATTTTATATAGATTTTGTAGGTGTTGGTTATACTGGGAATCAAGCCAAATCAGGAGTAGTAGAAAAATACGGAATTATTCCATCGGGTTTTGGATATGTCGCTAACTTTACATATACTGCCAATAGTAGAGAGGGTAAAGGTACAGGTTTTCAATTTACTCTTATTGTTTCTAGAAAGGGTGATGGTAGAATTATTGGAATTTCAAATGTTATTTCTTATGGTGAAGGATATCAAATAGGTGAAGCAGTTCCAATTACTGGTGGACCAGGTACAGAAGGATTTATCAAGATAGAGAGTGTAATAGATATTCCAGCTACAGAAATAGTTTATCAAACATATGCAATTCAACAAATATACGCAACTCCTGATAGTGACATTCCGAGAAGTGATGAAGATGAAAAATATAGAAGTAACTATCAAGTTGGTCAACAAATTACTATAGACCCTGAACAATGGGGAGAATCCACATCACAATTACCAGTAACATTTGAGAGATTAGACTACTCCGATGATGTTGATGTTGTATCACCAGGTGTATCTCTTGCTAGAAATAGTTATGGTGGTCAAATATATAATTCAGTTACAGAGGATGGATATAGTAGATTCTCACCAGCAAACACTGAATGGAATAGTTATTATATTGATAGTGAATCTGGAATGTATGGTTTTGCTGATTTATCAAATGTCTCTAATAGAAAGTATGGTAATTTTGTCGACGCACTTTGGGGAAATGTAGGATCATATATTTTAAATACTGATTTAGTAATGCATGATAAAACAACTGGTTTATACTGGATGTTTGAGTTTCACAACTGGACACAAGGTGGTAGGGGTGGTGGATTCGCGTACACAAGAACACTAATTACAGATACTACATATGCTGAAACTACTTTCACTAAAACAGACTATGGTGATGAAGTAGATACTTTTTCACAATATTTATCACTAAAAAGAGGAAATAATAAAGGTATTTACAATCCAAATGAAATGGATTCATATGGTAACCTTGGTGGTGTAACACATCTTTGGATGTCAGAGCCATATGATTCATATTACCAATATACCTATTTAACAGTCTCATTTGATTTAACTTTAGAAAAAGAAATTGAAGGAGATTGGAATGACTATGCTATACTTTTAAGAAGTAATACTTGGATGGGTTATCGAAATGGTCTTTTAACAAGTGACGAAGCGGATGGATACTCAGTTGTTCGAATAGACGAAAGGACTTGGAGACTAACTAAACAGAATGTATATTTTTCTATTCCAAATTATAATGTTAGAGATTTAGATGGTTTAGATGATAGACAACAGCAACAAATTTTAGGACAAAGTTTAGAAAATGAAATATTTTTATTTGCTCATCTCTGGGGATTAGATCAACGACCTGATACAGGTGGTTATTCAATTCAAATGAGAGATAGAGCAACACAACAAAATACTTTTTATAGTAGTAATTATGGTCAAGGTAATACAGCTTTCTCTTATAGTAATGTTACAATATCTTTTGAACAAGTCCTATATTACAAAGAAAATCTTTATTCTACTTTTAACCCTAAAGATATTGATATACAATATTTAAAAGAAAATTTAACAATAGAAAAAATCAATTCAATGCCGTGGGGTAATTGGGGTGATTATCAAATGGTTCCTTGGGATATTATACACGGAGGAAATCCACCATACATGATAGATAAAGAAATGATTATGTTAGATGTTCAAGATGAAAAGTTTTATAGAATAAAATTCACACAATGGACACAAGGAGGAAACGGTGGTGGATTCTCTTACATAAGATCCGATATAAGTATATCACAAAACATAGTTGCTACTGTAACTGATATTGCTTATAATTTAGTAAACTCTTTTGAAAGTCCATTAAATAATCAATTTAGTTTAGTAATTCTTTTTGATAAATTTACTAAGCAACATTTTGTGAGAGTTACTAATGAGGATGGTACAGTAATAGACCATGATTTTGATGGAAATGATTATACTCCTACTCAATTACCAGAAGAAACAACATATTCAGGATATACAATTGAAGAACCCGTGGATGGTGTTACTAAAGTAAAATTTGACTGGTCAAATGATATATCAAGTAACGATAGATTAGAAGTTGAAGTTGATAGTGATATTTTTACTATACAAGACCAATATGTAGAAAATGGTAAATTAATTGTCGAGTTAGTAAATGATATTACACCATTTAAAGAATTCAATTTTACCATTTACGCTTATGATAAGTTAGGTAACCGTATATCAGATACTTTTAGTATTTACAAAAAAGAAGAAAATTTCACAGGTATTGATTTAGTAACTAGTGATTATAAAATAGATGTAGACGGTGATCATCCTTACTTTTTAGATGAATCATATCACGCTGTTATTTATTTTCCAGATGAATTATATAAAATGTTTACAACCGAAGGTGAATATGTTAGATTTGGGAAAAATAGTGTAATAACAGAAATTGGTTTTCCTTTTCACTTAATGGGTGGTCCTGGTGACTCACTAAAAGACGGAGATGTAGAAGGTGGTTTCTCGTTAGCTGCGAAAATTTATCATACCGAACTAACTCGACTCAACTCGGATACTATCAAAGAAAATTGGCTTTTAGATGATGATTTTAATCCTAAAATATTAGATAAAAAATCAACTGTTACTGGTGAAGTAAGAATAGGTAATGATGAAGACCAAAGATATGTTTATTTTCCAATTGAAGATTTTGTATGGGATGGTATATCTAATTTATTAATCATCTATTATATGGATGGTCAAACCGATAGAGATGGTTGGAATGGAGGATTCAAGCAAGCTTATAGAGATATTAATGAAGAATATCTAGGATTTAGCAAGGATACTGGATGGGAAGGTCGTCAATCACCAGCAAATGGATATAAGGCAAAAGTTAATTTATCATTTACAACAAATGATACAAGAACAAATGATACAAGAACAAGAAGTTAATTTATAAGACTGGTCTATTTTAGCATCATATATTTAACTCCATCTACGATCTTAACTTCGTATTTTCCATTAGACTTATTTTTATCAGAAGCTCTTTTAGTAGCTCGAGCACCTTTGATACTTTTATCTGATTCACCGTATTTATTCTTTAATACCTCTTTCATTGAAAATCTTTCAGTCATATACGTTTTTTTTGTTTGTCTTACAAAGATAAGGAATCATTTTTAATTGACAATATTAATATATAGAATATGAGATATCTTAAAAGATTTAATGAATCAATGGAAGAACAAATCTATCAACAAGTTCTTGATACTATTAAAGATTGTTTTCAGGAATTTGAGGATAATGGTTGGCATTGGATAATTGATCCATCTTCTGTTTATGGTGGAGAACAACCAGGTATATCTGTTTACCATAGTCCACAGTTCAATTGTAGAATGATGCACAAAGAAGAATCTGATCCAAGAAACTGGGGTAAAAAGAAAGATAGAAAAGATTTTATTGATTGGACAGGAAAAATAACATCAGATGGTGAAATAGTCTGGGAATCAAAAGATTTAACAGATAGTAAATTTAATAATATAACAGAAGGTGATTTGATGGAAGAAGCCCAAGATTTCTTAGTTGCTGTTAAAAGAATACACGATGATACTGGACTTGATTTCAATTTTTCATATAATAATAGAGGTGGTGAAAGAAGAATAATAATCCAAGGTAGAATATGAAAAGACTAAGAAGATTTAATGAGAGTGTATCTCAAATAGATTATGATTATGTATATAGTTGTTTTGCTGAACTTATAGATGATAATAAAGCTGAGATAGAATTGATGGAAGGCTCGTCAACTTATGCCACATACATAACTATTAGATTAAAAATTATTCCTAAAATAGATCATAGAATTACTGACCAAGCAAAAACTATTGAAAATAAAAAGTCCCCTATCTATAATTATATTATAGGACATAATAGTAACAATGAGTTATTACAGGAATTACAAGTTAGTCTAAATAGATTATCAGGTAAATATCCTGATTATAAATTACAATTTCATGACTATGACACATCTATATTTATAGAAATATTTAAAAATACAGAAGAAGAACAATATCCATTCTAATGAAAATTAAAAACTATATACAATTTATAAAAGAATCAATCAACGGATACAAATACGGATGTGTGATGGTTGAAGTTCCAGTAAGTAACTGGGATGAAATAACATCAACAATTAATCCGGAAGATGTTTATACTGGAGATGACGATACACACGGTATTCAAAAAAATCCACACGTCACTATATTATATGGTCTACACGATGGTGTAACAGAAGATGAAGTTAAATCTGTATTTGATAATTTCGATGGTGAAATAAATATTAAAGTTAATGGTGTTGATATCTTTGAGAATGAAAAATATGATGTTGTTAAATTCAATGTTAGTCCAGATGGAGCTTTACAATATTTACACGATGAGTTATCTAAACTACCTAACTCAAATGAATTTCCTGATTACAAACCACATATCACAATTGCTTATGTTGAAAAAGGAATGGGTAAAAAGTATATCAAACCAGACTATAAATATGAAGTTAAGAATGTTAATCATATAACTTATTCACTATCAAATGGTGAAAAGATTTATTTTGATTCAGAGAAGACTAAATGAAAATAAAATTAATAAGAGAAAATGAAAAAAATTAAATCGTATAAATTATTTATCGAATCACTTGAAGATGATTTTCATAGTTATTTGCAAAAAACACCATCTGATGATAAGTATAACCTTGTTCATCAAATTCAGAAGTTTGTTAAGTTTTTAACAGATAAGAGCCTTCAATTAGAGTTTAAATACAGACTTACTGATGGAGAGGACGGATTAGAACTAATAGAAGAGTTTTTAGATAGAGCAAATCTACCTGAAGATATTGATAATGATTTTAGAATGCTTCTTTTACAAAAAAAGATAGAAGAGATATCAAATAGTTATGACAAAGAAGGTATTAAAGCAGGAAGTGATTTAATTGATTTAGCGGTTAAATCTGGAGTTGATATGACACTAGACTATATGATGAAAGAGATGGAGAAAAGTGAGGCAATTACACCAGAAAGAGTAATACTTTTAATAAATGATACAATTAAATATTTAGAGGAAATTAATTCCGCTTATGACTGGGCTTATCAAGGTAAAAGATCTCTAGATGGTAGAAGAATAAAATTAGCAAAAGAGATTATCTCAAGATTAGAAGATCTTGGACACGAGTTTTTATAATGAAATACCTTACAACATATAAAATATTTGAGTCATTACAAGACTATGGAATTTATGATTGGATAGAAGATCTTAAAAGACATGATTGGAGTCACCCACAAAATCAAACTGTGAATGAATCGTCACTAAAGAAGTGGTCTGAACATTTCATCGGAGAAGGTTGGTATGATAAAGTAAATAGTCTTGTTGATAAAATGTTTCAGTCTATAGATAAAGTAGATGTGAATTATATTAATGATAGAATGTTTGATGTTTATGATACTATTCCATCTGGTAAAGAAAAATACACAATGTGTTGTATTACTTATGGAGATGTTGAAAATTGGAGCAAACCAAATAATAGAAAATACAATGGCTTACTTTCAGTTAGAGAAACAGATAATAAATCAAAACTAAGAATCATTATTCATATACTTAAAGAAATAGTTTTTCCAACTCTTTCTATTGGTTCTTATCCTTCTTACTTATTAAGACAAAGTGATGAGAGTTATTATGTTACCGACAAAAAATGGCAGTGTCAAAACTTTGACATAGATGACTACAAAGAAATGGGCATTGAAGTCGGTGCAACTTTTAAGGGAGATGAGAAAAGAGATGTTACTATCTATGAAAGAGATATTACTAATAAAAAAGAATACTCAATAAGTAAGATTTTAGATATGTATAAACCGTGCGTTACTATCAATATAGGTGGTTATTCAGATTCTCACACAACGGGTAAGATGAATTTATTAAAATTAGAATCTGACTTAGATGAAGTTCTTCCAACAATTTTACCAACTTTAGATTATGAAGAAGTAATATTTGATGTTTCAAGAGGTAATAGAGGATTTGATACTGAAAACTATGAAGTATATGATTATACTGTAAAAATATTACTTAATTTCTAAATGAAATACCTTAAAAGATATCAACTGTTTGAGTCATCAAAGTTTGCTAATCATTTAGATGTAAAGGATATACTAATTGATTTAGTAGATGATAATATAATTAGTAATTGTCAGTTTATCGACTCTGGGTATATTTATTTTACAGGTAGAAATATTGATAGAAAAATTCAATCTGAACTTTATTATGATATGGAAAGTTTTCCTGAAAATTGGGAGCTTAGAAAACCAGATGAGTTACTTGGTCAGACTTGGAAAGAACTCTTTTTAGATGTCGAATCAGAAAGTATTAATAAAAATACATTGAGTAGAAATATTGAATATGTTTATTTAGATGACGTAAGTAATTCCGTATCAAGAGTCAGACTCTCAGGAATTACCAATAAAACATTTGATGAATTATTTTTAGAAAATATTGAATCTGGTAAGATATCAGCTTATCCAATTATGTTATTTACACTTGGTAGTTATGATAAGTCAAATTTACCAGAAATTGTAGATTCACTTAAAAGAGTTTATCAAGCAACTGGTTTTAGACCACTTAAAGGATTCTGGTTAGAAGATTATGTTGATGAAGACAATGGTGATGTTGTTACTATTGGAAGAGGTGAGGTTGAGTTTGTTAAATGTAGTGATAAGTCTTATCAAGTTTTAAGATCTACTCTTTCTGAAAATGATATTACTAAAGTTATCACACATCACTTTTTATAATTAATATATAGTATATGCCAACAACAAGACCTTTTGCTAGATATACAGGTGGTGGGACACCTAGTGGAACTGAAAGATATGGAGATCTTTTAGTCGGAATAGATGAGACTAATCCCTACAATTCAAATTATTCTGGTGTCAAATGGTGGAGCGGAGCCGATGAGGATTTAGGATATATTATTGCAACAACAGTTTCTACAGAGGACCAACCAACACCAAATGATGGTAACGTAGGTAGTGTTGGATTTTTCAGCACTCTTAATTTTAATGATATTGACTTTTTAGGATTGGTAGAAGTTGTCACTGGTTATGTTCCTTCTTCAGGTACCGATGCAAAAAATTGGTTAGAGAGTAATGGATACTGGACAAGTTATACTGATATTGTAGCATCTGTCTTATCCTTAGATGCTGCTGATTATACAAGTGGTGATTGGATAGATTCTATTGGGTCAAAATCATTTGTATTATATAATTCACCTACTTGGTCTTCAAGTAATGGAGGTCATTTTAACTTTGATACTTCGTTATCACAATATGCAGAATGTAGTACAAGTTTACCTGATTTAGGTACGTGGTCAGTTGCTGTTTGGCATTATTATGATGGAACAAATACAGCTGGAGCTCCTTGTATTTTAACTGAAGTTTATCCTGGTTCTGAGGGCCAAATAAATTATTCATTAGGTGATAACAATGGAGGTTTTAGTAACGGATTCTTTGATGGTGGATGGCGAGTTACGAATGGTTATTCATTAACACCAAGTAATTGGTATTATATTGTCGGTACTTATGATGGTACAACTGTTAAATTATATGTTAATAACACATTAGTAGATAGTACATCTTACACAGGAACACCAATCTCTTCTCAAGGAGGTATACGATTAATGACAAGATGGGATCTTCCTGATTACTGGGGTGGTAAATTAGCCACAGTTGATATCTATGACAAAGCTTTAAGTAATTCAGAAATTGAATCTATTTGGAATTTAACTAAATCAAGATTTGGTTTTGGCGCAGCAGTAGCACCTACGGTTACTTCTGATAGTTATGGAAGTCTTTCTAATAGTAGTGCGACCGTCACTGGAACAATAACAAGTAATGGTGGTTCAGCAATACTTGAAAGAGGTATTGTATGGAGTACAAGTCCAAATCCTACGATATCAAACAATAAAGTGGCTGGTACAGGAACTGCAGTAGAGACATTTACACAAACTTACGTGATATCAAATCCATACACATACATATATGTAAGAACATATGCAACCAATGTAATAGGTACAGGATATGGAACTGATCTTTACTTTATTTTGCCTTGTTTTGTTAAGGGAACTAAGATAACAATGTTTGATAGAACTAAGA
>Ga0114978_10000030_pt1 | contig 103327 bp, 92 predicted proteins | sample S_140212_EF_Meta_FD_87027 | JGI IMG/M metagenome (GOLD analysis project Ga0114978, IMG submission 87027) | Freshwater microbial communities from Lake Simoncouche, Canada to study carbon cycling - S_140212_EF_MetaG | ecosystem: Environmental > Aquatic > Freshwater > Lake | place: Lake...
AGGCGATAGGTTTTAAATCTGCATTATAAAGGCTGGCCATACTAATATTTATGTCATTAAAAAACCCACTAGAAAGTGGGTTTATTGGTGCTGTTTGACCGTTTAGCTGGTAGCCACGCCGTTGTTGGTGCGAGGCACTGGATTACCTACTCCGCCCGGAGTAGTAGTTTGCAGTGCATTGTCATAACGAACACTCATAGTAATTACTACTGGTTCGTTGGTGCCATAATCTACATCGCCATAGTTTACATCAGTCAAGAAGCAACCGTAGAGTTGCCATGTTTCCAACACTGTTGGCTCGGTGGTGCCGTTGGCGCCGTCCAGCATTTCTAATGTGGTAACAAACTTGTAGTCTGAACCCGAAGCTGCACTGGCCTGCTCCATGAAGTCAAATTGCTTTTGTAGCTGTTCGCCGACTAGTCTACTGACATTGCCGCCTGCATCGTCACGCAGAGTAACTGCCACTGCTGTCCAAGTTGGGCGGCCTGCAATATAGATTTTGCTGTTGTAGATAGGAATTTCGATTGGATCAAAAGTTACCTGAGGACGAGCAAAGGTCATAATCTGTTTGGTCAGCTCAGTCTTGGGATTGCTTACGCCAAAGTTTTCAAAAGTTCCGCGAAAGCGAAACTTTAATTTTGGCATTAGCAAACCTTGGGTAGTTGCGCTTTGGTTACCGCCCAGTGGTACGGTAAATCTGGTTAATGATGAAACTGCCATAATGTTATGCTCCTGTTCCTACGGCTGATGCTGATGCAATGTTATCTGCTTGGATTTCTCCTGGATTTTTCAACCTAATAGGAATGTAAATAAATTCAACATCTTTGGTAGGCTGAATTGCAACATCTACATACAATTCATTTCTAGCAATACGCTCTGCTGTGTTGTTGGTACCATCGCAAACTACTAGATAGTCAGTGATACCACGCTTGGCAACTAAATCGTTTAACAAGCTGGACACTACTGCTGCAATTGCATTTCGTGTAATTGGATCGTTTGGTTCAAATATAAACGGACGGGCCAATGTGTTTAGTTGCAATCTTAGATAGTTTACCAATCTTGCAACATTAATTCTGTCCAAGCTGCTTGGCTCAGTGGCCAATGTCTTCTGACCATAAATTACCAATCCAGTACCAGGTAAATTGGTCAAGGGATTAATCTTATTGGTGTACATAACATCGCGTAGACCTTGTGTGACTCCGATGCTGATAAACTGACCGCTGTCTGCGTCAACATAACCGATAGTATTTAAATTATCAATTAAACCTCTGCGTGTGCCAGCGGGTGCTAACCAAGGATAGCTGATGTTATCACTCTTGATAATAGCACGAAGCACTGCATAGCTTGGCGGTACTGCAACTGCGTTGCCAGACAAATCGTTTGTTTGGCCGCTCGGGTAGTAAACACCAACATAAGGGCTGACTGTGATTATACCGTCTTCGCCTGTGGAGGTAGCTCCAGCTGTATTATCTGCCCACGCTTGAATTGCTGTTCCAGTGGCCGGCAAACGCATTGGGGTATCACCAACGATGAATGCTGTGTTGTCACGATCTTCGTTCAATACCACCATATTAGGCATCAATTCTGGATATCCCGGGCAAGCAATCAAGTTGAATACATTCTGATCTTCACGCAGTGCTGTGCTGCTGTCTATAGAAGATTTCAATGCTGCTACCACAACACCACGCTGTGCTTTGCGACCAAAATTTGGAACGTTAGAACTATCAAATCCACTCACTGTCAACCAAGTGTCTTGTCTTCCAGGTAGAGATTCGTTTGGATAAGCTGCGCTGGTAAAATATGCGCTCTTGTATTGTTTAACATTGAAACCACTGGCTCTTGTGTTAAACATTAAAACGCCGCGTGGATAGAAAAGAGGATCCGGCGCATCTAGATCAACATAGTTACTGACTCCCAATGCTGTAATGGTTGGCAGAGTTCCGGTTACTGGATTAACGTTGCCTGTTGTGCTCCATCGAGCATCTGCAAAAATAATACCGTTTTGACTTGTGTTATCGGTGTTGTCAATCAATACCCATTGATTTACGCCGCTGACACTTTGCCATCTATACAGACTAGGATAATTTTCTAAGTCTGAACTGTTTAACCATAGATCACCGTAAACCAATACTGTTCCGTCGTCCTGTGCTGTTGGTGCAGTTGAACTTAAGATAGGACCTGTACTGTTGGTAGTTGTTAGATTGTATCCGCGGATGTCTGATGATAGATTTCTATAACCAAGCCAAGCACTGCCATTACTAATCATAATATCTACGCGAGCAGGTGTATTATAATACCAGTAAGTATCATTTACTGGTGCAACAAATGGTTGTGTGGCGCTGGTTGTATAAGTTTCCACACTCAACGGTTCCCAATTAGAACCAATCAGCGCCGATCCAGCAGAAGCCGGACTGGCGTATATATTAGTGCCGCTGGTAGTAAGTCCAACATTGCTCAACGGGGTACCGGCACCGTCAGTTAATATCATGTCTCCACCCAATGCATGTACCAATGTCATTGCACCAGTTGAATCTAGTGCGGCAGTAACATCAGGTATACCTGCTGCCGAAACAGCATTAATAAATCCAGTCACAGTAGCAGTACTGATCGAAACTGTGTAGGTAGTTGTATTAGCCAGTGTGGCATTCGCTCTTGTCTGTAGAGTAAAACTTGCACCAATATTGGCCGCAGTTGGAGTGGTAGTTGCACCTGTTACTACGGTAGAGCCGGTATTTTTACGATACCACAGATAATTACCCAATGTAGAATTAGTTGTATCATAAGCATCATACTGAGTGAATATCGACCCTTGCGCGATATTTTGACCACCACCAGTTGGATCTAATCCAAATGTTGCAGCAAACACAGTGTCATAGTCTGGCGCTGTCAGTGTTTCCCAGGCTGAGGTAACTCCGTTGTATTTTTTAACAGAAAGATTTAAACCATTGCCCAACGAACTGGCCTTTTGCCATACGCTGCCAGTTGGAGTTCCGATATTAGCCGCCAAGTTGGCACTTTGCCAACTTGGAATAGTGAAATATGGACTAGCCGCAACTGCTGCGCCTAAATAGGTACCAGCAGTGATTCCTAAATCAGTCAATGGTGTATTATTTCCATTGATAATATTAATACTGCCGTTGGTTGCTGTTGTGGTAGCAGTTAAAATTAACTGTGATGTGCTCGATACTCTAGCACTTATACCAGTAATTGCTGCTGAATTGATACTTGCCGCCACCGTTGTTAGGTTTGCTCCAGTTGCAACTCTTACGTTTGTGGTGTTAATTTTAATATTAGCATTTGCGCTGATAGTAGCATTTGTAACACTGCCTGTGATAGTAGGAATACCTGCTTGCCACCCAGTGTTACCCACTAGCTGCCATGTGTTATTGTATATTTTATAAAATATTGGATTCGTATCATCCAGCACATTTACTGCATAATCGCCAATTGCACCAACGCTGACATTTGGTGTAGTATTAGCAACTAACAGATCTGTGTCGCTTACTACTGTGACTGTTTTTTGTGTAAATTCCTGAGTGGCAGCATTCCATTCATAGATGCCCCAATTAGTTAAAGTTGTGTCTAACCAAAAACTTCCAGTAGCTGGATCATCCAATGGGCGAACTGTTGTGCCGGTTAGACCACCTAGGTCTACATTGGCTCGTTGGACATAAACTGTGTTACTTACTCCCAATGCGCTGTAGGCCGCTAATAGGCCGTACTCATTTTGTTCATCAGCATTAATCGGAGCTCCTGCTGCTGTTGTTTTAAATATAGGAGTTCCAAATGTAGTTACCAAATCGCGTTGACTGGTAATGTTAAAAACTTTTCCTGCATTTTCTGCTAATGTGCCCACTGCTATAGCAGTGCCGCCTGGTGCCACTTTATCTTGCGCTGTAGCGACTAGAATGTAAGGTACGCTACCGATTGCGGTAGGTGCGTAATTACTCTGATCGATTACTGTGACTTGTACGCCTGGAGAAACTAATGCCATGTTTCATATCCTCTTAAACTGTTCAAATATTTATCGATAGATAGGAAATATGGGTGGTTTGCTTGCCCTTTGCAAAGGTTTGATTAAATACTCGTATGACTAGACCCTTATGTTCTACCTGTAATCAATCCCTTGTTGCAGTTAACTATATCCGCCAAGGACAATATCATTACAGAAGACTCTGTGACGGTTGTATTCGCAAAGGTAAAAAGTTTACGCCTGTGCCGCCGGCTTGGTTACGGGCCGGTTATCGCAAACAGGCCATCTGTGACAAGTGTGGCTGGCGAGCAAAATATCCCGATAGACAAATAGCGGTATTTTACATCGACGGAAATTTAAAGAATAACAATCCACTCAATTTGAGATCAGTGTGCCTCAATTGTCGAGTCGAAGTAGCGGCCAGTAAACTGCCGTGGCGAGAAAGTCCTATTACACCAGATTTTTAAGATCCGAGTACAGATCTTCAATTGACCCGTTGTTGTCAATGATAAAATCAAAGTCAGTCTGTGCCCAGCTGTATTCGCTGGCGTGAATATCCGGATACACTGACGGCATTTTAGACGGATCTACTTTGGCCAAACTAAACCACGCTGGATCTGTACCGCGAGCTATTCTGATCACTCGGCCGCCTGCCCTGCGTATGCTGGTAATTTCGTTGGGGAAACGACAATCACTGATAACAATATTATCTTTGGTATTTCGAAGTTTATTTTCTAGACTGGCGATCCAAATATCATCGTGGAATCCGCGGCGGCATACTTCTGTGCCCCATAATTGTAAAATTAATCTAGGAGTTAAATTTGGCATGTCCATGCGGTCGGCCCACCATGGATCGATTTGTTCTCGCCATTCGCGGGCTTGCTTGGTACGACCTTCTAATAGTTCACGATCCCAGCTAAATACTGAGGCCACTGCGTCTTTGAGTGTGGAAGCAAAGCTGTCCCGTCGAAATTCGTGAAAATTACACAGATAATCTGCGGCTGTGTCTTTGCCGCTGCCAATTAAACCACATAGACCTATGATCATAAATTACTCCTATACTGTATTATACAGAAGTAACAGATAAAAATCAAGTAAAGTTTAACCGATAACCCAGGTCAATGGCTGCGAACCGTCGACATAATTTTTTAGGTCATCTTCGAGTTGGGCCATTTCTGCCGCAGACTCTGCCATCAGTGCTGCACCGTTTAGTGTGGTGCCGCTCTGTGGGCCAGCCAGTGTACTGAACTTGCCTCGAGCCTGTCCCAATATGCTTTTGGCAAATGCCAGTGCGTAATCCTGTAGCCACGGATAAACCATTGGATCACTTAGCAGCATACTGTCGGGTTTCTGATTGAAAATCCAAAGCAACACACTTTCCATATTGTTGGTTCCAGAGTCGTAATCCGGAATCCAAACTGTGGTTTTCTGTAGGTCGCTGCCAGTGACTGCAACTGATCCCAACACTTGATTGGCTACCACTGTTATTATGGTACTGGTAGGGTCAATGGTCACAACTCTATACTCAGCGCCGTAACCGCGAACTGGGCAGTTTTGAATATAAATGCTGGAATCTGTTTGAACACTGGTCTGCGGTGATTGTAGAGTTATGGTAATTGTAGAACCTGCAGCGAGACCACTTGCAGTCAACGAGTTCAATGATACTGCTGTTCCGTTATCGTAAGGTATTTTCCTCACCAATGTTAACTTTTTGGTAACACGATTCCAAGTATAGTTTATGTAGCCGCCAAACATGGTCATGGCCAGCTCTTGATATTGCGCAAACAATTCATAGCTCAACAAGCCACCAACACGACCGGCCACCAACATGTAAGTGTTTAAGTAGCCCGAAGAGAACGGTTCAAATTGACTGGCTGTGGATCCGGGCGAGGCACCGATGCCTCTGCGGAAAATCTGCCTAACTTCCATGATGTAGTTGGGCAAAATATATTCTTGTACATTGGGAATCAAGTCTAAGAATGCATAGCTTTCTTCCACTGCATTTTGTGCCTTTTGACGATACTTTATCAATGCTTGCTTGATGGCCAGATCGTAGTGTTCTTTGTCCAGCTCGATGTCTACGATTTGGTCGCCCAGTCTCAAACGAATGTAATCAATCATATCATTTCTGAGCTGATTGAGTGTTTGAATTTGTGGATTGGCTGCAATCGCACTCTCGGTGCTGATCGAGCCCGGGCCGCCTAAGTCTTGTGTTCTAAGGCTAAAGTCGCCTTTTAAGTCGGGTTGAATAACTGTTGACATATGAAAAGAGTCCTATTAACCATATTTAGCTAATAGAACTCTTTATGTTATGCAACTTTGAGTAGCACAATATCTGCGCTAATTCGACCGTTCATTTTAGTTTCTGTGGCTTTGATCTCGTCAAGGAATTTACGCAATTGAATCTTGCCCGATTTTGCAAAATCTTTGAGAGTCTCGGCCGGTTTACGCAATGTTTTGCACACTGACTTGGCCTCGTCGAATCCCATCAAACTGGTGCCTTTTACTCCCAGTGGACCTTGCAAATTATCTGCGATATATTTGCCCAGCTTGCGAGTTTTGATATTATACACCCACAACTCATTTGCTCCAATAATATCAGCAGGATTCATACTGACCAGTTTCAACACAGGGTCAGTTTTACAGTACTTGAGTTTGGCTATGACCTTTTCTTTACTAGGTGCTTTCTTAACTCTGGCTTTCTTTGTGGCTTTCTTTACATCACGATACTGTTCGACTGCGGCCAGCAGTGCGTCAATCCACGCAATAATCCGCTTGAAATCAGCGGCCTTATAGTGTTTATATCCCTCAGTCAATTGGGCATCTTCTTTGCTCTGTGCTGTCTCAAGTTCAGTTCGGCGGGCAGTAAACAGTATTTCGTACTTGCCCAATTGGTTTTGAACCACATTATTGCCGGTCAAGAAGTCATAGGGCTTGAATGCTGTTTTATTATTTAGGCACACATCGTCGTACATGCCCTCAAGCTCTCCGATGATCTCGCTGGTCTTCTCATTGAGACGGTCTTGAATAGTAGGAGTGTATGTTTTCGCAGCCGAGGAAGTTATTTCAACTGCTTCAGGTTCTGCTTCTGAAATTGCCGCACGGATAACTTGTTTTAGAAAGTCAGTGTGTCGTGTACGGAAAATCATTCCTTGACGGCGTGCCATAATCAGACTACAGGCTGTCATTGGGATTGCACGATCTGCTGAACGATCAAATGCCTTGACTTCTTCTTTGGTAAACTCAGTGGGCATGGTTTTAAGCCACTCTACCACATACTTCTTGCAATCCTTTTGATTGTAGTAATAATTGTAGTAATAGAAGCTACGGCGAAGGAAGTTATCAAACTCACTGTCTTCCCATTCTGCTGCCTCTTCTGGCCATTCGGGCTCGCCACCAGTATATTTTTCGTCTGCAAATGCTGCATTACGAACCTTGGCCGCTTTAATTTTAATCTTGATGCCAGCTACTGTTGCCATGTCAGATCCTTAGTAATTAGTAATTTGTTGATTATAACATCGATATCGAATCAAGTCAATTAGTACAAAAGTTTAGCAAAAGTTATCCATTGTTCCAGATTACTTATGGCCTCTTTGAACTGCTGATCCAATTCTAAATACTTTGGTGTTGTTTTTTGCAGTCTGCGGCAATTGACGCTCTCTTTACTTATTTCAGTCAGTATTTGGCTGCATGCTTTGTGCAATTTGTTCAAATCGTTTTTACCCTGCGGGTCATTGGTGGCCTGCACTTGTGAAAGCAATTCGGTCAATTGAGCTTGGTAGTTGTCCATTACAGTAATTATACTGTCTTTGGATTTTATCGTCAATCCTGCCATAAATACTACATTAGCGAGACCATATATGCCAAGACTCAGCATGTGGCGTGAAAACCACAGTAACGATTACAACTTTTTTGATAAACGCATCAGCGAGCAATTTACCATTGGTGGAACGGGCATTTTGCTGCACAAGTATCTTGGACCTTTGGCTCAGGCAAATGCGTATCCCACTACCAACAGTACCAGTATCAATACTAGAACTTTGACTTTTGCCAATGTTGCGAATTTTGAAGTAGGTCAGACCGTGGGCGGAATTGGCATACAAGCCAACACTGTAATTTTTAGTACCAATGTTCGAGCAAATACTGTTACCATTACCAGCAATGTAACTTCTACGATTAGTTCGGGCATGCCCATCAGCATTTATTGGAAAGACGCTACTCAACCAAATTACACCAACGAAAGTGCATTGAATATTCAAGACCTGTTGTTTTTGGAGAACAGAGATCGCAAGTACGATACCAGTGTATATGTCATGCGAGGCGTCTATACAGTCAGTGACAACGACTGGGACTTGAGCCAATTTGGATTACTACTCAGCACAGACACCATCGTGATGACCTTCCATCTGAATGACTGCGTGGCCATGATTGGTCGTAAGTTGTTGAGTGGTGATGTGATCGAATTGCAGCACAAGAAAGATTATTATCCGTTGAACGCGGACATTCCTGCTGTGCTTAAAAGATTCTATGTGGTACAAGATGTTACTTTTGCGGCTGAAGGTTTTAGTCAGACTTGGTGGCCGCATTTAATTCGTGTAAAATTAACACCAATGGTTAATGCACAAGAATACAAAGACATTCTTAATAACATTAGTTCAGGCGACGAGGCAAATACACCGCTGGGAGAAATTATGACCAACTTCTCCAAGTTGAATGAAATCAATGATGCTATTATTAGACAAGCAGAAATAGATGTGCCCACCAGTGGATATGACACTGATCCCTTGTATGTAGAACCACTGCGAGCAGATGGAGGACCAGGCGATCCAATCGGTACCAGAACTGATAACACTTTATTGACCACAGACAGCACTGTTACATTGACAGATTCAGGATTGGTAACTCCCAACGCCACTATACCTGCTTATTTGGGTGGGGACGGTTTGGCTCCGGATGGCTGGCCTGTTACTGCCAGTACCAGCTTCCCAACGCAACCAATCACCGGTGCATATGTACTTCGCACTGACTATGTGCCAAATCGTTTGTTCAGATTTGATGGCCGTCGTTGGACTAAAATTGAAGATGCAGTGAGAACCAATTTAACTCCTGGTCCAAATAACCAAACACAGCGTAGTATTTTTGTCAACGATACTTCTACATTCACTGATGTCGAAGGTAAAACACAACCAACAAGACAAAGCCTTAGCAAGGCACTGACACCCAAGGCAGATAATTAATGGCTCTACAACAATTTTTTTATGACCAACAAATCAGAAGGTTCATCATACAGTTTATTCGTATGGTCAGCAACTTTCAAGTTGAATTTGGCAAAGACAGCGGTGGCGTGACTGCGCTACAAAGAGTGCCGGTTGTCTATGGCGACAGTAGTAGACAAGTTGCAGCCATACTCACACAAAATAGTGAAAACTTTTTGCGCACTGTGCCGGCCATGGCAGTATACATCAATGCATTGACCTACGACAGAGATCGAGTACAGAATCCAACTTATGTTAATAAGATGCAAATACGCGAGCGCTATCTCAATCCCAGCTCCGGCGACTACAGCACCCAACAGGGCGATACTCTAACAGTAGAGCGGTTAATGCCTGTTCCTTATAGTCTGACATTAAAGTTAGATATTTGGACCAGCAACACTGAACAAAAATTACAGATATTAGAACAAATCTGTACATTGTTTAACCCAGCATTAGAAATTCAAAGTACTGACAATTATATTGATTGGACCAGTTTGAGCTATGTGTTACTCTCAGATATTCAATGGACCAGTAGAAGTGTTCCCGTTGGTACTGAAAATCCCATAGATGTTGCTACTTTGAGCTTTACTTTGCCCATTTACATCAGTAGTCCTGCGTTGGTCAAACGCATGGGTGTTATCCAGAAAATTATTGCCAGTATCTATGATGCCAATGGTGACATAGATCAAGCTATCTACGATGAAGCCAATTTATTAAGTAGACAGTATCTAACTCCACTGCAATACGGTGTTATTTTATTAAACAATCAACTGAGTTTGGTAAGATATGACGAGCCCACTACTAATCCAATTGGTGAACAAGTTGTTAAAAAAATTACTGCAAATACTGTAGCCAACACTACCATAGTTGTGTCCAGTAGCCAATATGTTGAACCAGGCATGGTGGTATCTGGCAGCGGTATCACAGGTAATTGTGTGGTATTGAGTGTTGCTGGTAATACTATTACTACCAATAAACTGATCACTGCCAATGTCAACAATCGAGTAACATTTACTCTAGTATCCAGTTATACTGGTACCAGCGAAAAATGGCGCGATTTAGTCAATGTATATGGCAACTTGACCAATGGATCCAGTCAAATCAAATTAGAAATGGCAGACGGTAATGAAGTAGTGGGCACAGTGGCCTATCACCCGCAAAACGAAAATGTATTGTTATGGACTGCAGATATTGATACAATACCTGTTAACACGCTGACTGCAATCACAGCCATCATTGATCCCGAAAGATCACGACCAAATGCAGACTTGATTGCTCCAACTGCGGGCACTAGGTATCTGTTGGTCAACGACTACATTTCTGCACCAGGTGCACCTCCTACCTACGACTGGAGCAGTGTTGGTGGCGTGCCGCTAGTAGCGTATGCCAATGATATTATTGAATTTGACGGAGCATATTGGAGAGTAAGTTTTGACAGCAAAACTGCCACGACCATAGAGTATGTTACTAATTTGACTACTTCGACACAATATCAATGGACAGGCGACACTTGGGTCAAGAGCTACGAAGGGCCTTATAAGGCAGGGCAATGGCAGCTAATTCTTTAAACAGCAGTTGTGGTGCATTAATTTATTGCACCAAAACAAATAGATATCTATTTTTATTGCGTGATGGCAGCAAGTTTGCCAACACCTGGGGTATTGTGGGTGGAAAGATAGAACGCGATGAATCTGTACTAGAGGGATTACAGAGAGAAATTCAAGAAGAGCTGGGTGGGGAAATAAACGGTGCTAGAGTAATTCCAATTGAGCAATACACCAGCGAACGCAATAATTTTGTCTATCATACTTTTTTAATTAAAGTAGATGAAGAATTTACGCCCGAGCTTAATAATGAACACAAAGGCTATTGCTGGGTCAAGTTGGACGACTATCCCAAACCATTGCATCCGGGTGTGTATAGAACTTTTAAGTTTGCTGCAACCAGAGAAAAAATTAAAGTATTAGAACAATTAAGTTGATCCCAGATCAACTTCACTGACAAATTGTTGCCAGCCAATGTGTCTAAGATTATTGGCATACTTCCATTGTTCTGGCATACTAGATCCGGCAGCGGGCATTACTCTGATAAATTCAATATTATGGTAAGCATTAAAAACTTGCATGCACTGGTCTTCCCACTTGGTAGATTCCACATGCGAAGTTTTTGCAGCATAACCATTGGTGCCAGCATAAACATTATTGTTCCAAGTAGTGCTTTCGTGACCATCAAATCCCATAAAGTAAATGTGATTATGACCATCAAATGCCGCAAGATATAATGCTGTTGGACCAGCGCCCCACTGGGGATCGAATGGAATTAAATGAAATTTGTCAGGATAATTTAATATATTTTTTGAACCGGTGACCACAATATTATTTGGAGCGTAGGCCGAGTCAACTACTTCTTTGGCAATTACCGGATGTTTAACTACCATTATATGTGTTGCATGCTCTCGATGCAGTGCATTACAGCCGTAAGTTGTTAATTTTTTACTGGCGTGTAGGCCACCGCGATGCATGGTAAAAAGATTAAAGTCGACTGGATAAGACAATCTGCTAATGCCATTGCCAAATACCAACGCATGACCTGTGTGTTGTGCGCCAATGGTGTTGGGTATCCATTCTCGAACTTGACTGGCTTGACCTTTAATTTTTGTATTTAAGTGTACAACAAATTCACCAGTATAATCGCGACGAAATTTTTTTTCCATTAGAATCTTCCTACAACAATTTCAATAAGTTTTAATTCATCATCAGGAATATTTTCAATTGATTTGCCTATAACACATCCAGGTTGAAATCTGGCCGGATTAATTTTCTGTGCGGTTCCCGGTTTAAGGCCAGTAACCAACACTTCACCTTTATTTATCGGGCCTTGCACCAAACACGGAACACGACCTGTCAGCGCAACTGGCAATCCTTGCACTTCACTATTCATCAAGTATGCTGGATTAGTTGATATAACTCCTGCTACTCTGGTATCGTGCGCTGTGCTGGTAACTGTGATTTCTTTAGAGCCACCGAACACAACCACTGTGCCGGGTGTATAATCGTCATCGGCTATATAAATTTCTGCCAAGTCGGCGTATTGTGCCGTTGTTGCTTTGGCAAACACAGTGTTGAATGTTGCACCAGTAGCACCGATATTACCAGTACCAGTTGTGCCTCCGTTGGTTATCGAACTAACAGTTATAAATGTATCTACTGTTGCATTGCCATAAATTCGGGTTCCGGAGTTGAGTTTAGCCATAGTATAGTATTTATTGTATTCTAAATGCCGTATCTTCCACGCAGGGCGTTGAAATTTGTGGTAATTTCATCTGCTGTTAACGCACGATTGTAGATCATTGCTGTGGCTATCCCACCATTGAAATATCTAGCATTAGCCGCACTTTTTCCAACCAAATAATTTGTTCCTGGGCTTACTGCTCCTCTGGTATAACTAAGAGTGGCAACCTGGACGCCATTTAGATAAAATATAGCAGTAGTTGCAGTAAATGTCATTGACACCATAACCCATTGATTTAATGTTACGTTTTGACCTATAGTAGTCCAGAATTGATTATTCAAAATTGCCTGATATGTTCCATTATTGATGCCAATACCTGTACCATAACTTCCGGGCAGATCTCCATCTATGATTCCGTCAAAGTTGGCAGCGTTAGGTGATGCAATAGGATAACACCAGGCAGATAATGTTCCATCACTTATAGTGGCACTACTTAATGTTGTTGTTGCATATTGCGATGATCCGTTAAATGTAAGTGTGCCACCGTTGGTAGTAGAACTGAATGTAGGACTAGCGGTCAGCGTGCCGTTGTTACCAGCACCACTTAAATCAGTCCAGGTTGCGCCTGAACCAGGATAACTGGTTGTCTGAGCAGCATCTAACCAAAGTTGTAAACCGGTGTCTACTACAGGGGCTCCTGTGAATTCATCAAAGATGCCGCTGTTAATCAACAAGGTTCCAGAATTTTGTTGTCGTTGAACCACTGGCATTTGAGTTGCTGTTATAGATGCTAATTCGTACCTGTTTCGTAATGCATTATAATTTTGTACGATTTCAGCTGCGGTTAAAGCACGATTGTACACTGAAAATGCACCAATGCTACCACTGGCATAAGCAGTTGTACCGCTCATATTGGTCGCATCCTGTGACATCAAAGCAAAAAATGTGTTGGCTCCAGGAGCACTCCATGCAATAGCACTAGATCCCACGCTGGCGCCATTGACATAGGCTGTGGCTGTGGTTCCATTATAAGTGATTGCCAGGTTGTACCAGGCATTTAAACTTCGAGCACTTGTGATTATTGTGGTCATTGCACCTGTCCATTGCCCAAAATATATCAATCCTGCTGCGGTAATTTCCAGGGCGGTATAGTGATATGCAGTGTTAGGCGTTGACTGTCCGTCTACTGATACTATCTGCCCAGCACCTGTAGGATAAACCCAGATGTTTATGCTGTAGGTATTGGTTGTGGTAGAGTTAAACAGCGTGGTAGCTGTGGTAGCATACTGGCTGCTGGCGCCCGCGAACGTTATGACTCCACCTCCGGTGAGTGATCTAAAAGTTGGAGAGTTAGTGAGAGTATAGTTTTTACTATTACCGCTGAGATCGGTCCAAGTGGCGCCGGATCCTGAGTAACTGGCGGTTTGGCCAGCATCTACCCAGACCATTAAATTGTTGTTAACAATAGGTGCTCCTGTGAATTCATCAAATTGATTGTAGACTTCTACTGCGGTACCACCAGTAACTGAAGGATTGACTATTCGTTGTTTTAATGTGGTAGAACCTTGATTAAATGGACCAGTGGCAATCCAAGTAGCAGTGCCGTTGTTGGTTAGAGTGTAGTTATTTGTACTGTTATCTCGAATAAAGTTAGCGGAGGTTGTAACATTTAATAATAAACTTGTGTTTGTGATAGCAGGTAGTATGGCTTGTGGTGGAGTAAATGCGGCTGTGTATACGGCTGTGCCGTTGACCACTCGAAGATTAGAAATATATCCTGGGAAATAATAAAAAGGACTACCATTATATCTGCCTACACTGACCGCGGATGTTGTTCCCGGAGTATAAGTAGTTGTTCCGGCTAATACTCCATTTACATAGCCACTGGTAGTTGTTCCGACTCTAACAAACGCAATATGGTTCCATGCATTTATTGTGGGAGTAACTGTGGACATTGCCACCACACCATTTACTCCATCGTCGGCTACCAATTGATTAGACGAGTTTTTCCATAAATTGATGCCACTATTACTACCATTATTAAAACTAACTATGGTGGTTTGTGTTCCCCCAGTTGTCCAGTAACACCACATTTCCACAGTCCAAGTTCCAGATAAGTTTGGACTTGTACCAGTCAAGTATTGGGTTGACCCGTTAAAACTTATAGCACCTGCAGCCAAACTGACTTCATCAAACGAACCGTTGACAAGGAGAGTTCCAGTATTGGTAAGTCTTGTGGCTATTGGCATTTTACAAGAACACTGTGTCTAAACTTGTGGTGCTGTTGTTGTAATAGGTCCAAGCTCTAACACCGCTGGCATTGGCCCAGGTTACACCAGCAACATTGCCAATGTTGACATTGCCAGTTACTCCAAGAGTAGTTCCAACTGTGGCAGTGGCATTGACGGTCAATGCACTTACTGTGGTGTTACCACTTGAACCAACTGTGGTGAATAGCGCTGTATTTGGCGCTACATTTCCAATTGGGGTGCTTTGTAGACCACCCAAGGCACTCAATGATGTAATTGCTGTGATTGATCCGTTACTTGTCAAAGCTGCGGCAGTAATATTACCCGTGGCGCTTACTGTAGTGAATAATGCTGTACTTGGTGCCACATTACCAATTGGAGTGCTTTGTAGGCCGCCGTCAAAGTCGCCTGGGCCACGAGCAGTCAATGAACCGGTTAAAGTAACACCACTTCCACTGATATTACCAGTTACTCCAAGGGTAGTTCCGACTGTAGCATTAGCATTGACTGTTAATGCACTTACAGTGGTGTTACCACTTGAACCAACCGTTGTGAATAGTGCCGTACTAGGAGTTACATTACCAATGGCTGTGTTTTGAAGACCGGTCGATAAAATTAAACTGTTGGCTGTGATGACATTTGCGCCTGCAAGAACACGAGTCCATGACCTAGTAGCACTGGCATAGGTATACAGTATGTTGTTTACACTGCTCGTTTGTCCATTTGTGGGACTGGTGGGAAATGCCATTTATTACTACCTTTTATGTATTACTTATCTGTTGCCAAGTTAGAGTATCTTCGTTCCAACTGTATAAGTTATCATCTACTGGCATGGGCACAGGAGGATTCCATATACAAGTGAATTCATCTAATAGCCAACTTGGGAATGGTTTGGGAGCATAAAATGCATCTCTGCCAGAATCATATGTATATCCAATACCTGCATAGTTCTTTCGTAGTGGTGTTCCACCTTGAGTGTGCGTTCCGGCTACAGTATTGTAGCTTGTTTGAATCCAAGTGTTGGGTTCTCCAAAGAGACCAGAATCGACAACATCTTGTTCAATTACTAGTACTCTAGTTACTATATTGTTTTCATCTATTTGTGCAAAATGTGCCATGTTATGTCTCCTTTAAAATGTGATTGAACCGGAACTGGTAAATTTATATATTCTGTATCCACCAGCAACTGTTATTGTTGGACTACCTGTGGTGGAGGTGGCTGCTGCATATGTATCAGCATAGCGAAGGATTACAATACCAGACCCACCTAATCCACCTGCGAAAGTGTTTGCTCCGCCGCCACCGCCGCCACCTGTATTAGTAGTACCAGCTACTCCTGCTCCAGTCTTACCTCCAGCACCTCCCCCTCCAGTACCCCCTGTACCTGCAGCACCAGCAGTTGTAGGGTATACGCCACCACCACCACCACCGGCATAGGCAGTAGAATTTCCAGATATAACAGATGTATTGCCTGCACCACCATTACCACCAATGGTTGTTGCATTATTGGTACCCACAGTACCGGCTACACCTACATTGCCTGCACCACCACCACCGCCGGCAGCGAATCTAGCATTAGCTGAGTTTATACCAGAACCCCCTGCGTTACCTTGACCAGCAGTACCTAATCCCGCGACCCCGCCACCTGTAATACCAGGAGGATACCCGTTTCCTCCGCCGCCAGAACCGCCCACTGATGCTACACCTCCAGATTCTGTTCCTCCTACACCACCTCCTATTGAGATTATAGAATTTATACTTGCACTTTCAATAGACGAGTTAGTACCGTTAGTACCAGGTGAAAGATATGTGGGTCCTCCATTACCTCCAGCCCCTACTGTTACAGTTATATTTCCTGAACCAACAGCCAAATTTGGTGCAGTCCTATATCCGCCAGCGCCGCCGCCGCCGCCATTGCTGCCGCCGCCGCCGCCGCCACCGGCAACTACAAGATATTCTAAAGGTGGAAAAACTGTAGTCGGCCATATTCCAGCTTTCACAGCTTGCATCTGTTGTGTTGCGTTAAAAAATCCAGATGCTGAACTAGTAGTAACCGACGGCTGTGTAGCCGATATTATTCCACCATAATATCTCTTGACCATGTTAACTTATGTCCTCATAGCTACAAGTTACAATAATTGCATTAGCTGTACCTGCAGTTGCACCTAAACTGGTATTTTCTTCTAAATAATATTGACTAGATTTATCAATGACATTTAGTGTACTGTTAGCCGGGACAACAACATTACCTACAATTTGAAATTGTACTCCACCAACATTTGCACCAGTATAGTAAGATATTGTTACGTTTGCATTATTTGCGCTGTAATTACAAGCATTAACTGTGTTGATTTTCAAACATTTACCCGAACTTGCTGGATTATTCAGAACCGTGGTTGCAATTATACTAGTTAAGTTAGCCCCCGTTGTTTTGCCATAAATTGTTGTTGTGTTTACTAAATTTGGTTGTGCCATCTTATCCTCCGAATATCATTGACAATGCTATAACCTTGCCTGCCGACACTGCAGGCGATGCATTGGCCGATGCATTTGCAAATGCATTTGCCGAGATCGCACCATCAGTAGTTGCGGCTGTTGAAAGTCCACCCGATGAGCTAATAACTAATGCTGTTGGATTTGGTGCTGCCGCTGTTGGTTGTGGTACCAATGCAATTGCGCCAGTTGTCGAATCTGTCTTAATTGTGGCTCCGGCTAGATCGATGGTGTTTCCGCTTAGATATAAACTTCGCCATCTTAGTCCTGGAGTTCCTAAATCATATGTAACATTAGCATTTGGCACAATGTAACCTGACACCGACAAATTACCAGCCGGTAGGCCGCCGCTGGCCGCATTTCCAAATGCTGCTCCGGTAATATCTACCCAATAATAACTGGTACCATCGTACTGAAATTCATACAGTACATCGCTGGAGGTGCTATACCATTGATCTCCGGCAATATTGCCGCTTGCCGGAGGCGCAGTATTTGCAGTGTAAGTAATGCCGGTGCCGCCACCGCCCCCTCCGACAAAAGCAGTGCCATTAGAGTAGAAATAGCTGGAAGCAAACACATTGCCTGCGCTAATATTAGCATTGCTGGTCACTGCAATGTTTCCAACGGCCAATCCACTACTGGTAGTATATGCAAAAGTAAATGCTTGACGAGATTCTTGCCAGACTAGTGCTACATTAGATGCACTACTCAGACTGCGATCATATACTGTGCCAATATCCCTGTTAGCTATATTGGCAAAATTGATCACCACCAGACTATCACTAAATGTGGTCAGATTGGTGTTGATATTTTGCAGCGTTGGTCTGGTTAATGCCATTTATCTAATTCTCGAATATAGTGTATTTATTAAAACTGAAAGGGCCCAAAGGCCCTTTTAGATTTGAGTTGATTGGTTATACTCGACCCACAACCACTTCAATTACACCTTCGATGCCATCAAAGTCCGCTAGAGCTTTGCCAATTACACTGCCCAATGTTGGGTCAGCTTCTGCGCGGGCAAATCCGTTGCCAGCACTGACCATCATATCCCCCAAGCGTACTGTGCCCTGTACTTTACATGGCACTCGACCTTGTAGAGCCACAGGAGTAGCAATACCTTGTAAATGGCTATTCATCAAATAAGCAGGATTCGTAGAAACTACACCTGCAACTCGACGACACATATCTTCGTCGCACAATGTGACTTCTTGCGATCCACCAAAGTGAACCACAGTGCCCGGTTCGTAAACTGCATCTCCGGAGTAATTTTCTGCCAAGTCAGCGTATTGTGCTGTGGTTGCTTTGGCAAACACCGTATTAAATGTTGCGCCAGTAGCACCAATATTACCAGTACCGGTTGTGCCGCCATTAAAGATATTATTAGTCACTGTCACATTACCAGCTACACTTAGACCGCCTGCGCTACTAAATGTGGCTATTGCCGTAGGCGTTATGGATCCCGTTGCTGTAGTGAATACCTGTACATTGGTAGCACGACTGGTATCTGTAAAGTTTTCTGCGGCTATAATATCAATTCGACCAGTTGACACATTACCAAACTGTAAACTTCCATTACTGAATCCACGAGCTGTGAATTGTGTTAGTGTGTCACCTGACAAAGTTTGTGTTGGCGTGGCCGCAGTGCCTCTGGCAGTTCTTCCAGTGAACGCTACATATGTGCTTGTGCCAAACGAGTCTTGAACAATACGAGTTTGTGATGCGTCTGCTCCACTTATGTGTAAGTCTGTTCCCAGTGTTGTACTAGGGCCTGAAAGACTGTAACTCACAGTTTGTGGACTTGCTAAAATATTAAGTTCACAATCAGGTGAGCTGCTTGCTGAGCCGCTGCCAACAAGAACGTTGCCAATCACAGTAGCACCAGTGCTGGAAACTACAAATACATTGCTGCTGCCTATTCCTGTGGTCACTGAGCCACTAGGATAAACTTTAACATTGCTGGTGCCGTTTTGTATGCTGGTTGCATCGATACCAGACAATAATCTACCGTTACCAGTAAAGTAACTGGCCGATATATTACCAGTTGCGTCCACTGTGGTAAAGTTACCAGTTGACGGAGTAGCATTACCAATTGGTGTTGCTTGTATACCGCTTGGATCACTGATGTCGACATCTAATGAAGCAGGTGCTCCTGTTCTTGTCACAAACGAAACAGTGTTACCAGTGGTGTTCTGTATTTGAATGTTACCCAAATAAATTGTACTACCGCTCAGCCATAAATCTTTCCAACGATTTGTGGTACTACCCAAACTGTAGGTAATATTAGCACTTGGTTCAACATTACCAGTAAATCTAGCTGTGCTGTTGGCCTGAATACTAAATGACTCGGTACCCACAGTCTTTATTGTGGTGATCTGACTGCCTGCTGTGGGCAAGTCAAAGAATAAGCCAGTTGTACCTGCAATATCAGTGACTTCGGTTACCTGCGCTGTAGTAGTGAACACACGGAAATCAATTACATCTGTGCTGGCCGGAGCTTCTGTGAATGTTACATTGGCACCAGTGATACTATAAGCTGATGTTGGTTGTTGAACCACACCGTTGATACTTACAATTGTACCGGCTGTACTGGCGTTGGCCACTGGTAGGGTAAACAATGTGGCACTGCCGTTGCCGGTTTGACTGTTGGCCACCACAACTGTAAAGTCGCCTGTTGGAATGGCCCAAGAGGAGCCGTTGTACCACTCAATTGAGCCTTGGCTGGTACTGAATCGCAGCATACCAGCAGCTGGCGAACCCGGTCTGTCACCGATTGCACCTTTTGGTAGTAATATACTGTCCAGTGCATTAACTTGGAATGTTGCTCCACTGATAAAGCTGCTGGTGTTAACACCAACTTGTGTACCACTAACCACCAATGTGTTTGCGGCTGTGCCGTTGATCACAGTACGGCTGGTGTTCAAACCACTGTTGATAGTGGTAACTCCAGTACCGTTTGGATTGATATTCAATCCTTGGTTGGTGATGTTACTGCTGATAGTCAAGTTGTTTAATGTGACATTGCCAATGTTGGCTTCAGTAGTTACATTAAGATCTTTGCCGACACCCAAACCACCTGTTATCACAACCGCACCACTGGTAGGACCAGTGCTGTCAGTGGCATTGGTAAATGTAGTTAGGCCACTTGATGTTAGTGTGGTAAATGCACCAGAACTGGCTGTCGCATTGCCAATTGGTGTTGCTTGTACGCCTCCTGCTGCTTGTAGTGTAGTACCGATCACTGCGCTGGCATTGACTGTTAAACCTGCAACTGTTGCATTACCAGATCCACTTAATGTTGTGCCTTGTATCGCGCCATTGCTGACCAATGCATTGACTGTGGCTGTTCCGCCCACCGTTAGTGTTGTGCCCACTGTGCCAGCATTGTTGACTGTTAATGCATTTAATGTTGCGGTGCCAGTTGTGGTAAGTGTTGTTGCGCCAGTGATTGCTCCAGTAGCATTTAGTGTAGTAAATGCACCACTAGACGCAGTCACATTACCAATTGGTGTTGCTTGTATACCAGCTACCGCTTGTAGTGTAGTACCCACTACAGCGCTGGTATTGACTGTTAAACCGTTTACAGTGGCATTAGCAGAACCACTTAATGTTGTGCCTTGTATAGCTCCGTTGCTGATCAATGCATTGACTGTGGCTGTGCCTCCCACTGTTAATGTTGTACCCACTGTGCCAGCATTATTCACATTTACAGCATTTAATGTGGCAGTACCAGTTGTGGTAAGTGTTGTTGCTCCAGTGATTGCACCTGTGGCATTCAATGTGGTAAATGCGCCAGAACTGGCCGTAATATTACCAATTGGTGTTGCTTGGATACCTGCTACTGCTTGTAGGGTTGACCCGACTACTGCACTGGTATTAACGGTTAAACCGTTTACGGTGGCATTAGCAGAGCTGTTAACGGTAGTAAACTGTGCGGTAGTTCCGCTCACAGCACCATTGCTGACCAATGCGTTGACTGTGGCAGTTCCAGTAGCGCCAACAGTAGTAAAGTTACCAGTACTGGCTGTCACATTACCAATTGGTGTTGCCTGTATGCCTGCTACTGCTTGTAGGGTGGTGCCAACTACTGCACTAGCATTGACTGTCAATGCAGCCACTGTGGCGTTGCCGCCTACTACCACGGTAGTACCTATTGTGGCTGCACTGACCAGTTGTAAGTTACCAGATTTTATAGTACCGTAGGTACCTGTGATCACATTGCCAGTTTCGCTAGCCACATTACTAAAGTATTCAAAAAAGCCGCTGCTGTCTTTGCGACCAAAGAATGTTCTGCGGTCCGCGCCGTCATAATAGTTTGTGCTGACACCAGAATCAAAGTTATTGTCCACACTCAACGGTGCGCCGTTGGGTCCAGTATTCAATTGAATAATCGGATCTTCAACTGTAAAGCTGTCCACATTGATGTATGATAGATTACCCAGTACTGCCAAGTTGCCTTCAACTAACAAGTTTCCTAGTATAGTGCCAGAAGCTGCGGTAAAAGTAGTATTAGAAACCAAAGCATTAACAGTGGCAGTGCCGCCAACAGTTAATGTTGTGCCTGCAGTGGCTGCATTATTCACATTCAATGCGTTTAATGTTGCAGTTCCGGAGCCGTTAATAGTAGTAAATTGTGCAGCAGCGCCAGTCAAAGTACCAGTTACTCCCACAGTACTACCGAAGGTTGCGGTTCCATTTACAGTTAATGCCGCCACTGTTGCGTTACTGCTAGCGCCAACTGTGGTGAACAATGCTGTGCTTGGAGCGGCATTTCCAATTGGAGTGCTTTGCAAGCCGCCATCGAAATCACCCGAACCTGTTGCTACCAATGACCCTGTTAAAGTAATACCACTTCCATTGATATTACCAGTGACTCCCAATGTTGTTCCGACTGTAGCAGAGTTGTTAATTGTTAATCCACTGGCAGTAATATTTCCAGAACTTGTTAAACTACTCAGTACACCAACACTAGTAATGTTTGGTTGTGCGTTACCAGTAACGGTGACAGCAGTGCTTGCAGACGCTGCTGCTACACCAGTCAGTAAGCTACCATTACCAAAGAAATATCCTGCATTTATATTACCTGTAGTATTTAAGTTGCCAACAGTGGTGTTGCCAGTTACACCCAGAGTTGTGCCAATTGTTGCAGAGTTATTAACTGTTAATGCAGATACTGTGGCATTACCTGAACCATTTAATGTTGTGCCTTGTATGCTGCCATTACTTACCAGTGCGTTAACAGTGGCAGTTCCGCCAACAGTTAATGTTGTACCTGCGGTTGCTGCATTATTCACATTTAATGCGTTTAATGTGGCAGTACCAGTTGTGGTGATAGTAGTAGCACCAGTGATTGCACCTGTGGCATCTAATGTGGTAAATGCACCAGTACTGGCCGTAACATTACCAATTGCTGTTGCTTGTATGCCTGCCACTGCTTGCAAAGTAGTGCCTACTACTGCACTGGTGTTGACTGTTAGTGCGCTGGCTGTTAAATTGCTGGAGAAACTGCCTGTGGTGGCAATTATACCTGCATTGGATCTTAAACTATCAACTGTGGTTGCACCCGAAACACTCAGTGTGCTGGAAATAATTGTAGCATTAGGAATTGTTACGGTACCAGCATCACTGCGAACTGTCAATACCCCCGCGGCGCTAATAGTATTACCACTCAGTGTAATGCCGCCGAATGTACTGGAACCTAAGGTAGTGGCATTGCCAAAAATTACATTGGAGTAGGCTGTTGTGGCAATATTACCAGTGGTTAAACCGTCTTCAGTGGTATTAATGAATACAAATGCGCCTAGATTTTCTTTAAAGCCAATAAATCTGTTGCCGCCACTACCACGAATCAATACTAAACCAAGATCATAACTGGTACCTGCATTGCCGAGACCCAAAGTCAACAGCGGGTCTGTGATTTGTGTTGTGGTACTTTGTACCGCGGTAACATTGCCTGTCACCGTCAAATTACCATTTAACACCAAATTACTATTGAATGTTAAATTGGGATTCATCAAATCGCCAGTCAAGGTCTGTGATAGAATCTTAACATTGGTGATTGTAGCATCAGTGATCTGATTATTTTTAATTCTTGTAATGGCCATGCTGAAATACCCTTGGTTTATATACTATTTACCAAAAGTTTTAAAAAGGCTCTACAGGGGATCAAAAATACTTAGAATGTACTTTGACTGTTGGCGCGGATCCAAGTGTTTTGTGCTACACAAATATAGATGAAATTACTGTCATAAGCCACTTGACCTTTAGCACCTGTGCTGGTACTGGTTGTGGGCACATTTCCGCCAAAGTTTAAGCCAAATACTTGGCCTGTGGATATAAATCTCACATCAATAATGTCTGTGGTCAGCGGAGTTTCTGTAAAAGTTATCACATTTCCACTTACACCGTAGGCTGTTGTGGGGCTTTGGATAACACCGTTCAAGCTAACAATAACGCCACTGGTTGTGGTACTGGAGGTTAGTACAAATGCATTTGTGCTTCCATTGGGCGTAATAGACTGACTTACTACACTGGTTGTAACCGACACCCAAGTTGATCCATTGAAAAATTCAGGAGAGGTCAAGTCTGAATTATATCGAAAACTGCCAGCCGGTACATAATTTGGCTGCTGTGCGGTGGTACCAATGGGCATACTAAATGCATTCGTTCCATTTATCTGCACCATGCCAGTACCCGTTGGCGCCAGATAAATGTTGCCATTTGTGATATCGGTACTGATAGTAGTATTGTTAAATGTTATATTACCAGTATTAGTGGTAAAGGATATATTAGATACGCCCTTTAATCCAATATATCTATAGCCTTCAATAAAGACCACGTTGCCAGCTACTGCGGTTGGTACATTGGTATCATCAAAATTAATCAGTCCTGCTTGTGGGTCAAAGAACCAAGCATCAGCATTGCCGCTGCCGTCCGGAAATAGTCGGGTGCCAACTGCGGCGGCATTGGCTGTTGCCGCAGGTGCAGCCCATAATCGGGGCTGGTATGTGGATCCAAATTCACTGCTAATCCAGTCTGGCAGATTCGTGACCCATGTTCTATTAGTTGACGAAGTCGCGTCGTTGACCATTTGTATTGCCGTGGTGCCTGAATATACTCTCACGATAGCAGTATTGGCAGAAGGAGCAGTGGCCGGTATCAAGTCACTGTTTACCCAAAGAGTGTCGCCGCGAATTAATAACGGACTAGCGTTGGCTTCGTTACTGGCGCTCTTTATGGCAGAGGTGTCAGTTTTGGCCACGCCAAAGCCTACCTTTTTCCATAAATAATCAACTTTTTGTGCGTCGGTTACTGCCATATTAATTTGTTGCCGTTAATATACTTAATGCTGTTACAGTTTGTCCTGCTAATAGTTTTAATCTTACAAAAATTTCATTTGATGCTGTGCTACTCGAACTCACTGTGCCAAATGTACAAGTTTTGCTTTGTGTGCTGCTGGAGTTGGCTGTGAATGTTCCGCCCAGGGCAACACCATTGGATCCGTTGCCGCCGGCACCCGTGTTTGCACCAGGCACACCTGCACCAGCATACGCTGTTCTCATATCTAACCAACCGTTAAGAGTGCTGGTTGAATCAATAGTGCTGCCTGGTAGTGCTACCCAAAGTCCCGCCACGTTGCCTGTTATACTGATATTAAATTTACTAACAACTGTTCTAGTAAACCTAAATGTAAAATATTGATCTCCGGTTCGACCTAAACTTAAATTTGGACCTACCGGCAAATATCCAGTTGAATAATTTACTTGGTCATGTTTTAACACTGCTGCAACCACAGTGGCGTCATAAGTTTGCAGAGTACTGCTGGTGCTGTTAAACGCAGTGTTTGCCGTGATGACTGGAGTGTCTGTACTACCCGGATTAATTACACGCAATCCATTGCCGCTGCCTGTACCCACACTAGTTACAGGTATACTTGTTTCTTCAATGTTGGTGCCAGTGCCAGTTTTGTATAACACTATTACACCCAACGCACTGGTATATGTTCCAGTACCTGTGTTATAACTATTGGAAGAACTTAAACTTGGACCAGTTGCACTGGATCCAAATCCAGTTGTAACTGCCGCAGTAGTTGAGAAATACTGACTTCCGCTGCTGACATATAAATTTTGTGCCAAAGGAGTTGTTACTCCCGCGGTGGCATAAGTGATGCTAGAAGGTGTGGCAAATGCTCCGCCCGATACGCCTGTGATAAAACTATCACTGGTAGGATACATATCACCGCTCAGTCTGCTGACATTACCAGTCAAAGTAAATGAGCTTGAACTATTTAAATGCGGAATTGTACTGCTGTATGTAGAGCTATTAGTAGTTAAATTAATTGCTAAATTACTAAATGCGGGTGTTCCCGGGGCGCTGGCATCATAATACCAATATGGTGTGTTGGTTCCGCCTGCTGCACTGTGTACAATATAAACTTCATTCCATCCTGCGGCCACATTGCCACTCAAGCTGGAACTAAATGAATACCAAAATCCTGCTGTCACATTTGCCACATTAGCATAGTCACCACTGCGGGTAATAACTAAATTACCATATGTACCGCTTACATTGCCTGCTATCAGTGCAACATTACCAACAGCTATGCCATTTCTGTAAGCTGTAACAGTTCCGGTGTCACCCGGGCCAACGTTGGCAATTGTACTGGTGGTGTAGGTGGTTGCTCTTCTAACATTACTAACACTGGTGCCGCCTGCCACGGACTTATTTGCACCTGTGGTATTATCCGTTTGTGTAAAATTACACATACGATAAGTGCTCAGTGTGCTGATAGTTAATGTACTACTGCCAGGAAATGTCGGGGGAGACGGTGGTACTAGTTTACCTAATACAAAATTTAGTTGTGCAATACCATCAGTGACTGTTGTGGTATTGGTTAAAGTTACAGCATTACTGATCAACTGCCCAGCAGTATTTGCGCCCATCAATACATTGCTGCCCAAGATGCCAGTTAATACTCTGCCATTGCCTGTTAGATAATTGGCATACAAATTACCTGTTATGGTTAGTTCTACATTGGGAGTAGTATTGTTGACACCAACTCTGCGATTGGCCACATCAAAATAAACCAATGTTGAATCAATTGCCAAATCAACGCCTTGGCGTACCAAGTCGCTTTGTAACATTTGGCCAGAAATTTTGCCAATGGCCATTTGCTATTCCTTAGGCAGCATCAGTGCTGTTGAAATTGTGGAATACTGAAATTGTTTGGCCCGCAGTTCCATTTGACGGATTTATCAACACATAGGTGTTGCCTTGAAATTGATAATTGGTGGAAGGTAGTTGATGTACACCACCAACAAAAACTTTAACATTGGCTTCTTGCCCTGCATCATAACTGTAGCTCATTGGGCCATACTGCACCGTTGCATTTGCTGTGGTGAATACATCTTCAACAATGTTGACACTGCCGATTTTAGCCACACTGTTCCACACGTTGGCGAAATACATTTCAATCTTACTAAGACTGGTGTTAAATCGTAGCTGACCGTTGACTGGTTGATCGGGACGCACTGCGCTGCTGCCAATGGGCAGTTGAATCGCTGTACTGGACGTGCTAATTTGTGTATTCTTAAGTAGTCGAGCCATTATACACCTGTGTAACTTACGGTTGCATTGATTGCACTATTGGCGCTTGCATTGGCTCTTAGAGTATCACCCGAGGAGAAAATAATTTTTTCAGTTTCAACTACTAAAGTGTCTCCTGCGGTTATAGTTACATTGCTGTAGATCTTATTTAATACATTGGCGCTGCCGCCACTTGGTACCAGGTGAACCGAAAGATTTGCGGGGCTGCTGCTATAATTACAAAAGTAAGCCACGCTCATCACAGTATTACCACTACTTGTGTAAATGTTTCCTACTGCGGTTGTTATGTCTGCTGTTGTTATACTCATATTATTATCCAAAAATTATACTGTAGGCAATTGCTTTAGTTTTGCTGACAAGTTCGTCTGACTCAACATTATTGTTGAAATAAATTCCAGTGCCACCCACGCTGCCGCCTGTGGTGTTGCCGCGTAACACAACATTACCTGTGACTGCTGCGGGCGTGCCTGCGGTGTTGGCAAAACGCAGACCGGTAGTTTGAACATTACCAGTTATAGTTAATAAGTTGGCACCATTCCATGTTAAGTTGTTGCCAGCATCTACTACTGTAGTAGATGAAGTTGCATAATATGGCAAGTGTCCGGCTACACCGGTGCTGACTGTGCCCGAGCCGCCTGAGCCGGCACCGCTGATGTTGACATATGTACTAATATCTGCAATATTAGTTACCGTTTGCCACGCCAGAACTGTTTCGTTCCAAAAAAGTGCAGGCTTTGAATAACCAATGCCGCGGTTAACTTCAATACCACTATTACCTTGAAATGGCACAACCACATTACTGTCCAGGGTGATGGTGGGATCAGCAGTGCTGATGTTGGCCACATTAATTATTGATGAATTACCTTGAACAAATAAGTTTCCGAATATTTTAAAGGTATCTGTGGTCACAACCACATTGGCAGACACTGCGGCAGTTGTTAAGTTATAATCACCAGTTGATATTCGTTTGGTAACGCTCATTGTATATCCCGTTTATATGATATTTATGCTCGACAATTCAAAGATAAAAAATGGGCCGAAGCCCATTTTTTATTATTTGTCGAATTGCGGTTAAGCGTTATCAACACGAACAAGAACGACACTTTGCCATTCTGGTTGCGAACTTAGAATAGCTGCGCCACTGCTGTATGGTTGACCCAAATAGTAACGCCATTTGGAATTGTCCCAATCCAACACAAATTTGTTGGAAATTCGTTTGACATTGAATTGATTGGTCACTTGTAAACGACCAGTAGTGTTGGCTGTGACTGTTTGTGTGGCACAGCTGACTGTGACATTGGTTGCGCTATTAATTGCAACCACTGTGACATTGCCTGTCAAGAAGCCGCTATTACCAGTAAATTGATATCCAATACCAGGACTACTATTGCCCGCTACATTGGCTGTAGCGTAAGTAATATAAGCAAATGCGCGATTGTTTGTATAACCGCCGCCGCCTGTGCCAATGTTGGCCAAGTTAGCTCCAGTGATGATCATGGTGTTGGCCACGATTGTTGCTGTGTTGGCTGCTGTCAGTTCAGAAGCTTGCAAGTTTACCAATGATACCACAGTAGTGTTGGCATTTGCAGAATTGTTAACTTGAAACTGTTGACTGCCTTTTTGAGTGATAATGTAGCCTGTGTCAACAGCGCCGCCTGTGTTACGCAAAAAGCTAATGCGGATTGTGGGCACAGTTTGAGAAGTATCACCACCAGTACCACCGATGCGTGAACCGTTAATTTGAATATTGCTTACAAAACTATCTTCTACGATAGTTGCACTGGCTTGGAATCCGGGGGCACCTGTGTAGGTGTGTTGTATTTTTAGTTTTGCCATTTCATTTATTCCTTTATGTTGTTAGCGTTCTAGGCTACCCGGAGTGGCGACTCACGAGAGTTCATTGGAACAAGTATATTTATAACAAAGTCAACAAAAAAGCGCCTTGCGGCGCTTTAGTGTCTTCCCATCCCGGGGTTGATCTTTGATAAATTTATTTAGCTTGTTTGCAATTGTCGCCGTGCCAACGGGCATAGCCGTTTACTGCTACTGATTGTTGGCAGTGTGGACATTGTTTCTTAGTTCTTGTCTTCCCTAAGTTAGCCACTCTACGCTTTTCTTTTTCCTTATCAGTTTGTTTTCGGCCGCGAATTTTATCTCCAATTTTTTTGCGAGTTTCTTCACTTACTTCGATTCCGTAACGACTATTATTTTCACCTGATCCTGATTTAGATAACTTTGCCTTCCATTCTTTACTAAATGGTGCTCTGATTTTTCCTAATTTGCTGGTAGATATTTTTGCTCTTGCATCTATTTGCTTGGATCCATTTTTTTCACCACTTATTGCTTGACTCTGTCTCCGTTTTCCATCTTCACTTCTATAGAACTTATCGCCGTGCATAGGATTATTTTTTCCGGATACTTTTTCACTCTGTAATATTGAATACTCTTCTTTTAAATTTGCGTAAACTCTACCAGTAATTTTAGTTTTGTATCTTTGTTGCACCGGATTTTCGGCACGCATCATCCGAAAAGCATTAAGCATTTTCCAGTGTTCATCGCCCACTGGATATATCTTTACTAATAGCCAATGGCAGATAAAATGTTCTCTTGCGGTTAGCTTTGTTAAATTTGACTTGTCATCTGTCCCGCCTAAACTTCTAGGCACGATGTGATGTGTCTCGGTGTATTCGGTAGTTGTTCTCGTTTGCGCCAAGCTAGTGATGTTGTTATACCATTTGTTGTATTTGTTCATGTAAGTATTTATGCCGAGCTTACTAATATGTTAACATAGTATTTTAATACAGTCAATAAAAAACCCGCCGAAGCGGGTTTTTATATAAATTAAACCGAAGTTTAATATTATTGGAACGATAGATTTGCTACCGAGATTTCGCTGACATAATCGCCTGCATTTCCTAGAGAAGATGCAGTATTTGTCAATTCTACATAGCCATATCTTGTCATGAAGCCAACTACTGGTTCAAATGTTGATGGGTCAAGAACCACACCAGAGCTCATTAGAGGAATGTAAGGGCAATAGAATGCCGCTGCATCAGCCTCTGACGAACCTTTGTAACCAACTAGAACAGCAGTAGAATCGCTGGCATAGCTGTCAACATAGATACGCATTGCGCCATTCAATGTACCAACAAACTTGGTGTTTGTAGGAGCTTCGAATGTACCTTCTGTAGTACGAGCAAAAGCGCTGGTAGTAGCAGATTGTAGAACTGTAAGAGCAGCTGGGCTAACCACAGCCCAATTACCTGCGCCACGACGTGTACGCTGAGCGATCAAGTTAGCTGCACGATTGATAAGAACAGCTAGAGCAGCGTGTTCGTCACCAACGAATGTAGCAGTACCAGACACGCTGGCTTGATCGTATGCGAAATCAGTTGCAGCCAAGCTACGTAGGGAACCTAGTACTTCTTGGTCAATCTCAACTGTAATCTCTTGTGCCAAAGCAGCCATAATTTCTGCTTCGATGTCCAAACCGTGCATAGATTGTGCATCTTGCGCAGCTTCAAACGTCCAACGAGCAGACAATTTACGAGTTTTAGCTTCAACAACTTGCTTTAGAATCTGAACGTTGATCTTACGACCTGGTACACCTTCTAAAGCGCTTGTGCTAGTAGCACGACCAGTAGTTAAACTACCAGAATATGCTGTAGCAATTTTGAATGGGCTAAGTGCTTCGTCACCAGCTGTTGTGCTTGTGTCGAATGGACTTGGTGCAGTCACAGCGGTTGTTTCTGCGTAACGAACACGAAGTGTGTGGATCTGTGCAACAGGTCCGGTCATTGGCTGAACGCCAACGATCTCATTAGCAATAACTGTAGGCATAACACGACGGATAACTGGTAGAATAACACGGTTAAGTGTTGCTACGTTACCTGCGGATGTTGCGCCAGCTGTGGCGTTCTCAGCCAAGTGTCTACGGGTGTTTTCTAAAATGATACCCATTGTAGTTTTACGGGTACCGTTAAGACCTTCTAGCAGGGCGTCTTTTGTCTCGCCCCAACGGCCTTCTAATAGTGCTTGTGTCATTTCTCTTTACTCCTGATTAGGGTTTTATTTAAGCCCTGCTAAACGTTTGATCTCGACTACATTATTATACTCGTGCTCAACATTAACTTTAGCAGTTTTATCGCCAGTTACTTCCATACGACTCTCGGCCAACATTGCAGGTTTTTGAGCTGCTGATGGTGTGGAGTTGTTTAGAACTGCTGGTAGATACTTTTCGAATGCAGAATTCAATTTCTCGGTCTGCACATTCTCAAGAAGCTGAACCATTACAGTCTGCTTCTCTTTGTTAAGAGGCTTCAGCAACTTGTTTAGAGTAGCTTCTCTCTCTTGTGATTCTTTAATTATTTTTATCTCACGGTCTTTGGATTCAACTAAAACAGCTTTTTCAGCAGCCACTGTACGGGCTTCTGAGATCAGTTGTTCTTTTTCTTTCAACGCTTGTGTTAGTTTAGCAATTTGTGTATTCTCATTTAAATGAGTAATAGCAAATTCGCTAGCAAAAGCTTCGAACAGACGACGACCAAAATTGTTCTCGCGAGCAATTTGAATGTCCTCTTTTAGTTGAGTCATTTCTGCCTCTAGATTCTTGGCCACAGATTCTTTAACAAGACTAGCTGATTGGGTAACAAATTGTTTTTGCAAGCTGGCTAATTTTTGTTTAGCTTCGCGAACAAGTTTAACTTTTGTTTCAACTACTTCTTGTTTGTCTTTAGCAAATTCTTGAATTTCTTCAGCCAACGATTTAACCACAAACTTCTCTAGTCCCTTGATGGAGTTTTGATACTGTTTACGATCTTCGCGCAGTTCTTTGATTTCTTCTGCTAGTTTTCCAACTAGGAATTGATCAAATTTACCTGCGCTTTCAGCCATGCGCTTGTTAAAGCGTACACGGTCTGCTGACAGTTGTGCCTTTTCGTCGGCAAATTCACGGATTTCTGCTTGGAGACTTTCTGAGACCATCTTGTCTAGAGCTTCGACCATAACACCTTTATCGTGTTCGTAGCGGCCAGCAAATTCGTTGCGCATTTCTGCACGAATTTGATCGCGGGCTTCATTAAGTTTAGAATCCCAAGCTTCGCTGATAGCTGCCTTGGTTTCTTCGTTAATGATACCACTGTCTACTAATGGTTTGATAGCATCAAACATGGATCATACTCCTGTTATATTTTTAAGTCTTTGATGAGGCGTCTTACTTCCTCTTGCAAATACTTTTGGACCTTTTGATTTGCACCGGCATCTTTAGCCATATCGATAACTCTGTGACCATGGCGCATATTCATAAGTCCTTCATAGACGGCTTTTGGATATGCGTTTGGCGCACTGGGTTGTGCAACAATATCAACAGTGACTATTTCAAAGTCACTCACGTGTCCGGAGCCTTCGTTAACGTTTCCGCTACCTCTGCTCGACACCCCTAGCTTGACTCCGCTTTCCAGCATAGTCTTAACTAGGTTTCCCATTGGAGTGGGAAGAACTTTTAATTTACCAAAACCGTTGGGGCCATCCATCCACATTTCTGTGATCATGTGACTTACACGGTCTAGGTTAATTTTTAAATCATCTGGATGGTCTAGTTCGCCTAGTACGCTATAACCTTCTTTAATTTGTTTGTGTACTGACTCAACAGCCGCTGCAATTTCTTGAACAGGGTATACACGCTGGTTAGCGTTCTTAACGCCACCTTGCACAAATACCCCTTTCATGTAGAGATTTTTGCCTTTGCCGTCCGCAGATTCTTCCGACAGGACTTCCATCCTGGCGTTGTCAAAGGTTAAATGCTCTCTTAGTAACGACATTGCTGTTTACGCCTTATCTGGCCAAAGGACTCTTGTCATTGGTACCAGACTCTTCGCTTGACTTTGCAGCAGGAGCTTTGCCAGAGAATGATGTTTTACCAGCATTAGCACCAGGACTGTTCTGAGTTTTACCAATAAGATCACCACCGGATTTTAACAAACCGCTTGGCTTGTTGCTTGGTGTACCTTTTGGATCAGCGCTGTCTGGACTACCGCCAACTACTTTACCGCCCATGTCATTCTTACCAGCGACTGTAGACTTGGTGTTGTCTGCGCCTTCTTGATTGCTAGGTGCGGAAACTTTTTCCACATACTCGCGAATCCATTCGGCTTCGGTCATTTTCTTAGCATCTTTTTTAGCGTCTTTTTTGATGTCTTTCATGGCTGCTGCTTTGTCAGCAGCTTTGGCTTCCATGTAGGTGCCTTCCATTTCGTCTTGGTCGTCCATGCCGACTTCCATGTCCATGTTCATTTCGTCGTCGCCCATGCCGCTGTCCATTGGACTCATCTCGCCATCAGCTGGCTCGCCCATTAGTTCAGCAAACTTGGCTTTTAGAGACTCTAGCTCGTCTTCAAGACTCATTACTTTGTCTTCAAGATCCATTTCTGGTTCCATGTCCATGTCACCGGACTCGTCATCGCCCATGTCGTCATCGCCCATGTCGTCATCGCCCATTTCGTCTTCTTCAGAAACACCTTGTTCGTCCATGGTGATTTCGTCAACCATTTGTTCGACTTGGTTTCCACCGATTTCTTCTAGATCTTGTTCATCAATGAGAGATTCATAAACTTCTCTGCTCTTTTCCACAACAATAGTGTGAAAAAGTTCACGAGCTTTGTCTTCTTGCTCATTAATAATAAATTCAATTAGTTGTTCATACTTGTTCATATTTGTTCCTTATTTAAAATATGCAAACGCAATTCTGTATAGTTATTTACAGAATATATTGTTTTTGGGGGTTAAATGGGGATTTTTTGAACGATTCTGACGGACTAATTACAGGCTGCCTGCGGCTGCGGCAGGTGCTTTGTACTGGGCTCCAACTTTTTCAAGTTTTTGCTCGTGCTCCAGCTTACGAGTGTCGTTCATGATTCGTAATCTGTTGAGCTTGTCCAGTGTAATTTTGCTCGACCGTTTTCTATTGTCGTGCATATTATATGTGCTATTATCTTGCTTGTCAGTGCGATAACCTGCGGGTGTTGGCTCATATAATTCGTTTACTTGCATAGTATTATTTAACCAAATTGATTAAATTGACGGTGCTGCGGGTGCAGCGGCTGCTGCTCCAGCTTCACCTGGCGGGGCTATATTTGGCACGCCACCTGCGTCAGCCGCTGGTATTTCTGGCATTTGAGCTGCTGACAAATCAGTATCTAATCCGCCTGGACTAATTCCCACACTGCGCAAACCTGCTGCTTCACTTGGTGCTTTTTCTACATCACCTTGTTCTTCAGCCCACATGCGTTCGTTGTCGCTCATTTCTTCTTCAGTCAAACCCAGATAACGACTTAATAAGAATCGTTTGGCTAGGTAAGGATATGCTTCTAACTGTGTAAAACTGGTAATTCTACTACTGTCAACTTCAGCTTGTCTGTAGCTGGCAAAGTTTTGTGGCTCATTGAACTTCAATTCAAACAGATTACTGTCAATGTTAATGCCTCTCCAGCGCATAAACAATTTGAATTCTGAATCTAATTTTTCACTGATCATGCGCTGTAGGCGCATGCAATACTGATTAAATCGCCATTCTTGAATCAGTGCAGTGCCCACACGGCCATCACTGAATCCGTTGGGATTGCTGGTACCGTCGTCTAGTCCTGTGGGCAAGTAGCTGCTGGGAATACGCAGGCCACGGAACAACTTGTTGGTAAAGAAGTGTAAGTCAGTGATCTCACCTAGATTGCTGCCGCCAGGCAGTGTGTCAACTTTACTACCACGACCTTCAGCAGTTTGCGGAAAGAAGTAATCTTCGTTGGTGCTCAATGGATTGTAAGTGGCATCCATCATATTCTGACCACCACCTGTTTGTGTGGGAATACGGCGTTGGTGTACTTCGTTTTTGACTCGTTCCACAAATGCCATGGCCAAGTGGCTGGGCATGTTTCCCACATCGATGTAGAAAATACGGCGTTCGGGAGCTCTTTGTACACGATAGATAAGAATAGCATCTTCCAGCAATTCTTTTTGTTTGAATACTTTGAAAACATTTTCAAGTACACTGTTGCCAAACGGCCAACTAAAATCCAAACCTTCGGTCAAACTCAAATGCATAATGTGTTCTGCATTGATAGTCTGTTCATTTTGGGCGCGGCTAAATCTGCTGCCACCACTATAAGGAGTAGCGGGCTGAGTGTATCCACCGCTGGTGCCGCCTACTTGTGGATGGTTAACACTGATGTCAGTTGTATTAACTTGAGTTGCAGTTAAATTTTCAAAGTTAGGTGCCAAATCTTTGACCACATACTGTTCCGGCTTTTTACCGTCGGACTCATTGACAATGACCTTGACCACTTTGCTCATTTCAACCCAACTCAATTTGAATGTTTCTGGGTCACGGATAAAACATTGATCTCCGTACTTGATAGTATTACGGAACATCTTGAAAACACGCTTGTTCAAATCATTCAAGCTGACCCATTGTGTCAACTGCTCACGAATAATTTTAACTTCGTTGTCAGTGGGTTTTTCTTTCCAATGAAATTCAAAACTGGTGCCATTGTCGTCATTGGACTGAGTACTAAACTCAGCCAAAATGTCCAGGGCTGCATTGACTTCACTGTCCATGTCCATTTGCTCATATTGATTGTATCGTTCAATACGATTTGGGTGACCAATATAAACTTCTGGCAGATTGCTTTGATAGTTTTTATAACCAAACTGCGGTGACTGCCCGCCGTTGATTGGGCTTAGTGCGCCTGCAACATTTGTGGTTCGAAAATATTTTTTCCAGCTCATTGGTGTTCTCTGTAGTTAGATATTTACCTGATTAGGCCTGACCATCTCTTATTCTCTGTAATAAATTTGTGTGCTCTTGTAATTCTCTCAGTATGGATTCCATCCTTCGGTCAGCATCTCCGTTGTTTGGTGGTGTACTAGTTCTCAGAGCTTCCATTTCTCTGGTAAGTCGTTCAATATCTCTTTCTAGAACAGCAGTTCTTTGTTCTGCAGGGGTCGGGTCATTCGGCGGTGTTCTTTGGTTCAGGTCCGGAGTATCGTTTGTCGAGGGCGGTGTTCTTTGGTTCGGGCTGGCCGGCGACGCCTCGGCCCGGGTCGGGGGATTTCGAATAGCTCCCAATATTTTAGTAATTAATTCGTCAACATATTCTCTGCTCGAAAATCCACCTTTTATAATCTTATTAAGAGCATCATTGGCGTCGGCTTGCAATGAAATAAATCCGCGTTGTATGTCATTAAATAATTTGAGAGTTGCGCCAATACTTTCCATATTTTTCAACACCGTTTTGTCTATTTCTGTTTGATTTATTAACAATTCCTTTTGTGCATCTGCAAATGCTTTGGTGGCTGGATCCAATGCTTCCTTTTGTCTTCTATTTCTTTCTGCTTCAAATATTGCATATTGGCCAGTCAGATCCTTCAACAGTGTCAAATTTTCTAATATGGCGGAACCTGTTTCTGTTTGTGCCCTAAGAATTGGGTTATTTGCAGCCCTATTCAATTCAGCAAAACTTTCAAGACTTCTAGCATATGCTTCCAGCGCTGGCGCATTTGCTTGTAAATATGCTGCATTGCCCGATCGAAAAGTTGCTGCACTCTGGTCTACATTAGACATCAGTTGTTCTATTGCACGGGCTGCTGCTTCGTTAGTGTATGCAAAGGCTAGCATTTCTTTAGAAATTACCTTACCTCCTGTGGCAAAATACTCTTGAGCATATTTTGAGCCTAAATCTCCAAACAATTTTCCCGATAATGCCATGCCTTCTGACACATTGGCTTTGGCAACTTCGCCCAATCTGCCCAACTTTAAAGTATAGTCCAGCTGAGTTCGTCTGCCTTGTTCTTCTTTCTTCATCAAATCTGTATTTTTACCAGTAATAGCCGACAACTCCCGTTGTCTGAACAAATATTCTATTGCAGCATCTTTTGTAATTCTGGCATCGTTCTGTACATTAATACCCAACTGCGATTGTAATTCTAAATATTGCGCTACTCCCACAGCCAATTCGTCAAATCCGCCATACATCACTCTCAATGATTCACTACTGTTGAATACTTGTTTGGTCATGCCAGCAACCAGCAGCCCGGCTCTTTCTTGTCCAATACCCAGTTTTGATAAACTTTCAACATTAGTAGTTATTACTTTGACCAAAGTCTGGATTGGCACTCGCACAGATGCAGCTGATTCGCCCAAGCGAGTAATACTACCACTGAACAGCGCGCCAGCTTTGGATGATGCGATAAATCCATCGGCCACTTTTTGCGATGTTTCAAGTTGAAACTTTAAAATATTTGTTACGATCTCTAGACCAGTGTTGGCAAAAGCGGCAACTCCCCGACTAGCGTTACCAAGGCTAAATCCCAACATACTGGCACCACTACCTAGTTCACCTATGCCAGTGATAACTTTACCTAACACAGAAGACACCGCATCCACAGTAGGTATGACTGATGTAAATGCTTTGTCAGCGCCATATATGCCCGCGGTTAGATTGGTTGCTTGATTTATCAATCCAACAAATGCTCCGCCAATGTTCTTGAAACCAGCATCAACAGATTGACTTCTTGCTGTCAGTTGAGCTAGTGATTGTGAAGTGGCAGTTGCGGCATTTGTTTGGGTATTACCTGCTTTGGCTGCTTGAAGTAGTGCAGAAGCCAGTTGTTGACCAGCAGAATTCAAACCGCCGAAACTGGATTCAGCGTTGTTCAGCATTTGCTGCAATTGTTGTGTTGGATCAGCCATATTTTAAAACAGTGTTTTTTACCAGATAAGTATTAGTATATTTATTGGAATCAATCATGATGAATTCATCAAACCCATTGGCCAAACATTTTCGCCAGCCACAAATTCATATTAAATTGCCCACAGGCGGTCAATGGTGGCCAGAAGGGTCACTGAGCATGCCCGCTACCAAAGAATTGCCTGTTTATGCAATGACAGCCAAGGATGAACTTACTTTGCAAACTCCTGACGCACTGCTCAACGGTCAAAGCACAGTAGATGTGATACAAAGCTGTGTGCCCAATATTAAAAATGCTTGGGCCATGCCTGCAGCCGACCTAGATGCGATTTTAATTGCCATACGACAAGCAACTTATGGCAGTAAAATGGATTTTGTCAGTGTTTGTCCTCACTGTAACACCAAAAATGAACATTCAATTGATCTGGGTGTATTGAGCGCACAAATTCAATGTCCAGATTTCAACACTTCGGTTCTAGTAGACGATCTAGAACTGTTTTTAAAACCGCAAAACTACAAAGAATTTAACAGAGCCAGTATCGAAAACTTTGAACAACAAAGAATATTAGCAGTGGTATCAGACCAGACTATGAGTGAAGAAGAGAAAATTGTAAAATTTAATCAATTATTTAAAAAGCTGTTAGATTTGACCATAGAACAAATTACCAAAAGTATTGCAGCCATTAAGACCAACGACGGCATTGTGGTAGAAGATCGAGCTCAGATTGACGAATTCTTTCAGAACTGTAATAAAAGCGTGTGGGATGCAGTCAAGCGTCGAATTGAAGAAATAGGCAACCAAAGTCCACTTAAAAAGGTTGATGTAAATTGTGATCAAGATGAATGCGGCAAGGCATATACTACGCCATTGGTATTTGAACAATCAAGTTTTTTCGCCTAAGGCTTTTGAGTCTAGACAATGAGTCGATAACTCGCATGCTAGACGACTTCGACAAAGATTCAAAAGCCTTAAAGAAATCAATTTATAAATTATGTTGGGGTATGCGTGGTGGTGTTACTCTAGACGAAGCATATCAGTTAAGTTATCAAGATAGAGAAATAATCTTTAAGATTATAGAAGAAAACATCAAAACTACCAACGAAACAGGATTGCCATACTTCTAAGATGTGCTACGCACATCCATCACTTTCGTTACCACTCAGTGATCAATTGTAGTTCTTAAGAGCGAAGCGATATAAGTTTCATCCAGATTAAACAGTCACACTTTGCCCTTGCGGGCAAAGTTGGAAAATGCTTCATCCGAGTAGCACAGTCACCAGCGTTAGAGCAGTTACAGAGGCGGTTGTCCGGTACCTCGAGCTCAGTTCTTATAACAACGGCAGTTTACAATGTATACGCTAACATACAAGTAAACCTGGGATATTTCTTCCCTCATTTCAGCCTTATAAAATTATTTTCAAACAATCAAACCGCGGCATTTGCGATCTTCGTCCTGTCAAGGATAGTGATTGAGTGCTCTCTACAGCGAAGAGTCTTCCATCCCTGCGATCCTAGATCCAGGTATACGGGCGTTCGATATTAGCTAACGCTGGCTTGTTTACTGTTGATGCGTTGACTTGAAGTCAGAGTTTGTTTTTTATGTGGGAGCCATGGACACGAACAGAAATCTGTCCGTTATAATAATCTGCGGATTCTAATACCTTGCGATTGAATTGTTCTCTTGCTTCGATGTAACTACATTCTGCTTTTGATTTACAATAATAAAGTATTTCTCTGGTAAAGTTTTCGGTGCCTAGTGCAGTGATGTCTGCGGATAGTTCTATGCTTGAGCCATAATAGTCTCTCCAGTCGCTGTCGACCTTTGAGCGGATTTTCTTTTTCTTTTTAGCGCCGTTCTTTAATTTCACTACTTTGGTAGTGGTTTTAGCGAACTTGGCTAATTTTTTGCCTATGTACTTTCGTCCAGATAGATTATTTGTAATTAGATATACAAATCCTATGCAATCCTCGGGTAATTCCTCGACTGGGGTGTCTTGAAAAAACCAAGTCATGTTAGATTTGTTGTGCCATGTGTACTATAATTTATCTAGTTTACCATGATGTTGCATATTCCTGGTTTACCATGTTTTTCTTGCATTTAGTCTGACATTCTTGCCATTTAAACGATTGAAATTCATTAACCCAGAAAGAGTCTGCTAGTGCCTGTTCTATTGTTATATTGTTTAAATTAAATTTTGATCCGAGATCTTGCCATTCTTGGTTGTGTGAATACCTATTTGCAACCCAACAACAGGGAAATAATCTGCCTTGTGCATCTATGTACAAGCCTTTGTTACCGATTTCACATAACGGTACGATTGTGTCTTTTAATTTTGTATGTTCGTAGAGTTTGATATTAATTGGATGAACGGGTGTTTGTCTAACAGTAAAATCAGTTACTTGTCGTTCAAATCGATGGGAACTACTGATATATTTTTTGCTGGGTTGAAGAAGATCATTTTCACCATAACTGGGATAAATTGCTCCAAACTTTGTACTCAGTGTAATTTGAAATCGATCCACACCCAACAACTGTGCATATTCTTTCATCGAGTCTAGATGATCTTCGTTAAATCGAAAAGCAATCGCAGCCCAAATAATCTGACATTCGCTTTGTGCCCGTAGTGTTTTTATACCTTGTATTATACTATCGTAGTCACTGTTTATCCTATACAAATTATTGCTACGGTTGTCAAAACCGTCCACACTAAAATGTACACTATCTTTAACCGTTAATGCGTTTCCTAACTCAGCCCACCATGATTCTTTTTTATAGCTGCCGTTGGTAACAATAACAATTTCTATATCTTTGACTGATTTTAGATATTTGATCACAGGTATTAGGTCATGTGCGTATATAGGATCGCCGTCATCGCCGCAGAATGTTATTTTTTCTACAGTAGAAAGAATAAATTTAGGGGTAAAATTTCTTTTAAAAAATTCTAAATCTAATTCAGTATTCACTAAGGTGCTGGGCACTTCTTGCCTAGCGCACCTAGAGCAGCGCAGCGTACATTTGCTACTAATTTCGATGTGCCAGTGCCATGTTGCTAACATAATGCTATATTCCTTTGCCACTGATTTGTAAAATTAGTACCGTGTTGATTAGTTGTGCAAGTGGCTGTGCATACGGGATTGGGCGATGAACTCCAACTGTGAGAAATATCATCAAACTTATCTATGGTAAATTCCGAGTTTTGGCCCAACCAGCAGCACGGGTACACTATTCCACGAGCAGACACATATACACTTTGTTCTTTTAACACATGACAGTCTATAGTCCCTGTGGCAATCGGTGGTTGTACCCACGCCTTGGGTGGCTGCAACCAACTAATATTGCTGGGTCGCTTGCTTACTTTGGCTCTAAACCAAGTAAAACCCATATCCCGCGCCATCTGTTCTGCTGCATCAACTTGATGCTCATTGTGTTTATAAACCAACATATCCCAATGGGCACTGCCGCCTGCTTTAATAAACGCGGCTGCATTATTCATTACCTTGATCCAATTTACTTTTTTACGATAAATGTGATTGGTATCTGCTAGCCCGTCGATGCTGAAAACCACATAGTCAGTGGGTTGATCGAATCGTTGTCCTAATTCAGCCCACCAACTCGGAGATTGTACACCGCCGTTGGTGTTCATGCCTAGGGTAATGTGTTTGTTAACTTGTCTGAAATAATCAACAATGCTTAGTGTATTGCTGCCTGCCGCGGGGTCGCCGTAGTTGCCACACATAAACATTTTATCTAATCTGCCGATAAACTGTTCACCCAAAATAGTGATCATGTCCGAGACCGTTAAATTATGTCTAAGATCTTTGTTGAATAATGGATCTACTTCCCTTGCACACAACGGACACTCGGCTTGGCATACATCGGTGACCTCTAAATGCAATACTTTGGCAGTTTCAAACAACTTCGACATCTGTGTTATAATTGGTAAAACCGTTTTCTTTAACCACAGTAAGAATGTTGTTTACTCTGCCAGCCAACTCATCTTTATGAGAAACTAACCAAACGCTCTTTTGTCCTTCTCGACTCATTTTCTTAAGAATGGCCAGAGCATTCTCCACACCACTACTGTCCATACCGCTGTCTACCAGCTCGTCAATGAACAACAAGTTGATTTGACTGTATAGACTTTCCCATACATCGCGGAAGCTCCAGCTCAAACTTAGAATCAATCTATTGCGTTCGCCGCGACTTAAATTATCAAAGTCTAACTCACGGCCTAATTCTTCGATACTAACTGATAGATCATTATTAAATTTAACAGTATGCGGCAATCCGATTTTGTCCAAGTAATAACCCAGTCGAGCATTTAAGTAGCTCAAATTTTGATCAATGATCTTTTTACGAATAAAACTATCTTTGTTGGTCAATAGTTTGAGTAAAAATTCTTGGTGTTCTTTAATACGAGTCAATTGATTCATTGAATCGTAGGTAATTTCTTGAAGAGCCTGCTCTTGCATTTCTTTAATTTGTTCAGCATAAGGATCCTCTTCGGATTGTTTGCCGACTAGTTGAGTCAGTACTGATGCCATACTGCTGCGATGTTCAAATGCATCACTTTCTTTGTCATAAAATGTCACGGGCTTGACACCCTGCGCACCGATTTGTGTGCCGGCCACTAACAATTGATCTACAGCACGGCAGTGTGCATCCAATGTTTCAGTAGTTGTTATTAGTAAAGTTCGTTTATTATTCAGCACAGATTCGTGTGTTTCATCGTGAAATGCCTGTCCGCAACTGTGACAAGTATGATTTTCTAAACTTTCGATCTCGGTTTCCAACTTACGGATCACTGTTATTTCTCGGTCTCGGTCTGATTCGGCTCGTTTTTGCGCAGTGCGATTGTCGGCAATGTCTTTGCTGCGTCGAGCATACTCTGCCAACTGTGTGTGAGCATCTAGTTCAGCTTCAATGTTTAACTGAGCCAGTTCGTCGTAGGCAGATTGTAATCCAGAAATATCCTCATCTTTTTTCTTTAACCAAAGTGTTTGTCTGCGCAGCAGTGCGTCAATTTGATCTTGAATTCTTTTGTTGGCGTCACCTACTGCTTTGATGCGAAACTCTTCTTGTTGGATAGCATCTTTCGTAGCTTTGTTTTGTTCTTTAAGAGAGTCTGCTTTTTCGCTCAGCATGGTAATGCCCAGCAATTGTTCAATGATAGTTCGTTGCTCGTTGGCTTTGAGACTCAAGAACGGCTCGGTATAGGTATTCAGAGCAACTATATGCCTAAACATATCGTGACTCATGCGTAGCAGTCGTTCAATCTCTTGTTGAGTTTCTCTGCTGTCACCTTGACTGTTGTCGTCTTTGCTTTCTAATTCTTGTTCGTCGATATAGAACTTGAGCACATTGGGCTTACGACCCCGTTCGATTCTGTAAACTCGCCCATCACATTCAAAATCAATAGTGACCAGCATTTGTTTGACATTGGTTTTGTTGATCAAGTTATCTTTTTTAATATTGGTCAAGGCTTGGCCAAACAGCGCATAACTCAATGCATTAATAATAGTAGTCTTGCCCGTGCCGTTCCTGGCACCGCTGTCGTCCCCGCCCAAGTCTAAATTTTCACCCAAGACCAGTGTTAGGTCCCGGCGATCAAAGTCAATACCTTGTGTGGAGTTACCCACACTCATGAAATTTTTAACCGATAGAGATTTTATTTTAAACATTATAGATTTCTGTAAATGTCCAACAATAGCTTGTTATCATAATGCTCACTGGCGATGGCGGTAAGTTGATTGGTCACAATTTGGTCCACTGATTCAAAAGTAACATTGCCCTGTATTGCGTATTCAGCGAGGTCTGTATTCTTTTGTGGAATAAGAGTAATCTCTCGAAGTCTATGTGACTGCATGAATGTTTCTTTGATAAAAGTTGCTTCTTCGTAACTTATATCTATATCAATATTTACCCTAACATGCATGCCCGGTTTAAGGATACTGTCTGCATTATTAAGTATCGCACCCAATCCCAGTACTCTGTAAGTGGGTTGATCGGGCCATGCATGGTACTCAGGTTCTTTGCCCCAGTCTAAAATCATCAAGCCGCGCTCATCGTCACCGGCATCTGCATAATTGTGCGGAAAACAATTTCCAATGTAGGTAATATTTTTGTTATGCTGTCGTTTATGGAAGTGGCCCGTAAACACCTGTTCAAAGTTGCCAAAGTGTTCCCGCTTGACTTCACCGTGATCTGGCATTTGTACCATGGCATTCATGTAGAAGTGCGGCAATTCAAAATGACCAAACATGTACTTGGCATTTAGTTTGGGAATACGCTTGTGATCATCGCCCACCAGCCATGGCGCAATCACAACATCACCACTGGAAAACCAATCATTACAAATATGTACATTCTTTAAATGTTTGGCCCATTCTACACTTTGGATATCTCTCTTGTCCCTGTAGTACAAATCATGATTGCCGGGAATGAAGTACACAGTATCAAAATTGGCATTCAAGTGCTCCAGAGCTTGGAGGCTATAGTTGAGCGTGACAATATTAATACTGGCGCGATTGTTGTGCCAATCTCCGAGAAACATTGCAGTTTCACAGCCTTCCGCTTTGGCCTTGGCTGTGGCCCATTTGACGAAATTCAAACAGTCATCATTGTGCAACTGACTGTTTGATTTTAATCCAAAGTGAATATCGGTGAATACCGCGGCTTTTTTAAATAGATTACTCATCTAAGCAGTATAACACATTATTCGTCGTAAGAGCTAGACCCGCTGCCACCAGAACTTTGTCCTTGACGGGTATAACTTGGATTCAAATTGTTCATTTCCAAAATATCATCGCGTAGATTTTGATTACGTTTTTCGATGTTTAGCACACGAGTAAAGCTGTTAGTGATAGCGGCAGTATAATACGCAAAAGGGTTCTGCGATTTTGACTCGTCAAATTGCAAGCCAATTTGGCTGAGTTGCAGCAGGGCTTGACTTCGCATTTCGTCATTATAAGTGTATCCTCTCCAGTTACTTCTAGTAGCGTAACGCTCACACAGCTTCATAAACATATGGGCCAGCTTGTTGGTCATGGCACCATGGTCTTTGGTAAACGCTCCAGTATCAATTGGCCCTTTCCAATGACTTTTGCCCACTATGTAAGGTTCACCTTCTTCAGTGACTTTGTAGTGATAGAACGGGGGAAAGTTGACTTTGACATATTTGTTGTGTTTTGGATCATCTTCGTCGTACTCGGTGTGCGCCACTTCTTCTTCATCCTCATACAGTTCTTTGGCTGTATTTTTGGCTTTTTGTGTTTTTACATCGTCGACTGGTATATGTTCCCAAGTCATTACTCGAAATACCACTTCGGCCGCAGCAATTTTGGACAACTTGATCTCAAATTGATCTGCTTTTTGTTTCTCTCCAGTGGCCAACACCGCGGCTTCATGAGCCAGTTTACTTAATCGTTCGGCTCGCAATTTACGGGCTTCTAATATGTTTTTCTTATTGATTTTCTTAACATCCAGCAAAATCATATCATAATCCGAGTCTGTGGGATCAGTGAACACACAATATGTGGTTTTGCTTTTGTGAATTTCTTTTAAGATATCTTTATTGTTGAGATAATTGTGTTTAATGTTGTTCTCCTGGAAAGTTAGCATATACTAACACCTTTGTTAACTCTGTGTCAACCTTTTTATAAAACTAGTAGTTTTTTCTTTCGATAAATATTTAATAGTAGGTACATATGTCAAATTTACAGTCGAGCCCTTCAGCTTATTCGAATAATACCGGGCCAGACGGCTCGTCACAAACTGCGGGCTTCGCACCAGCAGCACAGGTAAATTCACCGGCCACAGCCAGTGCAGCCCGTTTGTCAGGTGCCGGTTTGGCCACCGGCGCAGTTTCGGTACTTCAAGACATTGCTGGTCGTGTATTTAACTTCGATTGGATGGGAGCCAACGGACTACCATTGGCACCCGAAGCTGACTGGCGTGTGCGTATCAGTATGGCTCCTGCTACCGCCGCGCTGTTTTACGATAATCAGAGCAATGCCATAATGTACCCGTTGAGCCAAACTCGAGGGGTGATATTTCCGTATACACCAACCATGACAGTGTCTCACGCAGCCAGATACAATCCCACTACTCTTACACACAGTAATTATTCCAACTATTTTTACGAAGGTAGTGAAGTTCAAAGTATACAACTCAACGGGGATTTTACAGTGCAGAATTTTGAAGATGGAAAATATCTCATGGCCGCCATACAATTTTTCAGATCTTGCACCAAAATGTTTTTTGGCAATAGCCCGCTGGCCGGCACACCTCCTCCGTTGGTATTTTTATCTGGGTTTGGTGATGCGTATTTGCCATATGTGCCTTGCGTGGTTACTAACTTTAGTCACACCATGCCTGGGGATGTTGATTATGTAAAAACTCCGGTGGGCTCTAAATTAGACAATGTAGCGGGCAATCAAATAAACACCAACATGGCGGGCCGTGCAACCATGTTGCCCACCACGAGTACTATTGCCGTAACACTGCAACCAGTGTACAGCAGACGCAATATTGCTGATAACTTTACATTAGAAAAATTCAGTGCAGGTGCATTGATAGACCGAGGATTCCTATAATGGCTGAAGTAATATATGATAGATCAAGTCCTTACTTTGGCACCGGAACATTTGGTAAATTTTTAGATATCTCAACCTTTCCTGCTATACCAAAGCAACCAGACGATGTGCTGTTCCAAGTGAATAAAACATATCAGTACAGGCCAGATTTGTTGGCCTATGACTTATACGGGGATGTGAATTTTTGGTGGGTGTTTGCACTGAGGAATCCCAACACCATACAAGATCCGGTGTTTGACATGCAAGTGGGCAATACAATATTTTTACCTAAAAAAGATACCATTGTTGGGATCATAGGATAATCAATGGCCACTATTTCTGACCCGCTAGTAGATTTACCGGATTATATACCACTGACACCACTGGAAACAGTTACACTGTCATCTGGGCAAGTTGTTACGGTTGATGTTACCAGCGGCTCGGAGGTGATTACCAACAACAAAGAAGAGCCGGCCGTGGGATATCGTGTTCAAATTTCCGGGTACAATAAGCCGCCAGCGCCACCACAGACTTCGCAAATACCGTCGCCCAATCCTTTAAGTGATTATGAATCTTATACTTACGGACTGAGTTTGCATTTATTGTCGCAGACACAATATAATAATCTAATACAAAATCCCGATCTATCGTATATTCCTCAAAATGTATTGGTGGTCAGTGCCGGCAAGAATTCAAATAATTTTAAACGGAATCCTAATTTCCGCGAAGATTTTTACTTTGACGATTTTCAAATGAAGACCGTGGTCAACATTACTACAAGGAATCGCAACAGCAATTTAATCGAGTGTAGTTTTACAATAATTGAACCTGTGGGATTTACTTTTATTAATAGATTGGTGGCCGCCTGTCAGGGTATCGGGTCGGCAAATTATCTAAAACAACCATATCTACTACAGATTGATTTTTATGGTTACAAAGACGGAGTGATTGCTGGTACTCCTATTCCTAACATGTCCAAGTACATACCCATAGCTTTAGTAAGTATGAAAACTCGAGTAAGTACCAAAGGCACAGAATATAAAATAGACGCGGTACCTTATAATCATCAAGCATTTAGCCAGACACATGTGGTAAGTCCCGCTAATTTTAAAATCAAAGCAGTCACAGTAGCAGACATGTTTGGAACTGGACGAGTTACCAATGCCAATGTTGAAGCTTTTGCTCTCGCTCAGAGAGAAGCTGCAAAATTAGAGCGAGCAAGGGCTGGTTTGGCGGCCGCCAATGCAGGCGCGTCAGACTTGTCTCCTCAAGATTTGTTCGAATTAAACCAGATTGTGGTCGAGGCATCCGGTACATCTGGAATATTTCAAGTCAGTGGATTCTGTGATGCATTGAATTCTTATTTTGAGAGCCTTAAAAATGTTAATAAAAAAATATTAGTAACCAATGAATACAAAGTAGAATTTTTTCCGGAAATAGGCGATTCAAAACTTTTTCCTGCTACTAATACTCCCAACGATGTGAACAATGCCGCGGCCGGCGGCAGTACCACAGCAGCAGCAAAAACTGCGGCCCGGGCCGCAGGCGGACTTCCGGTTGGCACAGTCGAATGGAAAAGCGGCACATTTAATATACCCATGGGCATGCAAATTGATAAACTAATAGATTATACTGTTAGAAATAGTGATTATATTCGCAAACAACTATTAGTACCAGAATCTGCAGCCAGCGGAACACCTTTCGCTGCTTTAAACACAAAAGATGGTGGCCCGTTAAAGTGGTATAAAATAGTACCCAAAATTAAGATCAAACAATATGATGCCAGTAGACAACAATATGCATACGAAATAACATTCTGCGTTAAACCGTGGACAGTTAACACAAAATACCCGTATGCTGTTCAAGGTCGAACTCCTGGTTATGTAAAACAGTACGATTGGATGTATACTGGCCGTAATACCGAAGTCATTGATTTGCAAATTGACTTTGACATGTTATATTATCAACAACTGACTGCATTTCCCAATGCAAAAGCCGAAGGGTCCACCGGAGAAACAATTGCAAAGCCCAAGCCAAATCCAGACACTCCTCAGGTTGCACTGAGTCCCGGGGTGGCCGATCCATTGCAGCCACTAGGTAAGGTTTTTGTGGCCAATGATTATCGAACTCAAACTTTGTCAGGCGCAGCCGCTGCATTCGGTACGGGTAGTGGGGATTTGCAACGAGATCTCACATCAAGCAGTCGTGGCGACATGATAAACATTCAACTTAAAATAATCGGTGATCCGCAATTGATAAAACAAGATGATCTGTTTTATGCACAAAATATTAGCCCGCCAACTTCGCAGCTCACACCCAACAATAGTTTGTATTATGATGGCGGAGAGTTGTATGTGAATATAGTATTTCAAAGCCCGATAGATTACGACGAATCAACAGGACTTGCCATACCCAATTTAGGAAATTATACCTACAACTTGTTCAATGGTATATACAAGATAATCACAGTGGACAATAATTTTAGACAAGGAAAGTTTGAACAAACACTGGATCTAATTAGATTACCAGTCAATGCGCAAGATATAAATCAATTGATAAATGCAAGAGCCAGAATTGAAACTTATGTGAACTACGGTCTGGGTCAACTGGCAGGACTGCCCTACTCGAGATTTACTGGTCCTAGAATTTTAGTTAATAATCTGGCCGCCGGAGTCGGTATTTATAATGCAGGTGTAGCAGGTGGCGGAGGAGTCCTCTCCGGACTAGTGGGCGGCATTGTTAATCAGTTTGTTGGCAAGATCACTAATGAGATCATAGGTAAGGCCACTGGCGCAATTAAAGATGTGTTCTCAGGGTTGGGCGGCCAGGTACCGGCAGAACAACTTCTCGCCGCGCAAAATGCACAAGAAGGATTCCGGGCAGCTGAATACGGAATAGCAAATAGATTTTCACCGGACTATACCACAGCAGAGGACGCTTTTGGCGCTGCAACACTGGAAGAAGCCACTGCTATCAATTTTGCAATCGATACTAATTTTGATTTACCGACAATCGACTGGGATATCGTTTAATAAAGAAATAATACACTAATGTCTACTCAACAACCAACAATGGGCACCAAGCGAGCACAGTTCGCTGATCCTGACAATTCCGACATTGCCAACAACACAGGCATTTATGTGGGCGTGGTCAAATCCATCGACACCAGTTTTAGAACAGGAAGAATCAGCGTTTATATTGCTGCATTTGGCGGTGACCCAAAGTCACCGGCATCGTGGTCCGAAGTAACATATGCAAGTCCATATATGGGCACCACAACTGGGCCTGCAGGAAATCCACAGTTCAATGGGTTTTCTTATACCAAACAGACTTACGGGTTTTATATGACTCCGCCCGATGTTGACAATCAGGTACTGTGTTGTTTTCCTGAAGGCAAAGGTGTGGTGGGCTTTTGGTTTGCATGTATAACCAGTCAGCTGGGCAAAAATATGCTGCCTGCCAACGGAGCAGTACCATGGAATGATATTGATCTAGCCAGTTTTTCTGACCCCGATGTTGGCCCATTGGTTCCATATCTTAAAGAAGGAAATCCTTACCCTGCGGGAGAATTCAATGAAAACGACAGCCGAGTGTTTACAAACAATTGGGTCAAGAATAAAAAACCATTAAATCCCATATTAACAAAACAGCTCATTGAACAAGGACTTGACTCAGACCCAAGCAGGGGTGCAATCAGCAGTAGTATACAGCGAGACCCAATCAGCACAGTATTTGGATTTAGTAGTCCGGGCCGCCCTTTCCCGGCGCAAGACCCAAAAAACAATCCAAATCTCAGATCAAAACTACAAACTGGAAATTTTAATCCGCAAGATTTTGTAGTAACCGGTAGAGTTACTGGTCACACTTTTGTCATGGACGACGGAGACTTATCAGGCACGACCAATCTAACACGCTGGAAGTCGGCATCGGGTCATCAGATAATTATGAATGACTCGGACGGATTTATCTATATCAGTAACGCTCCGGGCACGGCGTGGGTTGAGTTAACTGCGGCAGGGGATGTGTTGATCTACAGTGGCAGAGATGTGGCATTGCGCACCAAAGGCAATCTTATGATTCAAAGTGACAAGAATATAAATTTTAATGCAGAGCAAAGTATTAATCTTAATGCAGGCTTAGACATAAATTTAGAATCTGCCAGAGCCATACAAACCAATGCAGGACAGTTCTTAAATCTATATGGCAGACAGACTCAACTCAAAAGCGGCGGCGCAATGAGTATTAATTCTAGTTCAGCCATGTCTATTAGGTCAGGTGGAGGTTTGGCACTGACCGGACGACCAATTAATCTAAATGGACAAGGCGGCGGCGGCGAGCAAGCCCCTCCGAGAAAATTATCACAATATTTGTCGGCTGACAGCATATTCACTTCGTCTGGTTGGCAAGTTAGAACAAACAGCATACAATCTATTTGTTATAAAATCCCCACCCACGAGCCTTATATCAGAGGCAGTGTCAGTCAAGTGATAGCATTTCAAGAAACTGTTGCTAATATTGCGTCAGGAATCGACCTATCGACCACAACTGTAGACGGTGAAACGGTATTGGCTCCAACAGTTGGTGCCAGCACTAATGCTGAACAAGCCCGTACTGACGCAATAGTCAACCCAGCACCTGTAAAATCGTTCATTAAACAACCAGACCCAGGACAAGGTCTAGGTGCATTAAGCTCAGATCAACTTCGCGCATATCTTGCACAGACTGGCTACACTGAAAGCGGCGGATTATATACGCCAGTTGATCCTTTGTCTCCTGTGGCAGGTGTAAACGAATTTGGATATGCGGGCAAGTATAAATTTAGCAGTTCAGCTCTGCAAGATTTGGGATACATAAAAGCAGGAACTCCTCAAACAGTGGACGCCATAAACAATCCAGCAAATTGGATAGGTGGCGAAGGCCGCCCCGCCAGTTTGCAAGCATTTTTAGACAGTCCGCAAATTCAAGAAGGTGCAATATATAATTATACTAAAGCCAACTACAACACACTGCAAAAAAACGGACTAATTACTGCAACTACCACCACCGCAGACATTGCAGGACTACTCAGTGCCAGTCAGCTGGTCGGCGCCGATGACGCAACTAAATGGTACAATGGCGGTATCAATAAATCTGATACAGTTGGCACTAGTATCAGTCAAGTCTACAATCAAGGCCGATATAGTCAGAGTCAGGTCAGTATTATACAGGCCAGCAATGCTAGTAAAACTACTCTTGGAGTGTAAATACACATATGGCACTATATAACGGATTCAGCACTTATAATCGGCCCAAACATTTCAGGATAACTGACTTTGAACTGGTAAAACAAGATTTAATCAATCACTTTAACATACGCAAGGGTGAAAAGTTGATGAATCCCGACTACGGCACTGTTATTTGGGACACATTATTTGACCCACTAGACGATGACACTAAAAATATAATAGTTCAAGATGTCAAGAGGATAATTGGGTCCGATCCCAGAGTCGGCGCTCAAAATGTGATAGTCACACAGTTTGAATTTGGCATCCAGATTGAAATTGATCTAATTTATATCTCAACTAATCAAAGAAATTTGTTATCCTTGTCATTTGACCGTAACAGCAAAACTGTGGGATCAGCTTAACTCGCACTCTTTAAACACCCATATTTTTTCCTAATAAATATATAAAATGGAACGAATATGGCCAACACAACAAGACAAACCAGCCTTTTAGTCAATCAAGACTGGACCAAAGTATACGAGAGTTTTAGGAACGCAGACTTCCAAAGTTACGATTTTCAAACTTTGCGCAAGTCGATGATAGATTATCTGCGAATCTATTATCCCGAAGATTTTAACGATTTTGTCGAATCCAGCGAATATATTGCTCTAATAGACATGATTGCCTTTCTAGGGCAAAGTCTTGCATTCAGAACCGACTTAAATGCTCGGGAAAACTTCATTGATACCGCAGAGCGTCGTGACAGTGTACTAAAACTGGCCAGGCTGGTCAGTTATGTTCCCAAGCGCAATCAAGCAGCTTTGGGTTATTTAAAATTCGATAGTATACAAACTACAGAAACTCTTACTGACAGCAATAACATCGACCTAACCAATGTTATTGTAAAATGGAACGACAGTACTAATATTAATTGGTACGAACAGTTTGTTACCATTTTAAACAATGCGCTGCCAACAAATCAAATCATCGGCAAACCTGCCAACAGCAAATTAATTGCAGGCATTACCAATGATGAATATAATTTAAATATTCCGCCAGGATCACTGCCAGTTTATAAGTTTCAAACTCAAGTTGAAAATTCAGCAATACCATTTGAAGTAGTAAGCCCAACCAGTGTCAACAAAGATTATATCTACGAATCGCCTCCCCGTCCAGGCGCGCCACTTAATATTTTATATAAAAATGATAATAAAGGCAATGCCAGCAACAATACTGGTTTCTTCTTTTATTTTAAACAGGGCGATTTACAGAATCAGACTATTTCAATCAATGAATCTATACCCAACAATATTGTTGCTGTGAATGTTGACAATATCAACAATACTGATGTGTGGCTGTATGAATTAAGTAATTCAGGATTAATTTTAACTGAGTGGAATTCCGTCCCCACGGTCAACGGCGTTAATATTATCTATAATTCAAATGCTCCAAAAAAGAGTTTTCAGGTCACCACGAGAAACAATGATCAAATTAATTTAGTATTTGGTGACGGTACATTTGCTGCCGTTCCTCAAGGCAACTATACCACATACTTCAGAGTCAGCACGGGTCTCAGTTATAAAATCACTCCTGACGAAATGCAGAATATTACTTTAAGTATTCCGTATTTAAGTAGAGCCGGAAGATTAGAAACACTGACAATTGTGGCCAGTTTAAAATACACAGTGGCCAATGCATTGAGCCGCGAAAGTATTGCAGAAATCAAAGCCAAGGCTCCTCAGTATTACTATACACAAAATCGTATGGTGACCGGTGAAGATTATAATACATTTCCATATGCTAATTTTAGCAACATCAGCAAAGTCAAATCGGTTAATAGAACCAGCAGCGGAGTCAGTAGATATCTTGATGTGGTAGATGCAACTGGCAGATATTCTAGCACCAACATTTTTGCAGATGATGGCATTTTATACAGAGAGTTAGATGTGGCCAGCTTTGACTTTACTTGGAACACCACTGCTGATATTAATAGGATTATTCAGAATCAAATATTGCCTGTCATTAGAAGTCAGACACTGTTACATTTTTATTATCAATATTTTAATCGATACAGTCTGACTAACATGTATTGGTATCAGAGCACAGTGGGCTCAAGTTCGTCGACTGGTTATTTTGTTAATAGCAGTGGCACACCGCAACAAATAGGCACAAATGTTACTGGAAACAACGGATTTATAAATCCAAACAGTCTTGTTATTTTCAGTCCAGGCGCAGGAAATTATTTTGATGCACAAAATGAAATTAAACCATTACCAGCGTCAAATGTATTGCCAGCCAATGGAAACTTAGTAATATATGTGGCTATTACTAATTTAATATCTAATGGTAGTCAAGGTAACTTGAGCAATGGATCCGGGCCAGTTTCATTGAGCGAAATTGTACCTGATAACGCACAGGCTATCACAGTAATACCCGCGTTTAGTAATAGTTTTACTACACAATTTACCAGTGACATAATTGCGTTAATCAGCAGTTATAGTGAGTTTGGATTACGATTTGACCAAGCAACCAGATCATGGGTAATTATTACTGCACAGAATTTAGATTTGGCCAGTGCATTTAGTCAAACAAACCAAGGCGATGTAACCGGCCTAGGTCGCGATGCCAGCTGGATGTTGGCATTTACGGTCAGTGGCACCATCTACAATGTACAAGTGCGTGGTCTAAGTTACATTTTTGAAAGCACTGCGGAAACTAAATTTTACTTTGACAATAGAACTAAAATATTTGATCCTATTACTGGACTAACTGTAAATGACAGTGTAAATGTTTTAAAAGTAAACGGAGATCCTGATACTTCCGAACCATTGAATCAAAATGTTCTTTGGTACATCTATAATCAAATTGCAGAGTCCGATGGATATGTGGATAATAGCAAAGTTTTAGTAACTTATGCTGACAGTAATGACGACGGTGTGCCCGATAATCCAGATATTTTTACCACAATAGTTCAGCCTACTGTCAACACCACCACAAAATATGTTTATTTTGTTAAATCTTACGGCTACGACAACTTTGTGACCTACGAGCCTGTTGACAATACTCTGGTCGATTCGGAGTATACAACAAAAATATCTATTCTGCCCAACATAAACAATTATCCAACAGGACAAATATTTTATACAACCAACAGCGAAGAGTTTTATGTATTAACTGTGTCCGGTAATTCTAGAACATTGGTGTTGAGCAACGACTATCTTGCAAGAATTGGCAGACAGTCGCTATACTTCCAATACAAACACAATGCTCCAGGTAACCGCAGACTGGATCCAAGTCCCAACAATTTGATCGACATGTATGTACTAACCAAAGAATACGAATTGGAGTATCGTACATGGGCGTTGGACACTACCGGACTAATAACTCTGCCCACTGAACCTAATAGCGAAACAATTCGACTGTCGCTGCAAGAGCTGGAAAATTACAAGAGTGTCAGTGATGCAATTGTGTACAATGCAGCCAGCTTTAAACCGTTGTTTGGTAATAAAGCCAAGCCCGAATTACAAGCAACATTTAAAGTAATCAAGAATTCAAATATCAATATCAGTGACAGCGAAATTCGCAGTCAGGTACTAGCATATATTAATGCATTTTTCTCTACCAGCAATTGGGACTTTGGCGAAACTTTTTACTTTACTGAGTTGGCCACTTATATTCAGCAAGGCATGGCTCCTAATATTACCAGTATTATTATTGTGCCAAATAGTGCCAGCCAAGTTTATGGATCACTGCAACAGATCAGCAGTGAGCCTGATGAAATTTTAATCAGCGTGGCCACTGTGGACAACATTGAAGTTATCAGTGCAATTACTGCGGCACAATTAAACCTTCAAAATTTAGCGGTAAATACATTAATAAACTAAATGTTGCCAGATGCCTATTACTAAAACTATAAATTTTTTACCAGCAGTATTTCAATCAGAAACCAATCAAAAATTTCTGAATGCAACATTGGATCAGTTAGTAACTGAACCAAACTTACAGCCTATTAATGGGTATGTGGGTAGAAAATTTGCCCCTGGTTTTAAAAATGTGTCAACTTATATCCGTGAACCGGATTTATCAAGAGCAGATTATCAACTTGAACCCACGGTTGTTGTAAAAAACCCCATGACGGGCAATGTTGACTTCAATGTAACATATCCTGAAGTTTTACAAAAGATTGCCTACTATGGCGGCACAACCACAGATCAAAATAGACTATGGAGCAGTGATTACTATAGTTACAATCCGTACATTAATTTAGATGCCTACATTAATTTTGGACAATACTATTGGTTACCAAACGGGCCCGCCGCAGTAGATGTGTATGCTGGCAGTGTTGATTTAGAGAAAACTTATTACCCTCAAATTGATACAAACTCTCAAGCATTCAACTTCAATGGTTTCGGCACAATTTCTAATCCGGATCTGACATTGGCCCGCGGCGGCACATATACTTTTAATCTGACACAAACTGATCAACCGTTTTGGATTCAAACAGATCCCGGTTTAAGTGGGTATCAGATCAGCAACAATAATCTTTCTAGTAGAGAAATATTGGGAGTGACCAATAACGGCGACGATGTCGGCACTGTTACTTTTACAGTGCCAGTTAAAACAGCACAAGATTTCTATGTAAACATGCCAGTGGTGCAAAATGTCGATTTGGTAACAACACTGTCCTACGCCACAATCCAAGGTCAATTGCTGAGCACTTTCAATACCAATTACGGCGGTATTGACGGTCAAAGAAATAATTTAAATGGTAAGTTCATTATTTTTGGACAATATTATGCTGATGATGCAGACTGGACTGCGAGTTCTGTTACTGTGACCGCTGCACAGCGTTATGGTATTTGGCAGTTTAATCTAATAGCTTCGGGCAGCGATTTTATCATTGACCTTGTTTACTATGTTAGTATTCCAGTAAACAACAAAGTTCTTATTCAGTCCGGCGTTGACTACGGCAACACTCAGTGGTATACCAACGCCAGCAACATACTGGGTCAAACTCCAGTAGTCACAGCCAATTTAGATACACTGTATTATCAGAACGGCAATGCAGCCGGCGGAGTGGGTGTTATAAAACTAATAGAGCCAGGCAGTAATATAATTGATGTGACCACAGAGATTCTAACCAAGACAAATTATGTCAGCCCCAATGGCGTTACTTTCACGAATGGATTAAAAATTAAATTTGATACATCAGTGACACCTGCCATCTATCAGAACAATGAATATTATATAGACGGTGTCGGCGAACTGATTACACTGACCGCAGTGGCAGATCTGGTCATAAACTTTGCCAGTTCACGATCAAATTTTGATCCTTCGATTTCATTTAATACTCTAGCCAACGCCACTATTAATGCGGCCGCGGACCAACTTACTATTTCTACCACGGATAATCCCAGCAGTAGTAACATAAAAGTGGGAATTTTTCCTAATTCGATTAATTCTAATTATGCAATCGAACAAGATATAACACTTGACTATCCTTATCGTGGCGGACTTGATGCACAGGGCAATCACGAAAGTGAACTATTAGAAACAGGAACAATCGGTGTTACTTTGCCTGGTGTAGTCATCAACGGAGTAACCAATGGATGGTCGGTGCCGGGATTAGAAGGCACCACATGGCACTACGATGCAAACACTGTATTAATAAACGGCGAAGATATCTACGGCGGATATCCTACTGCGGACGGAAAATACAGCTACAGAAATAGTAATTTTATCACACAAGATGCATGGGCAAATGTGTCCGGGTTTACCACTGGATATTTTACCAGCGACGGTCATAGTAAATTAATTGGCTTTGCAGCAGACGGATATCCAATTTATGGACCTTTCGGTTACTTAAATCCAGCTGACAATCAAAGTGGTGTTATTCGTATGCGCAGCAGTTATGCTGCCAGTACAGGCGTCGCCAGTCGACCAGCGGCTCATACCGTTACCTTAACTTCAAATGCAATTGCCACCAGTCTTTTAACAGTATCCAGTACATTTGGATTGAATCCGGGCATGCGAATAACTACCAATTCTGCTGGCCTTCCGCAGAATACTTATTGGATAGTTAACAATGGTCTGGCAACAGCCACCGGCCCCGCTGTTTACGCCAACGGAACAAATCAAATTACATTAAACAGTAATGTTACTTTGTATGCAAATACTTCAATTACATTTGAATTTATTGCAGGGTCCTTTATTGAAGACTATACCTATACACCAAATAGCGGAACACTGGATCAATACAACGGTAGATTTGGCGTAACACCAGAATTCCCGGGCGGCACTTATGCGTATTTTGCAACGCAGAATTCAACTAATACTCCGGTATATCCTTATTTTATTGGCAGCGCATTTTATGGCAGTTTGAGCGTCGACACTAATACAAGTTTGACAACTCCAGATTATTTGGTAATCAACAGATCCAGTCTTGACAAGAACCCATGGAGCAGACGCAATCGTTGGTTTCATAAAGATGTGATCGCAGCCACTAGTCTGTATAACAATATTCCTTATATAGTAGATCAAGAATATAGAGCCAAGCGACCCATCATTGAGTTTGTGCCAAATTTACAATTGTATGACTTTGGTAAAACCGGATTACAACCTGTTGATCTAATAGATACAAGTACTACAGAACCGTTTATTCAAGTTGAAGGTGTAACAGGAATTTTTATTGATGGTATAAATTTAGTACAAGGTATGCGAATTATTTTTGCAGCAGACCAAGATCCCGCCACAAGAAATAAAATTTGGTTGGTTAATTTTATTAACCCCGATGGGCTGACTGCAACCCCGCCAGTAATACATTTAACATTGGCCGATGATGGCAATGTACAGGAAAACGATACCGTTAGTATATTCAACGGCGTAGTCAATGCCGGCAAGAGTTTCTGGTATGTGGGCGGATTTTGGGACCAAGGGCAAATTAAATCGACATTAAATCAAGCTCCTTTGTTTGATGTATTTGACGTAGAGGGCGTTAGTCTGGGCGACAGATTAAAATATCCTATTTCAAACAATAGTCTTGCATTTGCCGGAACTAAAATTTTCAGTTATAAACAAGGCACCGGCGCCAACGATCCAGTGCTGGGCTTCCCATTAACTTACAAGAATTTCAATAATATTGGCGACATTCAATTTGATAATAATTTTGATACTGACACTTTCCTTTATACCGTCGACAGAGTAGATTATACTGATAAAATTAACATCGGGTATCTGTATCAAAATACAACCACGGATGCAGTCATAAAGTTAAACTGCTGGCAACCTGTGATAGAGCAAAGTAAACAATATCAAGATATATCTTATATTTTCGATGGCATCAATAATCAATTTACCATTGATATCACCCCTACTGCTAATACTGTGGTGCCAAATCTTTTGGTCTATGTAAATTTTAAACCAGTGTCCACTGCCAACTATAGAATTTACAATTTGCCACAAAATAATAAGGACATATGGATCAATCCATTGCTACTCAAAGATGGCGATAAAGTTGATATATTAGTTTACAGTGATCAAGTCAGTGTCAAAGGATTTTATGAAATTCCCGACAATCTTAACTTAAACGCACAGAATTTTACTATTAATTCTCCCACACTCGGAGAGATGCGTAATCACATCGGCGAGCTAACACAAAGATCATTGAATTTCGCTGGTACTTATCCGGGTACTAGTAATCTTAGAGATATTACAGTAGTTGCTCAGGGCGGCACAATGCTACAGCAAAGTGCTCCTGCGACATTTGCGTCAATGTTCTTGAGCAGTGATCAATACAATTTTATCAACAGTTTGTCTTTTGCTCAACAAGAATACACAAGATTTAAAAATAAATTCTTGACATTGGCTGCAACTGGTTCCAATACTGCTGGCTCTGATCCAGTGCCCGTTGTTGACGGAATAATTTCACAAATTAACGGAATTAAAAATAAAACATTTCCTTGGTACTATAGTGACATGGTTCCATATGGAAAAAATAGAAAATCAATCACCTACACTGTAATAGATCCAGCACAACGAAATTACGAAATTACTTCTACTTTTTCTGCTACCACACTGAGCAATAAAGCAGTGTTGGTTTATTTGGATCGAGTTCAGTTAATCTACGGCATCGATTATACATTTCTAATAGATGCCCCTGGTATTAGATTTACAGATATTGAATTGCCGTTAAATTCTACTATTAATATTTTTGAATATCACGACACTGATGGAAATTATATTCCTGAAACTCCGACCAAGTTGGGTTTATATCCTAAATTTATGCCGGAGATTTATACAGACTATACTTATGTTAGTCCGCAGCAGTTTATCAAAGGACATGATGGTAGCTTAACTCCAGCGTTTGGTGACTTCAGAGATAATCTCCTATTAGAATTAGAAAAGCGTATCTATAATAATATTAAAGTCAGCTATGACAGTAAATTAGTAAACATCTACGACAGTAAACCTGGAAAATATAGAACAACCAGCTACAATATTGCTCAGTTTAATCAGTTGGTTTCCAAAGGTTATCTGCCATGGGTAGGGTTTAATCGTTTGGATTACACTACCAATAGTACATTCAATGTTGAAAATGCATTTACATTTAACTACGGCAATGCACTAGATTCCGACGGAGACACATTACCTGGATCGTGGCGTGCATGTTACGAATACTTCTACGATACTCAACGACCCGATACAAACCCATGGGAAATGCTGGGTTTCAGCGAAAGACCGGACTGGTGGGTTGCTACTTACGGCCCTGCACCATATACTTCTGGTAATAAAATTTTATGGGACGACTTGGAAGCTGGTCGTATTGTTGACGGTCCCAGAGCCGGCATTGACAATAACTTTGTGCGACCTGGCCTAAGCGCAGTAATTCCAGTCAATGTCAACGGCGAACTACAACCTCCGTTGGGACTGCTAACAACCCAATATTATCAACCCGACTTTTCAAATCGTTGGAGAGTTGGACAATACAGTCCCACAGAAACTGCATGGCGCAACAGTAGCGATTATCCTTTTGCAGTTCAATTGATTTGTGCTTTGGCAAATCCAGCACAATATTTTGCTTATGGCATTGCAACCAGCAGTTATAGATTCAACACAGACATACAACAATATTTGGTCACTGATACAAATCAACGATTAACACAATCTGACATCGTGGTCAATGGAGTAACTGTCGGCGCCACAATCGACAGAGCATCAGGTTACCTAAACTGGATTGCTGATTATCAAACTGGTAACGGCATAACCAATAGAAGTCTGACTGCAACCTTTGTCAAAGACTACACTTTACAACTGAGTTATCGAATGGCTGGATTTACCAGCAAAGATAATTTGAAAGTACTGGCTGAACAGAACAGCCCCAACAGTATCAGTGATTCTGTTATTATTCCAGATGAAAACTTTTCTTTAATTGTTAATAAATCGACTCCGGTATCCAATCCAACTTATAGTGCGTTAATAATTGAAAAAACAACCGCGGGATTTGTCATTTCTGGATACAACAATAATGATCCTTACTTTACAATTATTCCGCCCGCCACCACAGGAAAGAGCAGTGCGGTAACGGTGCTTGACAGTTCAGTCAAGTACTATACCTCGTTCCTTTCATTTAAAACAAATCTGCCTTACGGCACAGAATTTACTACGCTACAACAAGTTGCAAGTTTCGTAGCAGGCTACGAGCGTTGGTTGCAATCGCAAGGATTCAGATTTGATTATTTTGATTCGGACCTTGGAGCTATCAGAAACTGGGAATTGAGCACCAAAGAATTTTTATTCTGGGTACAACAGGAATGGGCAGTTGGTAGTATTTTGGTCCTGAGTCCGTTTGCTGACAGAGTAAAATTAGTAACACAGAATACCAGCATAGATGGCATATCTAATACATTCTACGGAACCAAAGTCATGAATCAAAATTTCATGACTTTGGGTACTGATGCGTATACTGTACAGAGAGATCTTTCTGACATTAATACTTTTAGACTGTCAATGGATCTTAAAAATGGAGATCTAATTGCATTTGTCAGCTTGAATGCAGTGCAGATCGAACATTCATTGATATTTGATAATACTACGCAATTCAATGACATCATATATGATCCGGCACTGGGACAGCGACAGTATAGACTAAAACTGGTTGGATATAAAACTGGTGGATGGAACGGTTCTTTGTCGGCACCAGGATTTGTTTATAATTCAACTGAAGTGCCAGACTGGGCGCAGGACACTGATTATCTGCGCGGCGATTTAGTATCCTATAAGAATTTCTATTACGCAGCCAGCACCGACTTAGCAGGCACTACTGAATTTTCATTTAGTAACTGGTTGCCTGTGGACAAAAATAAAATTAAAACAGGATTAATCAGCAACTTCGCCACTGGTGCAAGTCAAAGCGTTGACTACTACGATACTGATTTAATAAATCTCGAGAATAAATTTGACCTATTTGGCTTGGGTCTTATTGGCTATAGAAATAGAAGTTACTTAAATGAGTTGGGGTTGAATGATACCAGTCAAGTTAAGTTCTATCAAGGCTATATTAAAGAAAAAGGCACACGAAATGCCATTAATGCCTTGGGTAGAATTTCCTTATACGATGAGACCAGCTCAGTTGATATAAATGAAGAGTGGGCATTTAGAGTGGGCGCTTACGGTAGCTTAGAAACTAATCAGTATGTAGAACTGGTATTAAATGAAGATTATACATTAAATAATCCCACAAGTTTAGAAGTAGCGGCCAATAATAGTGTGATTTATTCTTCACTATATACCAGCGACACTGGATTATACAAGACAGCATCAACCCCGTGGAATGCTCCATTCTTGATGAATAGAACTGCGACCAGCAATTATGCCGAAGATATACAAACTGCTGGATTTGTAAACATTGAAGACGTTGATTATACTGTATTTGATCTGTCAGATTTAACCACATTGAATACCAGTATCAATTCTATTGGAGTTGGTAGTATAATTTGGACAGCAAAAGACTACAATCAAAGTTGGAATATTTTTAGAGTAGGTGCAACTCCGGCTAACATTATTAAAATAAGCAACACATTGGACGGAAAATTATTAATCGACTGTGATACATTTCACGGGTTGTCAAAAAATGATACCATACTTATCACAGCTTCGGAAGAATTTTCTGGGTTCTATAAGATTGCTCAAATTAATAACATAACTAGCTTTACAATCATTTATAATGGAGTATTTTCGCTAAATGGGTTTACCAATAGAACTTTTGATGGTGGCCCAATTTATAAATTGTCCAGTCAGCGTTTTGAGTACGCCAGCGCCATAGCAGACAACACACCATTGGATGGTTGGAGAGTCAACGACAAAGCATGGGTAAATTATAACGACAACGGCAATGAATGGGCTGTATACAATAAATCTGAGCCTTGGGAAATAAACGGTGCATTGCCTCGGGGTGTATTTGAGGCCAACGGACTGTTTGGGTCTACTGTTAAAATTAGCAACGATAATAATTTTGCTCTAGTAGGACAGCCCGGATATCTAAGTGGCAAAGGCGCAATCATTAATTATGTCCTGTCATTCGACCAAGAATTCATTGAAGATATTTCGGTTAGTTCTGTGGCAGCCAATACAGTTGGTTTGGGATCTAGTTTAACCAGCGGCAAAGATATAATAGCAGCTGGTGCTCCCGGATCCGCCAGTGGCCGCGGCTATGTATTTTTATATAGTAGAAATTTCCAAGGCACTATTAGTCAATCACAAATCCTAGCGCCAAGTATTGCCAATGCAGATGCATTTGGTACCAGCGTTTCAATCAGTGATGATGACCAGTGGTTATATGTCGGAGCTCCAAATGGAGACAAGGTATATGTTTACGGATACTACAGTGATGCAGTTTCCAAAATTGATACAATTACCGCAAATGGCAATGTATCTACTTTTACATTAAATTACACTCCGGTGTCTACAGAATTGATTAGTGTCAGGGGCACTGGAATCGATTATGTGCCTTTTGTAAACTATACCACTAGTGGATCTAATATTATATTCACAGCACCGCCAGCGGCTGGTTCTATTGTTGTAAGACAAAATCCAGGATATGTATATATGAATACTATCCAGTCTCCCAATGTAGGGAGTTTGTTTGGATTTAGTGTGTCGACTACCACAGAAGGCGCACAAGTAATAGTCGGAGCTCCTCACGGAACCGCTACCAGTGGTAATGTAAGTTTATCTCGTGCCGGCGCTGTCAGTGTGTATGACAGATCAATACTTAAATTTATAGCCATTGCTGGACAAACATTATTTGCTGGCATCTCTACTATCACATTGATTTCAAAAGTCTATAAAGGCAATGACCTGCAACAGTTGGGTACTGATTATGTAATCGTTGCTGGCACTTGGATTCAATTTACAACGGCTCCAGACGCCGGTACTGTGGTCACAGTGGAAACAGATCAATTTAATCTAATAGAAACTACCAATGCACTGGTGCCGCAGGCGTTGAGTTTATTTGGATTTTCTGTGGATATTTGCCCCAATAATTGTAGCATTTATGCGGGTGCGCCATATTACAATGATACCAACAACAATTTTCAAACAGGCGCTGTATATCGACTGGTAAATCAGGGTCGTGTGTATGGAAATATCACAGCCGCTAAACAGAATCCCACGATCAACAGCGGTGATAGAATCAGACTCAACGACTATGTGGTACAGTTAATTGAAACCAATCTAAACGGTGTAGTGGCCGCAATTAATGATACTGGAGTACCAGGAGTTACTGCGGCAAATGTGGGAGGTTACCTAACCCTGACCAGCAGTTCAGTAATTAATTCAAATAAATTGCAAGTATTGCCTTGTACCGGCTCAGCATTAATTGACCTAGGTCTTGACATTTTTGTACAGACTGAACGAATTGCCAATCCTACTGCCACTCCGTATGATCATTTCGGCTATGTGGTAAACATAGACGATACCAGCACCATTCTGGGTGTGGGCGGCCCCGATGCAACTACCTTGCAATCGACAACATTTGATGTCTACGCAAATCTGAATGTTAACAGCACCACAATTTACGGCACACCATATGTTGATGATTCGCAAGGAACCAAGAGTGTTTCACCTACGACATTTGATGCAGTGTCCACTACCTTTACTGATTCAGTTAAAAGTGGTGCAGTTTGGATAATGAATTATCTAAGTGATGCACGGAACACCGTTGCCTTCCCGGGAAAATTTGACTTCATTGAACAACTGACTCCTGCAGGATTAGATTTCAGTTTGGTACCCAATGTACGATTTGGTAGCAGCATCGACATTCAAAATTTTGAATTATTAGTAGGTGCTGCTGGTGATAGTTCAATTGAACGCAATGGTGGCCGCGTGTATCAATTTGATAATGTGGATCAACTATTCGGCTGGGATGTACTAAGGGCTCAAGAACCCACTGTGGATATTCAGTGTCTGATTAAAAATTACATTTACACAGCCAGCGATCAAACAATACTGTATAATCTAGATTATATCGATCCTGTCAAAGGAAAAATATTAGGTATTGCAGAACAAGACATTGCTTATAAAACAGACTACGATCCTGCAGTATACAATAACTCCACCGACCCAGAGTTGACCATTAGCCCATCATTCCACTGGAATGACAGCCAAGTTGGCAAAGTATGGTGGGATCTGTCAGCAGTTCGTTACCTGGACTACGAACAAGGTAGTATCAAATACAGAACTGCCAACTGGGGCCGCGCCTTCCCGGGCAGTAGCATTGATGTATATGAATGGGTAGAAAGTTTATATCCTCCGAGTCAATATGTTACTGCCGGCGGCGATGGTATACCAAAATATGCTGATAATACAGCCTATGTGACATTGAGTTATGTGGACCCTGCGACTAATCAGGCCACTGTTAGATATTATTTCTGGGTCAAAGATAAAACTACTATATCAGTAAATCAATTTGGCCGCGAAACTCCCACAGTGACCATTGCTGAGTATATTAGAAATCCTAAATCCAGTGGTGTAAAATATATGGCAGCACTGCGCGACGACAGTGTGGCCGTTTACAATATAGTAGGAGCCCCAACGGGCAATGACCTGATATTGCATATCGATTATGCTACTATTCTTAATAGTAATATTATTCACAGCGAATATGCACTGCTGTCTGAGTCAGATGCCAGACCAGAAAACATTCCCACTAATATCTATAATAAGTTAGTGGACAGTGTAAGCGGAATAGATGCTTTTGGAAATCCAGTTCCTGATCCTAGATTACTAGTTCAGAGTCGCTATGGCATTGACATTAGGCCTAGACAAAGCATGTTCATTGATAAGAATATTGCTGTTGAACAAATGGTAACTTATGTAAACAGCGTATTTGCTAATAATATCATAAGTCAGGGATATGATTTAACATTGTTAAACTCCGGAGAATCTGTGCCGCCCGCAAACTCTGGATTCTACAGTATCACCGTTGACACAGTAGAAGAACTGGGTTACATTGACATTGTTACAAAGCCAGTGGGCTATCAAGTTTTGGTCTTAGCAGACTCAACAGTTGACAATCTGTGGACAATTTATACCAAAGACAGAACAGTCATTGACTGGACACCTAACACGGCTTATAAACTGGGCCAAGTGATCTATTACCCAATCACAGAAACTGCATACATAGTAGTCACAGCATTTACCAGCGGCGCAACATTTAGCTCGGTCAATCTTTCAATTTATGCAGGCCAAAATATTTGGAATCTTACTAGAGTTCAGAGCTACTATACTCCGGACTATTGGCAATATGTAGATTGGTATGCTGCTGGTTTTGATCAATCTCTACTACCAACATTTACAGTTGACACATTCTCGGACATGCAAAAACTGAGATTACGCACAGGCAATATAGTTAAAGTATTGAACAATGGTCAAGGTAAATGGGTATTAATGCAAATATATCCTAACACTAGTTTGACTGTGGGCATTCAGGATGGTACTATTGCACTGACTGATAATTTGTATCTATTAGAAAAATACGGTCTTTCATTCGGCACAGATAACTTTGATTCTAATAGATTTGATCAAAACCCCAGCATCGAATTAAGAAAGATATTACAGGCGCTGCGAGAAGATATCTTTGTAAATCAATTAAGTCAAGATTTCATTAATCTTTTCTTTGTATTTGTTTACTTTGTACTAGACGAGCAAAAATATGTAGACTGGGTATTTAAAACTAGTTTTATTAATATTCTGCATAAAGTCCGCGGCCTCACCCAGCCTCAGATATATGTTAAAGAAAATCAAGAGTATTACAGAGAATACATTGAGGAAGTCAAACCATATCATACTACTATTAGAGAATACATTGTCGACTATGAAGGCAGTGATAATGTAAATGGCTACACTACTGACTTTGATGTGCCGGCGTATTACGATTCAGCTCTACAGACTTATAGAAGTCCAAGTGGCGAGTTTGTTCAAGACGCGGCGGCATTGCAACAAGTACAGTACAAAGATTGGTTATTAAATTATCCATATATTATTGCTTCAATCGAAGTTACTGATGGTGGATCTGGTTACACTGTTGCACCTGAAGTTATAGTTACCGGCAGCGCAATTGGCAACGAAGCAGTTGCTCGTGCATTAATTACCAACGGTGTTATTAGTAAGATTGAAGTATTATACGGCGGATCAAACTATATCACACAACCCACAATCACGCTAACTGGTGGCAATGGTACTGGTGGTAGAGCATACGCAAGGCTGGCCAACGAAACTGTACGAAAAATAAAAACTACTCTTGTGTACGATAGATTAACTTACGGTACCGGAGTTGCAGAATGGACACCTAATACTGCATACACTCAAGGATCAATTGTGGCATTCAATGATGTTGCATATGTGGTTGAAAGAGATTTCACCAGCGGAACATCATTCATTGGCAATGATTTGACATTCTATCCTGCTGAAAATTTCAGCGTGGCCAATGACAGAATAACAGCCTATTATAATCCAACAGTTGGTATGCCTGGTAAAGATTTTAGTCTGCTGGAAACAGGAATATCGTATCCGGGTGTAACAGTTGAAGGTCCTTTATTTACAGATGCTGGCGGATTTGATGTTGGTGGATTTGATGCATCAGCATTTGATGGATTGTCGATCGACGCAGACGGCACATTTATTATCAGTGATAGTTTGTTAGACACTAGAATTACCAGCAGTTATACTGATTCAAGTCTAGGAACAAGACCAGAAGACATCGTTGTCGACGGCGGCGAATATGTAGATACCTACAGCAGTCATGCTCCTGAAGAATTAATCCCAGGCAGAGTATATGATACACTTGAAATGACAGTGTCTACATTTGCCACTAATGCAGCCAGTGCAAGTTATTCCACCTGGGTCAGCACCACGGGATTTGATATTGGCAGTATTGTTGTTGCCAATGGTGGCTCGGGCTATACTACTAATCCTAATTTGGGCAGCGTGGTTTCAGTTACAATCACAGGCACTACTGGCGTTGGTGCCACAGCACAAGCTGTATTAGATGCAAATGGCAGCGTCACTGCTATATCAATGATAAGTTCTGGTATAGGATATATAACTGTGCCCAATGTTGTGATAACTGGTAGTAACACCAGTGCAGCCACAGCCAGTGTGCGATTGAATCAATCGGACTATGATGTATTTGAATACACAATCTTTAAAGATATGAATGATAATTATTCATATCTTCGTTACACCAACAGTGCAATAACTACCTTGGCAGCGAATTTAACCTTTGCTTCTAATACTATCGTGGTGGCCAATTCTTCAGTACTGGCTACTCCGGCTCCCGGCGCAGCAATTCCTGGAGTAGTATTCATTGGCGGCGAAAGAATTACATATTATACCAAAAATGATGCAACTAATACTCTAGGACAGATTCGCAGAGGAACTGCTGGTACCGGTGCAGAAAATCACCTAATAGGTGAAACAGTAGTAGATGCAAGTCAACTTCAACTAATTCCGTATAGTGCCAATTATTCGGAAGTTGTCGATGCGAATGTTGATGTTAGTTTAGTGACAACATCAGGATCTGTGTATACATTTGCAGCCAATGTTCCTTATATCAAGAGTGTTCTTTGGTATAATTCAGGGACAGCACCGGCTACATTAATTGCAGAACCATTCGTGGCAAATACAGTGGCCGATTTAATTACCACAGAAATGTCAATTGATATTACCACAGATGACGGTTATGTGACCCCAGCTGACGGTAATGGATTATACACCAGTACCAAAATACAAGCAATTTTTATTAAACAAGCCTAATATGAATTATTGTAGCAATAAATATAAAATAAACAAGGTTTAAAATGTCAGTAAAAATAAGTGAATTACCTAATTTAACTGTGGCCCAATTGATTACCACGGGCACAACAGCAACTTGGCCGTTGGTGGCTAACACAGGGGCCAATAACACGACTTTTCAAACCACAGTGGCCAATCTTAAAACATATGTGGAGACTGGAAATCTTAACGTTACCGGATCTATTAATGGGAGTCTAACATCTACTCTGGCCAATTTGATAATAACTGGAAATCTTAATGTTCAAGGTACAACTACCACAACCAGTTCTCAGAATTTAAGTACAAATAGTAGTATTATTGACTTACACACTTTCAACAGTAATTTATCTCCGTGGACCAGTGACGATGGTAGAGATATTGGTTTACGATTTTTCTGGTACAAAGGCAGTAGTGCAGGAACTAGTGCATTAGTTTGGGAAAACAGTAACAGTTATTTAACATGGTACGGCACAGGTGTGAGCAATGCAAATACTGGTGCTATTAGTGGTACGCTAGGCACAATGCAACTGGGCCAATTATTAGTTGCCAACAACACACCGTCATTCGCCAATGCGACCGGGGCATTACAAGTCAGCGGTGGAATTAGCACTGGCGGCAATGTGTATGTGGGAGAACATGTATATGCAGCCAACGACATCAGCGCACAAGGTGTTGGAATATTTGGTAATATTCGTAGCAATGCAAATATATCTGCTGCCACAACATTAACTGCGGCTGGTGCCGTAACTGGGCAATCACTGGCATCTAATTCATTTGCTACCATACATACAACCCTGGTTACTGGCGGCAACGCAACAGTCAATGGATTAGCAGTAAATACATCCGCGACTATTAGCACTACTCTTGGCGTTACTGGTGCAGTTACTATCGGTGGCCAAACTACTGCCTCAGGTGGTCTACAAAATACACCAATTGGTAATACCACAGCCAGCACCGCCACTTTCACCACAGTCAGAACAGGTAATGTGATTCCATCAACAGCAAATGTCTCTACTTTGGGAAATAGCACTACTTGGTATAGTGCAGTATATGCCACAGCCGTACAAAGTTTTTATGCTGACTTGGCAGAAAAATACATAGCTGATCAAATTTATGAACCGGGCACTGTGGTTATTTTTGGTGGCACCGAAGAAATCACAACAACAGATAAATTGGAAGATACCAGAGTTGCCGGTGTAATTTCCACTGATCCTGCATATTTGATGAATATGACCAGTACCGGATTACCTGTGGCGCTCAGAGGAAAAGTCCCAGTTAAGATAGTGGGTCAAGTCTCCAAAGGCGATTTATTAGTCACCAGTGATATACCGGGGCACGGAACCAGTGTGGGATTCAGAAAAGATTACTCTCCAAATGCAGTGTTTGCCAAAAGTCTAGTAGATGATAGATCCCATGATGCTAGAGTAATATGGGCAGTAATTCTATAAGTTAAGAACTCAGTAAAAATCATGATAAATAACCATATGGACGCAGAAAAAGAAGAACAAAAAACGGTGCAACCCGACGAACCAACAAAACCCAACGAATCTAGCGGAATTTATGTACGCGGCTTTGTGAAAATTACCGACCCAGAGTCTGGCCAGGTAATTGTGGAAACAGCAAATTAATGGATGTAACATGTTTGATAAAAATGGTGTAATGGTACAGGGACATATTAAAATATATGACCCCATCACCGGTGAAGTTTTCAAGGATAAACCAAATGCTATTCACTATGAAAATATGAGTGAAGCGCTGGCCCAAAGTTTGGGTAATAAAGGAACTGGATATATCACTTCAATGGTGTTTGGCAACGGTGCCACCGCAGTTGACAGTACTGGGGTGATCACATACTTGCCACCAAATACATTTGGTCAAAACGCTGCCCTTTACAATCAAACCTACAGTAAGATTGTGGACAACACCAGCGCATTAAACATAGATCCTTCCCGAAATTACATTGAAATTAGACACACTCCTGGTCTAATTTATACGGATATTTTTGTTAGTTGCTTATTAGATTATGCAGAACCCAGCGGCCAGCAGGCCTTTGACAACAGTTCTACTATGCAAGGTGAGTTTGTTTTTGACGAATTAGGCCTAATCAGCGAAAGCGGCAAACTGCTTACTCATGTGATTTTTAGTCCGGTACAGAAATCACTGAACCGATTAATACAAATTGACTACACTGTTAGAATTCAAACATTGACTAATTTGAGTAGCAATCTGTAAAAGTAACTAGATATAAATATAATAAATGGATGCATAAACAATGGCATATACGATTAACTTAACAAACGGAACAGTACTAACTACCATCGCAGACGGTACAGTTAACGACAGTTCTACCAGCTTGACCTTAATTGGTAAGAACTATTCTGGTTACGGAACATATTTGAACGATAACTTGGTTCATATTCTGGAAAATGCCAGCAATGATACTGCACCCACTACTCCACTGACCGGCCAGTTGTGGTGGGATACTGCTGGTAATCTAAAAGTATATACCGGCAGTGCATTCAAGCCATTGGCTGCAATAACCGCAAGCACTTCGCAACCATCTGGACCAGTTACTGGTAACCAGTGGTGGGACACAACTAATCAGCAGTTTAATGTTTACAACGGTTCTGGTTGGACATTGATTGGTCCTGCGTTTACCAGCAACACTGGTACATCAGGCACGATTGTTGGTACTATTTTAGATAATGCCAGCACCAGTCATGTGGCAGTTAATGTTTATGTATCCAATACCCTGATTTCAATTATCAGCAAAGATTCCACATATACTCCTGCTACTGCTATTACTGGTTTTTCTACCATTAAAGCTGGATTCAACTTGATAAGTACCAGTGCTGTATCTGGTGTGGCTTATTGGGGCACTGCCAGTGATGCCAGCAGTTTAGGTAATGTGGCTGCTGCCAACTATGCCAGAACTGACACAGCTGAGACATTTGACTCTACTGTTACTATTAACAACAACAGCGGGCTGACTATCGGTACTGGCAATAACTTTACAGCCGGCATCAGTGGCAACATTGTGCAGCTTACCAACACCGTAAACAATGCAGATATTTCTATTAGAGCAAATATTGGTGGCACATTGGCCAATGCGATTACTATCTCTGGCGCCAGCGGTGCAGTCAGTGTACCCAATGTACTGGCTACCAGCGGCAATTTAAGTTCAGGTGGCTACCTATTGGCCACACAAGGTGAAAATGCAACTAGTAATGTAACTGGCGCAGTTCGAGTAACAGGCGGCATTGGCATGACTGGTAGCTTGTTCAGCACTGGTGCAATCACTGCAACTGGGAACTTGATCGCAGGCAATGTCAGTAGCGGAATTGGCGTGTACAGTGGCAATATATCGGCAGCTAATTTCACCACCGCGGGTAATATTAATGCAGCCTACTTGGTGGGAACAGCAATTCAAAGCTTCTACGCTGACTTGGCAGAACGATTTGCTAGCGACGAGACTTACGCTCCGGGTACCGTGGTTGAACTCGGCGGTACCGAAGAAATTACAATCGCAACTCAAGAACTCAGTGAATCTATCATCGGAGTTATAAGTACAAGACCAGCTCACTTGATGAATGCAGGAGCCGGCACTGACCAAACACACCCTGCAGTGGCAGTTAATGGCCGAGTACCAGTTCGAGTAATTGGTACTGTGCGCAAAGGTGACAGACTGGTCAGCGCTGGACTCGGCGTAGCAAGAGTTGGAACCAAAGAAGAAATTACAGCATTCAATGTGCTGGGCCGTTCGTTAGAAGATAAGTTAGATGCTGGACCTGGTTCAATATTAGCTATCGTCAAATTGAACAGTTAAACAGAGGATCGATAATGACATATACAGCAGGCCAACTAGTCCAAGCAGCAGATTACAATGGATTTGTGGGCGGCAACGCGGCCAATGTCAGCGGACAATTGAATACTATACTGGGACTGGGCTACGGAAATGCAGGTTACGGTCAAGTTGCAGTTGGAAATGTCACCGCAGTAGCCAATCTGATAACTGCAACCCAATGGACCACACTGGTCAACGGAGTTAACAGAGTAAGAAAACATCAAGGTGGTGCAGGATTTACCAATATTGGAACTTACACCGTTGGTACATTGGTAACTGCCAATAATAATGTGTCCGGAAATTTAACCACAGCCTACACTGGGAGATTGAACTATCAAGCAGAAGGCACTACCACAACTGGTTCCACTGTCAGTCCAAATTTTACAGCGCCCAACGATACCAACTCTGCAACATTTCAATTTAGTAGAGTAGCAACATTTGCCAGCGCAGACCAAGCCCGTTATTTCTTTAATGCAGGTGGCCAATTAAATTTTGTAATTATCGGCGTAACCAACAGCGGCGGCACTACTCGCGGTGCTAGTTTGGCCACACTGGCCGCGACTAATTTCAGCAGCATGAGAGTTCGAGCTGGTAATAACAGTGGTCGTAGTGGTGCCGGCGGCACAGTTAGCAGCAGTGACACAGCTCTGGGCTATTATAAATCAACAACTGCCAATGCAACTGCGGTGGCAATTACCAGTACGACTAGTTCGTATACCAGCGATACTTGTACAGTATTTGTAAAAACAAATGGCGTGCAAGGATCCAACGGGGATGCTGGTACTACTATGACCATAAGCATGCAACTGGTTAGCGCAGCCCAAAGTCCAGCATTTGATGACAGCATTAATATCACAGTAAACCACAGGGTAGATGTAATCTATCCAAGCACTACCTTCCTGGCTAATACCTGGGGCAGTGTGACCATATCTTAAGGATTTTAAAATGACATATGCATCCGGCGGCACAATAGAAGCAAGTGACTACAACGGGTTTGCCGGAGGTACTGCCGCCAATGTCAGCGGCCAACTGAATACAGTATTGAGCACAGGCCGCGGCAACGCAGGTTATGGACAAACTGCGGTATCCAATGTCACAGCAGTCACCAATGATGTTACTGCAACACAATGGACCACATTGATAAATGGTGTTGACAAAGTAAGAAAACATCAGAGTGGCGTGGGTTATACAAATTTAACCGCTTACACATCGGGCCAAACAATTAATGTTACAAATAATATTACTGCTAATTTAACAACTGCATTTACTAGTAGACTGACTGCCACAGCGCAAGGCGCAACCGTCACCGGCGCAACCAACAGTCCAATATTTACATTGCCCAATCAGTTACCTGGTGCTACATTCCAATTTAGTAGAACTGCTACTTTTGCCAGCGCAGACCAAGCCCGTTATTTCTTCAATGCTGGTGGCCAATTAAACTTTGTAATCATCAGTGTTGCTAATAATGACGGTACTACCAGGAGTGCCAGTCTAGCCACACTGGCTGCAACTAATTTTGTCAGTAAAAAATTAGGTGCACAGGATTGTGTTGCCTTAACCGGTACTGGCGGCACTGTGAATACCGACGGTACGACAAATACGGGCTACTACACTCTTACTACCAGTAATGTTGCCAAAACAACAATCACCAGCACAACAGCGACCTACACCACGGACACATTTACTCTATACGGCAAGTCCAACGGGGTGCAAGGCAGCAATGCTGATGCTGGTTCGGTAGTAACTTTGGGTGTAGATTTGGTATCCGGCACACAAACTGGCGGATTCAACGACAGCATCAACATCACTGTAAATCACAGGGTTGATGTCATTTATCCAAGCAGTACCTTCCTAGCCAATACCTGGGGCGCAGTTACCATAGCCTAATAGGTCAACTCTGTGTTGACATTAGTTTGGCGATCTGTTATACTGTGTCTACATTCTTGAACTATACCTATGGAAAATCAAATCGAATCTCTCGTCGAGCGAGTAAAACAAGCCACTGATTATCAATCTAACAAGCGTCAGTTACGCGAGCGAATCCAAACAGATTTGCATTTTCCCTACCGCAACGGCTTATTCAAAGTAACTCCTTCGCTGTTGGCATTTGTGGCAACTTGGCCAATTGATGAGCTGTATCTAGAGGATGTTTACGAAAATCCAATCGAAATTGACAAGCAGATATTCTTGGTCACTGCACAACAACACTATCAAAGTGTAATGAACACTTGGCATCAACAGCATGAAGAACTCAAACGCATCAGAAAAATCTAAAGGTGTAGTTGTTTTTGCATTCAACACCAGTCATGTTGATTATGTTGCTCTGGCAGATGAAACCAGCAAACTGACCAGTCATAATCTTAAATTGCCCATAACACTCATAACCGATCACGACAGCACACCCAAGTTTGTGTATGACAAAATCGTACGGGTTGACAGTCAATCAGGCAATACTAGGTCAGACCGCGGCGTGGACAAAGAATGGCGAAACTTTGGTCGTTATATGGCCTACGAACTGAGCCCCTATGACACCACTATACTGTTGGACAGTGACTATTTGGTATTGGATCAAAGTTTATTAACTCTGCTGAAACAAGATTTTGATTATAGACTCATGCACCATAGTCATAATTACAAAGAAACACTTTATCAAAAAATGGGAGAAGTGGCGCTTCCTTTCGTATGGGCCACAGTGGTATTATTTAGAAAGAGTGAGCTGTCTGCGCAATACTTCAATTTAATTGGCAGAGTGCAGCGCAACTATAACTACTATAAAACATTGTTTAATGGTAATGGCACATATAGAAACGATTATGCGTTTGCCATGGCCAATATCATACTCAACGGATACAGTTTGGAGCAGCACAAGAGCGTTCCCTGGAGTATGTTAACAGTCGAGCAACCAATTGAAAATATAGATATTAAAAACAATTTTCTAGTAATCCGTCATCATGACAGGGCAGAAGTTGTGGCTCGACAAAATGTACATGTGATGGATAAAGATTATCTCACCAGTGATAAATTTAAAGAATTTGTAAACAATGTACTTTGACACCGAGGACATAGGGTTTGTGACCTTTGCACAGAACAGCAAGGATGTTGACTACCTACGACTGGCATATCTACAAGCAATGAATGTAAAAGCCACTCAACACAATGCCAAATACGCTGTAATTGTTGACACAGAAACAGTTGAACAAGTAACCGATCAACATCGACGAGTATTTGACCATGTAATTGTTATTCAAAAACAATACAACAAACCCGACAGCGAATGTAAATTGGCCAACGAATGCCAAATCTATTGGCTCAGTCCTTTTAAAGAAACTATCAAAATAGAAAGTGACTTGCTGTTTACTGGTAGCATAGCTCATTGGATGCCTGCTTTGAGACTGAAAAATGTAGTCTTGAGTACAGGATGCAGAACTTACACAGATCAATTGAGCGATAACAGACGCTATCGGAAGTTCTTTGATGAAAATAATTTACCCGATGTTTACAACGGTCTGATGTATTTTAGAAAAAGCGAAAATGCTTTCGAGTTTTTTACTTTGGCCCAGGAAATTCTAATGGGGTGGGACAACATTAAAGAACAAGCTGTGAAAAATTGCAGAGAAGATACACCTAGTACAGATGTACTGTATGGAATTACCGCACAGTTATTTGGTAGGGAACACTGCACACTGCCCACATTAGATTTTATCAATTTTGTGCATATGAAAAGTCAGATACAAGGTTGGGTCAGTGATCGTCCATGGTACGAAGTGGTAATGAGCGAACGAGACGGCGACCTAATCAGAATCAATAATTTAAACCAATACGGCCCTGTGCATTATTATGACAAAGCATATGCAACCGACAGTCTAATAGAATACTATGAGCAACGAATCGGAATTAATTAAAGCATTACAGGCCATGGTGCTTACTGAAGACCCGCCTATAGAATATCGTCTGCACTACGACAGTCAAGGCAATGTTGTAATGTGTAGTATGCAGCAGCACCCCGAATCTGATTCATACTTGGTGGTGACCAAAGCGCAGTATGATATGTATCATAGATATTGTGTGGTAAAAGGCAAGTTAACACTGATAGAACACGATGCAGGACTTCGAGTTGCTTTGGTGCCCAGAGATCGAGGATTTGCAGTGGTAAAAAATCACGCAGCACTGTTATTAGACGCTGAAGAAACATTTAAAAATACAGAATATTATGACTACAGAAATAGTTGACATTGCAGATCTAGACTGCATTTTCTTGACCTATGATGAACCCAAAAAAGAAGAATTTTGGATCAAACTTCAAAACATGGTTCCTTGGGCCAAGCGAGTGGACGGAGTCAAAGGCAGTGACGCAGCACACAAAGCAGCAGCTCGAATGAGTGATACTGATAGGTTCGTTCTCATTGACGGAGATAACATTCCTGACCCTGCATTCTTTAATCTACAATTATTGTTAAACGACGGTAATCGACATAATGTTTTTAGATGGAAAGCCCGTAATCACATTAATGGCTTAATGTATGGTAATGGCGGCGTCAGTTGTTGGACCAAAGACTTTGTCAACAATATGAAGACTCATGAAAATACTGATGGCAGAGATGAAACAATTGTGGAGTTTTGCTTTGACCCTAGGTATATCGCCATGCATGATTGCTACAGCACCACTTATCCCAATGGTACTCCTTTTCAAGCATGGCGTGCAGGTTTTCGTGAAGGCGTCAAGATGTGTTTGGATCGAGGCAAAAAACCCAGCCTGCAGGAGTTTGAACAAAAAGTACACGCTCGAAATTACGATCATTTGTGTATTTGGCAAAGCGTGGGCATGGATGTGGAGAATGGTTGGTGGGCCATCTACGGAGCTCGCCTGGGCACATACTTTACCATGTTACGGGACTGGGATTATCGACAAGTACAAGACTTTGATCATCTTGCCATGTTATGGAACAGCTTTGGCAAAGATCAAGAACCAGCATGTCAGCATGTGGGAGAAACGCTGCGCACACGATTAGGCTTGCCCATTGTTGACCTGACTGAACAACAGAGTAAATTTTTCAAATATCATTACAGCAAAATGGAAAAGAATCTGGGAACCACCGTGACTGAAATGGAAGTTATTAGAAAAACGGAAGGCTGGTAATGATAATCTGTTTTTATCCAGGCGGCGGCGGGAACCGTTATTATAATAGTATTAACAACAAAGAATACGAAACCACAGGTCGGTCATATGACTTGTCGGATCGAATATTCGGCGATCATCTAAAATTTCGATATCTCAATGATTCTAGTAGATACGAGTACGGCGATGATACCACAATATTAACGCATTGTTTAAATTTTGAAAAAATAAAATATCATTTTCCCAAAAAAACTAAATTTGTAGTATTGGACACAGAGTTTAAAAGTAGTATCAGAAGACAGTGGTGCTTAGATGGAAAAATTCTTTACAAAAAAGAAGAGAAAAAATATTCTAAATTGGATGTGTACAACAATATTAAAGAAAAAAGTTGGCCTGATGTCGCCAATGAAAATGAATTAAAAAATTTACCTAATTACCTATTAGAGGCATTGGATAATGGTATTATCAGTAACAACTATTATTCTGGCCCATCATTTGACAATATAAATTCAGCATTTTCGTCTATTTGTTATCATAGAAATTATTATAATACCTATCCGCCAACTATGTTATCTTCGCCGGGAATAGATATAATTGACTGTAGAAATAACGGGACCTCTACGGAATTTAGTAAAGTAATTATAAACGAGTTGGATCGTTACGCCAGCGAAATATTTGATTTTGCATGGGACGCATTTGACAGTTTGGGAGAAAGTGCCCCGGTATTATCAATGTGGGGAGATTTACTAAAATTAAAATTCCAGCAAAGCGATTTAAAAAATGACTAACAAAAGTAACTTCATGAGTTCAGCTGAAGAAGCAAAAGCCAAATTGGGTCATGGTCTTTGTTTGGCCAAATGGAAACAAGTTAGTCTGCACTTGCCAACAGGTTTGAATAACAGTTGCTATCATCCTCCATTACATCAAATTGACGCAGCTGAACTTGAAAATAATCCCGGAGCACTGCACAATACTGCACACAAAAAAGAACAGCGTAAAATTATGTTGCGTGACGAACGGCCCAGTGAATGCAGCTATTGCTGGACTCAAGAAGACATGGGTAATTTAAGTGACCGTCACTATCGTTCGGGAGAACCATGGGCTGCTGTGGATTTTGAAAAGATTCGTAATTCAACTGGCTTGGAAGACGATGTCATTCCTTCGTATGTTGAAGTTAACTTTAATAATGCTTGTAATCTTCGTTGCAGCTATTGTAGTCCACAGTTTAGTAGTTCGTGGGCTGACGAAGTTGCTCGTCTTGGTCCATATCCTACCAGCAAGCCACACAATGATCCTACCCATTTTACTGGCGACCGAAGAGTCATTCCAGCCAGAGAATACAATCCCTATGTAGAGGCGTTTTGGCAGTGGTGGCCTACTCTGTATCCCGAGTTAGAACATTTTAGAATGACCGGCGGCGAGCCATTGATGGATAAAAATACCTACAGAGTATTTGACTATGTGTTGGCCAACCCCAGTCCCAAACTGCACTTGAATGTAACATCAAACTTCAGTGTAGAGCCTGCGCTATTTGAGAAGTATTTAGATTATGTAAAAAAACTTTGCGACAACCAAGATAAAAAGATAGAACATTTCATGCAGTATGTCAGTGTTGACGCCACATTCTTCAAAGCTGAGTATATCAGGGATGGCTTAAACTTTGAACGCTTATGGGAAAATGTTAATCGATTCTTAAACGAAGTACCGAATCGCAGTAGTTTAACATTTATCATTACCATGAACAATTTGAATGTCACGGGGTTACATGATTTAATCAATTGTATTCATGGACTCAGACAAATCTATAGTAAGACTTATCAACGAGTTTGGTTTGACACTCCAATACTTCGTAGTCCAAGTTGGCAAAGCATACAGTTACTACCTGCAAGTTACGCGGATTCGTTGGAAGAAGTTTGGAGTTTTATGTTGAAACAGATTGATTCAAATAAAGATAATCCTTTACACGGATTTAAAGACTATGAGTTACAACGACTACAGCGTGTGATTGATTTTATGGGTGAAGGTTGCAATCTGGACCCAGAGTATGTTAAAATACAGAAAGCTGATTTTTATCGTTTCTTTAATGAACATGACAAACGCAGGGGAACCGGATTCTTAAGGACCTTTCCTGAAATGGCAGAATTTTGGAACGAATGTAAGCACTATGCAAAAAATATCTGATACATTTTGTCCCAGTAAGTGGGACGAATTAACTTTAAATTTAAATTATAATTATGCATATGGTTGTTGTAAAGCAACTCCGTTGACATATCAACATAATCACGAAGAAATACTAAATCCTCAGAAGAAAAATTTATTGTCGGGCATTAAAGATTCTAGTTGCAATTACTGTTGGGATGTTGAAGTTGACGGTGGAGTTAGTAGACGAACTCGACAATTAAAAAAATTTAATCTTGCGGATTATGATCAATATGTAAATAATACAGTTTCATTGAAACTGTTGGAAATTAATATAGGCAATAGTTGTAATTTACAATGTGTGTATTGCAACCCTACCTTTAGTAGTCTATGGGAGGCCGACATTAAAATTAAAAGTTATCCCATTTTTACAGACAAGTATATATACGAAATTAAACAAAAGAACAAAAAAATAACAGAAAAAAATCTTGATTGTTTAACAAATATATCACATTCTATGCTGACTATTATAGGAGGCGAACCTTTAATAAACAATAAATTTTTTGAAATACTGGAATTAACTAACACTAAGAATTTATCATTTTCTACAAACTTAATGGTCGATCGATCTACATTGGATCGACTGCTATCGTACCAACATAAATTTCAAAAAATTAATATTTCCTGTAGCTTGGATACTACAAAAGATCTGTCAGAGTTTGTAAGATACGGAATAAATTATGATAAATTTATTGATAACTTGATTTATCTATTAGAAAATATTAATAGTCGTAATACGATATCGCTAGCTTCGTTAATAACAAATACCACTATTCTAAAATTAAAAGAATTTCAAACAGTGCCATTGGTACTACTTACAAAGTTTTTTAAAACATTCAAATGGGAATTACACTATTGTAAAACTCCGAGAATACATAGTTTAGAGGCACTACCTGATCATCTCAGACCTGAGTTAATATCAATAATAGAGGAATTACAACAATACCCTAATATAATAGGGGTGCAACCTATTATATCTGCACTGAATTTAATTAAATTTGATGTCGGTATTTTTAAACAATTTAAGTATTTTATTGAAGAGTTTGAAAATAGAAAAAACATAAAACTGCCACAAGACATTAAAGATATTTTATATGCCCAGACAAAATAACGAATCAGATTTAGCTTACAAGCACAGAGTAATTGACATTAAGTCAGCGAGCTTCTGTGGTGCTAAGTGGTACAATGCCACCATCTGGTTGGGCAGTGGCCAAACTACCAGCTGCCATCATCCTCCTGCACATGCAATTGATGTCAAAGCAATCAAACTCAACCCCAGTGCCATTCATAACACCGCACAAAAGAAAGACGATCGAGCAAAGATGCAGCAAGGTGCGCGACCCGCGGGTTGCGAGTATTGTTGGAAAATAGAAGACATGGGTCGCGATGCAATCAGCGACCGTGTGTATAAAACAATTATTCATGATGACAAGGATTTAGAAGATGCATATCAAAACTCCCCGGAACAAGATGTCAATTTACGAACGCTTGAAATTGCTTTCGACCGCACTTGTCAATTTGCTTGTTCTTATTGTAATCCTGCTTTTAGTTCCACTTGGGTTAAGGACATCCGAGTCAACGGTGCCTACAACGGGTTGGTTAGCGATGGTAGGAACCATTTTACTCACACTCATGATAGTGCTCAACTTTATAAATTCGGTGAGGCTAATCCGTATGTGGAAGCATTCCACAAATGGTGGGAGTCAGACCTCCACCGAACTCTGACAGAGTTGCGCATTACTGGCGGTGAGCCATTGATGTCCGCTGAGACATGGAAATTGATCGAGTGGTTTAAAACTAATAAAGGTAAGAGCAAGACTCGATTGGCCATTAATAGTAATCTTGGATTTCAAGTTGATATTCAACGATTAATTGAAAGTGTAGACGGACTTGAAATTGACTTGTACACCAGTAATGAAAGCGACGACAGACAAGCAGAATACATTCGAGACGGACTCGACTACAATTTGTGGCTGGAGAATGTAATGACGCTGGCCCGCAGTGGCAAGTTCCGCGGCCTGCATGTTATGTGTACAATTAACGCATTGTGTCTCGACTCGTTGCCACAGTTTTTAGACACAATGATTGACTTGAAGAAAGAGTATGGTCGCGACTATCCTAACTTTTCGCTAAATATTTTGCGCTTTCCAAGTTTTCAAAGTCCATTGGTGTTGCCCGACGACATCCGAACGCAATATAAAAATAGATTAATTGGTTGGATGATGCATCATCAGGATAGCGAGTTCCTTCACCAACATGAACGCAATCAAATGCAACGGCTGATTGATTACTTGGATGTGGTTAAAACCCCGCATTTAGGCGCAGCAGAACAATCGGTCCTGCAGCAAGACTTTAAAAAGTTCTTTACACAATATGATCAACGCAGAGGTAAAAATTTGGTCGAGACTTTTCCTGCACTAGCAGACTGGTATAACACACTATGACTGTAAAAAGTTTTTATGATAAAGGCTACGACTATAATGGCCGCGCTCCTTATTTTATCGAACGCAGCGAGCTAACTGAAGAAGAATATCGCAAATTGACACACAGCGAGACTTTTTGCATGCTGCCATGGATGCACATGCATGCCTTTCCCGATGGCCGAGTTTATCCTTGTTGTTTGGCGGAGTACTTTCATCCAGTGGGAGACTTGCGTAAAAATACAATGCGTGAAGTCTGGAATCAATCCAAGTATAAGGCCATGCGAGTCAACATGCTGACTGACCGGCCGTGCGTAGAATGTACCAAATGTTATGAACAAGAACGGCACGGAGCATTTAGTATGCGCAATGATGCCAATCGTAATTATGGGCATATGATTAAAGAAGTAAACCAAACTCAAGCGGACGGCACCCACGATGAATTTAAAATCCGTTATTGGGATGTTCGTTTTAGTAATCTTTGTAACTTTCGTTGCCGCAGTTGCGGTCCTATTTTTAGCAGCAATTGGTACAGCGATCATGTTAAGTTATACAATCGCAAACCTGATGTACTCGGCCGTGACATGGAGCGTGTGGAGTATGCGGCCGGCGACGAAGATTCAATGGAAAGGCAAATGGTAGAGCATGTGCCTTATCTCGAGCAGGTCTACTTTGCTGGCGGCGAGCCATTGATCATGAAAGAGCACTACACTCTACTGGAAAAGTTAATTGAAGCAGGCAAAACAGATATTCGACTGCAATATAATACAAACTTCAGCGAACTGGCTTTTAAAGACAAGCATGTGTTTGAATACTGGCGACACTTTAAGAATGTCAGTGTTGGTGCAAGTCTAGATGGTATGGACGCACAAGCAGAACTAATACGCAAAGGTGCTGATTGGCGGCAAACAGTCAACAATCGTGAACGCATGATGAGAGAAGTTCCGCATGTGGATTTCTATGTCAGCAGCACTGTCAGCAGTATGAATGTTCTACATGTATTGAAATTTCACAAAGAGTGGACCAGATTGGGATTGATCAAAGCCAAAGATTGGAACATTAATCTGTGCCAAAGTCCGGACTGGTATCGTCCCGATATCTTTCCAACTTGGTTTAAAGAACAAGAAATCTATCCTGCATATGAGGAACACATTGCATGGCTTGATCCGCAAGACAGCCTTAGACGGGCAACCACTGGTTATCAAAGTTTGATTAGCCTAATGAAAGCCACGGACGCCAGCGCACATTGGCCCCGCTTTGTAGAAGAATGTGCCAAGTTGGATGGTGTGCGTGGCGAAGACTTTTGGGCAACTTTTCCTGAATTTGATAAACTAAAATGACATTGCCTAAAACAATTTGTATGCTACCTTGGATCAGTATTGAAGCCAGTCCCATGGGTACTGCCCGTCCTTGCTGCCTTGCTCGAGAAGAAATCGTAGACGACCACGGCCGCAAATACGATTTAAAAACATCGACATTGCAAGATGCATATAAAAGCCAATACATGCAAGACTTGCGCAAACAGTTTCGTCGAGGTGAAAAGCCCGAAACTTGTAAGCTATGTTGGGACGAAGAAGCCGCAGGCCGTGACAGCAAACGCATTCATAGCCAAGTACGATTAAAAGAATTATACCAAGAAGTAGAATGGGAAAACGATACACCTGATCAATTATCGTTCATTGATCTGAAGTTAGGTAATATTTGCAATCTTAAATGTCGCATATGTGGTTCGTGGAGCAGCAGCAAGTGGGCAATCGAAGAAATGGAATATCTGCCCAAGGGTGCGAACAAGAAAGAACATATTGCTTATACTTGGTTAAAACAAGGTAAGTGGCCCGAGGAAAGTCCAGACTTTTGGGAAAATTTAAAATCTCTATTACCGCAAATCAAATACTTTGAGTTCACTGGTGGCGAACCTTGGCTCATTGAAGAACACTGGGAATTGTTAAAGTACGCAGCTAACATGGGTTATAGTCGTAATATTGATATTCATTATAACACTAATGCTACTCAGCCATTGGGAGAACGAACGACGGTGTGGCAACAATTTGGTCGAGTAGACATTGCATTTAGCGTAGACAATGTCAATGAAAGATTCGAATACGAGAGATACGGTGCCGACTGGAATAAAGCCAACGAAATTATCGACACGGCTCATTTTACCAAAGTTACAGATTGTCCAAACATTACCACACAACTTTGTTTCACTATTAATATACAGAATGTCTATTACATAGACGAATTATTATATTGGGCAGAAACTAAAAAATTTGGTAGCATTTACTTTAACATGCTACATAGTCCCGATCATATTAGTATTCAACAAATGACCCCTGCAGCAAAAGAACTAGTACTCAACAAATTAAAAACAACCTTTTGGAAATCAAGTAAGTATCAACAAGAGATCAACAATATAATTAAGTTTATTGAAAACGGTACAGGCAGTGATGGCAGTGAATTTTTACGCAAGATGCAACAGACTGATGCTTACCGCAAACAAAACTTTATGGATACGCATGCCGAAATAGCCAAGGCCATGGGATATGAATAAACCCAGCACACTATGTTTGGCACCGTGGACACATACCTACCTAAGCCCACAAACAGAACGAAGAATGTGTTGTGCCAGCCGCGAGCCTGCACAAAACTTTCGTCAATATATTGACACTGAATCTGGCACCGGCAAATATATACCAATTACTTTGGACGAACATTGGAATGGAGAACACATGCGCAGTGTTCGTCGCAGAATGATGGCAGGCGAAATATTGCCCGAGTGCGAAGTATGCAATGACAAGTTATTGAACACCAGTGTTTACCGTAGCTATTTTGATAGTTTATTTGGTCATAAGTATTTGCAAGTAGTAGACACTACGGACGAGACAGGATTCACTTCAATGAAGCCAGTCAGCTGGGATTACAGGTTTACCAATCTGTGTAATTTCAAATGTCGTATGTGCGGAGACATGTTAAGCAGCAGTTGGGAAAGCGAACAACGCCAGCACGACATGATTGATTGGTCCAATCCAAAGAATAATTGGATGCAGCCTGTGATCAAAAAACAAATTGAGGAATTTCAAGATACACAAATAGAGGCAGAGTTTAGTCAAGCCGTCGAGGAACACCGTGTTGAAGAAGTATATTGGGTTGGCGGAGAGCCACTGATGTACGAACAACATTGGCGCTATATGAAAAGAATAGTAGAATTAGGAGACGGACCGAATGTTTATGCAAGATACAACACAAATTTATCCAGAGTTGACTATAAAGGTATTAATCTGTACAGGGATATTCTTAGCAGGATTAGGGATTGGCAAATATGCGCAAGTCTTGACGGCACGGGCGCAATTGGGGAATATATTAGAACAGGTCTCGATTACACTGCGTGGCTTGCGAACTTCCGTCAAGGAACTGCAATCCACCGTCACCGCCGTCAAATGCGAATTGACTTTACGCTCACTTTGCCCGGAATGTTCGAAGTTATACGAATTGCAGACCTTGCTAGACAAGAAGGTGTAGATGTATTGGCCAAAGTAATTTTTAGTTTTAGCCCGGATATAATCATGAGTCCGTTGGCACTACCCAAGGAAATTTTGCATCCTTGGCTAGACGAAATACTTTCCGTGCTGCAAAACGACTCGTTAAAGGATATTTTGATCCAGCTAAAAACTAGACCTACCTTCGCCGAACAATGGCCCAATGAATATCAAGCAGCACTTGTAAAAGGCAAGCGCCGTGTGTTACAATTAGAACAGATCCGATCACACCCATTAACAATGAGTGACATTTTGAGTGAGCGGCCCGAAGTTTTAAAATGGTGGAATTCAATTGAAACAAGTTAAAGTAGTATTACGAAATCCACTGAATAAAACAGATCAAATTGATTATACCATCAATGTCAATGATAGTCCTATGGGTGATCGTTGGTACGCTGCACTGCAAGACATCCTACGACAAAACAAGTATTTGGAAAAGAACTTTTGTTTTTTGGGATTTCCGGACAGCGCAAGGGATTTGGATTTTATCTGTCGAGAATTAAATTGGGCCAAGAATCAAATTAACAGTTTCTTTGATCCGGATGAATATGTTATCACTGATGAGTGGACACCAGCACTATTATGTGCAGCCCGGGGCACTAATCAACAAGTAATGAATAAGATGCATAATCACTTTGAGCATCTTCAAGGCACTGTGTGGGGCCTAAGTGAATATTATAAAAAAGCAGACTACGAAACCAAATTTGCCATTAGACAATTAAACAATTTATGTCACGAAGCAGAAAGTTTGATACTGAGTCAAGTTAAGAAAATACAAGCGCCTGAATGGATTCGTCCTAGTCAAATTACCACATTCCTAAATGCTCAGCGATTAGAGTTTCCTGTCGAATACAAAACAACTTATTCACCTGCTGCTTATGACAGGAAGTTCGGAGAAGTATACTTGCACTGGACACAAATCGGCAAAACACTCTATGAAGTATTTAGGGACGAGCAAGGAGTTGACATTGATCGAACAACCTGTGACGCTATTACCCATCTAAGATATTACAGCGGAGAGTTTGACATTGAATGGGCCAAAGATGTTTGTTTCAATGGACCGAGGGACTGGCACAACAAAGAAATATCGGCATTTGGTGTTTGGTTGGAAAAAAATGGATTTGACCCAACAGACACACAATACAACTTTGGCTATCATCCTGTTGGACAAGTTGCACTGCAAGATAATTTTGGCACAGTCGATTCTCAACAAGTATGGCCGATACTTTCTAAATACCTTGACATTTATAGTATATCTGCCGGAGACGCTGCCGCAGTATACGACTATACATGGACTGACCCCGACTATTATCAACAACAAATTGAAAGACTCAAGCCTGGATATGATTATAGCAGCAGGCGATAGTTTTGTTTGGGGCAGCGAACTAGCAGATAGTCCCCATGGCGGACCTGGCGGGCATAGTAGTAATACATTTGCAGCATTACTGGCCGCGGGACAAGAATACAAATGTGTGGCATATCCGGGCGCCAGTAATAGAGACATTGCCCAACAAGTTCGAGATTCAACCAAATACAATAAGGCCTTTGTGTTAGTCAGTTGGAGTTGGCCTACTAGGGACGATGAGTTGATCAGTGACAGAGAAATACTCGAAACCCAGCAATACTTAGAATATCATGGACACGGTTATCTGTTTACCTGTGCTGATAATTGTGTGGTTACCAATCATCCGAAAATTAACTGGGATAATTGGTTTTTGTTTCCAGTTATTCCCGACACCGGTTGGCACGCTAACGAAAATCCTAGAGGCTTCTACCAATGGGCATTGGAACATAAATATGAGCTAGCCCCCAAAGACAAACACCCGCTGGAATTAGCCCACTCAGACGCCGCGGCCTTAATGAAAGATAAATTCAATGAACTGGTTAAAAAACATCTGGAACAGAATTCGATTAGAAATTCGCTATCGTAAAAAACTTAAAGAATTACGAAAACGAGATCCATTTATCTACAAATGAACATATTGGGAATCAGCGCTGGCTTCCATGATGCTGGGGTCAGTGTGATTCGTGATGGCAAAATTTTATTTGCTGGCCATGCTGAACGCTACAGTAAAGTTAAACATGATCAGAATCTTAACGACAGCATAATGCAAGAAGCATTGAGCTTTGGTCGGCCCGATTTAATTGCTTATTATGAACGCCCATGGAACAAGAAATTAAGACAACTATATTCAGGACAATACCGTGAAGCCTTTGATCTATCAAATATTACTGTCGGTCAGTATCTCTCTAAACATCTGCCTAATTTGGATATTAGTGGAATACCCACAAGACACTGTGATCATCATAGATCCCACGCAGCAGCCGGATTCCAAACCAGCCCGTACTCCCGAGCCACAGTGGTTGTAATCGATGCAATAGGAGAATGGGATACTATCAGTATTATCGGTGCAGAGTACAATGATCAAGGTCAAGCTCAATATACTACACTTTGGCGACAACGCTATCCACACAGTATAGGATTATTTTATAGTGCCATGACTGCCCGAGTCGGACTCCGACCAATGGACGAAGAATATATTCTCATGGGCATGGCTGCATATGGAAAAAATGCCACTCTGCTGGCCGGATCGATGAAACGCAAATATCTGTCAGATGAGTTTGATATTAAATTTAAAGATAATTTGCATTTAGGCGCAGATGCCAATCACCTAAGTTATGCCAATGACATGGACATTGCAGCTGGCGCACAGGAGTTGTGTGAGAATTTAATTTATAATGTGATGTATCGAGCCAGGCAATTGGACTGGAGTTCAAATTTAGTTTACATGGGCGGAGTTGCACTCAACTGTTTGGCCAATAGAAATCTAGGCGACTATTTTGAAAACATATGGATCATGCCCAATCCCGGTGATGCTGGCAGCAGTTTAGGAGCAGCCGCAATTTGTTACGGCGGCAAACTAGATTGGAAAAATGCTTACTTAGGATCAGACATGGGTAGTGATTATCCAGTCAACCAGTTACTTGATTGTTTACTTGCTGATAAGATTGTTGGTGCGGCCAGCGGACGAGCTGAATTTGGACCAAGGGCATTGGGTAATCGTAGCTTACTGGCAGACCCCAGGGGTGCTGATATCAAAGATCGAGTAAACCTAATTAAACGAAGACAACAGTTCAGACCTTTTGCTCCTATTATACTGGAAGAATTAGCAGACGAATACTTTGATATGCCCAAGGGATGGAAGACCAGCCCTTACATGCAGGCCATTGCTCACTGTAGATATCCTGATGATTTTCCTGCTATTGTACACAAGGACGGAACCAGTAGAGTGCAAACAGTATCAAAAAATTCTGGCAGCGGAGTCAGGGAATTATTAGAAAAATGGTTCGTTGTCACTGGTTGTCCTATGTTACTAAACACCAGTTTAAATATCAGAGGTGAACCAATGGTAAACGATCGAGCTGATGCAGATCGTTTTGAACAATTATATAAAATAAAAGTAATATCATGAAACAACGAATTTTAATCATGGGTTTGCTGGAAATGTGCAATTGACAATCGATCTTTTTTCATATACAATGTATCATGAAACAAAAATACATTGATCTATATATGGATTGGGCAGAAAGAGCTGCCCAGTTGAGTCATGCTCGACGATTACAGGTAGGTGCAGTCATAGTTAAAAATGACAGTGTCATCAGCTACGGCTATAATGGTATGCCAGCTGGTTGGGATAACGATTGTGAAAATATTATAGGTTACGAAAAAGATCAGCCTGTTTATAAAACCAAACCCGAAGTACTTCACGCTGAGTCGAACGCAATCTCAAAATTAGCCAAGAGCAGTAATAGCGGCGATGGTGCTGATATTTTCATCACTCATGCTCCTTGTCTCGACTGTGCCAAACTTATCTATCAAGCAGGTATTAAACGAGTATTCTTTGGCAATCATTATAGGGACAGTGCCGGCCTGGATTTCCTTAAGGCATCGGGAGTGACAGTATCTACTCCTGAAATGAGAGAATTCGCAAAAACGCATTAATATGTTTGATGTATTTTATGTTGGACCCAAGCCGGGTTTATTTACATTTGAAAAATCTGCACAGTCGCTGGAGCAAGCAGCAGAACAAAGTCGAACAGAATTCTTTTGGTTTATTCACAGTACAAATGATTACACCAATTTTGATTTCGATTGGATGCCGCCGCCATGGGAGTATCAATACACTCACACATTCCCCAGTCAATGGCATGCCAATGGCGGAGTATACTTTGCCAGTAAGGCACATGCAGATAAAAACAAACTAAAATTTCAACACTGCCAGTCTGTAAATCGCCAAGTTGACATGACTAACTGGACGGTGCCTGACAACTTAGATGTTAGTAATTTTGATTTTAGTTGGCACCCAAATCCATTAGAAGCAGAATATGAATATCATTTTGCCACGCAATGGCAAAAAGACGGCGGCCCCGTATATCAAGGAACTGCTGGAATTAAATATGTGGCCACACAAAAGGCTTATACTAATGCCACACAGATTTTTTATATGGATTTTATGAATCCGGAGAGCGTTGAACAATTGGCAAATTTGCGTAAACGATATCCTGAAATTAAGTCTACTAGATATGTCAGCGACCACTTGAATGTATTGAAGCGTATAATGAACTTGGCGGAGTCCGAGTTTGTTTGGGTTATCAGCAGCATCTGCGATTATACCGACTTTGATTTTACATGGCATCCTGAACACTGGCAAGAGGATATGATTCATTGTTTTCCCAGTGGCAAACAAAAACGCGGTGATACATTTTATATTAATGTGGACAGTTTCAAAACACAAATGTATAATTTGGAAATGCTGGATTGGTTCAATGTAATTAATTACTGCTCAGATCAAACAGCAGATCGAATAGTAGATCCCGCTGTATATTACGAAACTGATGATTTGGTCAACTTGATTAAGAATTACGATTTCAAATTTCCTTACGCCACATTTAGTAATCAGCCCGATAGTCTGCAACCAGTACACTATCCTTGCCTTTGGACTGAAAAAGACAGGTCTGTTGAAAGTTTTACACGCAGCAACGGTGTCTGTGTAGTACCTCGTGATGTTAAGGCACATTTACGCACACAACTGTACGATTATCCTTATATAACTGCCAAAGAGCGAGCTGTTTTTACTGAAAAGAACCTGGATATTATCTACATCAGCAACGGAGAACCAGACGAGCAGAGGTGGTATGACGAGCTATTATCAGTAACCAAAAAGAAATCAGCCGATGTAACTTGGATTCGTGGAGTCAATGGCAGATCAAATGCATATAAAGCTGCGGCAGCAGCCAGCACGACTCCTTGGTTCTTTGCAGTGTTTGCCAAATTACAAGTCAGCTCAAATTTCGAATGGAGTTGGCAACCAGATTACTTTCAAGAACCCAAGCACTATATCTTTAACGCTCGTAATCCAGTAAATGGATTAGAGTACGGCCACCAGGGAATGATTGCGTATAACAAAAGATTAGTGTTAGACACAGTGGACAGTGGTTTAGATTTTACTTTGAGCAAAGCGCATGAAGTGGTGCCCTTACTGAGCGGTGTTGCTCACTTCAATCAAAATCCGTGGATGACATGGCGTACTGCATTCCGCGAAGTGATCAAGTTGAAACAGTTTCAGTCTGAGACTCCTACTGTGGAAACAGCCCATAGACTTAAAGTATGGTTGACCAAAGCCGAAGGTCTGCAAGCAGAATGGTGTTTGCGTGGAGCAGCGGATGCAGCGGAGTATTACGATTCTGTTGCGGGAGATCTCAGTAAGTTGATGCTGTCGTATGAATGGAATTGGCTACAGACCTACTACGACAGCAAATATCCCGATTAGGTGATGTGACTTTTAATTGAGTCAACAACTCGATTGACTTCGATATCAGTCATTTCTGGGTAGATGGGCAAACTCAAACACTCACTGCAAAACGCACTGGCTTCTCTATACAAATCTGCCGCATAGTTGATGTACGGATAACCAACTGGATATTCATACAATGGTTTTTCATAGTGAATTTTAGTTTCAACACCATCCAAGGACAATCGATGTTTAAGGCTATTTCTATCAACTACTTTAATCACATACTTGTGCCATGCATGCACAGCGCCTTCTGTGGTTTTGGGAGTATCTATTAAAGTTGACAATTCTCTATTATAAAAATTGGCAATGTCGGCTCGCCTTCGTTGCCATCGATCAAAGTGTTTCAACTTGACCAGCATCTGGGCGCAGTCAGATTCGCTCATTTTGCTGTTGGTGCCGGCAATGTCATGTTCGTTGACTTTGCCATTGTCCCTGAGATCCATCAGCGTTTTTGCCTGATCCAGCGAGTCGCACAATACCATACCGCCTGATCCGTAATTATTTAAATTCTTAGTGGGATCAAAACTTAATACACTGAGGTCGCCCATGGACCCACTGGGTATTCCTTTGTAGCTGGCTCCGAAACTTTGTGCTGCATCCTCGATGACTTTTAAATCGTCATTGAAGAAATCCCCAATAGTTCTAAATCTATCGTAATCCACAGTATTGCCAAATATGTTTACATACATAATACCGTTGACCCCTGCACCTTTGATTGCATAGTCAAGACTGTCCAAGTCGATCAGTGCTTGATCATCTACATCGCACAGCACAGGTTCGTTGCCGTTGAGTAATACGCTGTTGACAGTGGCAATAAAACTGACTGTGGGTATTAGTATTTTCGTTGGTTCTTGAAATAGTAGTTGTTGAGCAAAGATCAACGCCTGTGTACCACTGCCGACAGCCACAGCATATCTACGATGGCATCGTTTGGCCATCTGCCGTTCGAACTCTTTGGTATAGTGCCCGTCCAGTACTTGACCAGAGCTGTACACTGAGTCAACCACATCCAACAACTCTTCTCTGAGATTGGCGTATTGACGCTTGACGCCAAAGAAAGGAATTACAGTTTTGTTTTCCAAAATTCAGACTCTTTGAACCATTTGTGATATCTACGGAATCCTTCTTCTACATCAACTTTGGGGTCAAACCCAAAGTCTCTTCGTGCTGCGTCAATGTTCAATGCGCCGCGACTGGGAAAATCTAGATCTTTGGCTCTACAGTCAATACTGCCAGAACCAGCAATCTTAACTGCCATCTCAGCTGCATCTAACAAACTATGGCTGTGACTCTTGGTAATATTATATACTTTATTCCGAGATTGGTCACTTAGGGTTGCTTGCACAACGCCCATGGCCGCATCTTCCACATAGGTAAAATCCAATGTTTCATTGGCGCCATTGACTTTGAGTGTTTGTCCCCGCATTGCGCTCAACATAAACTTAGATACTACTCGATCTTCTACATCGTATTCACCGTACACTGCACTGGGTCGAATAATAACATGATCAAAGCAACCCCGGCGGGTGTAGTCTTGCACAAGTTTTTCTCCCATGTATTTCATAATACCATATTGGCCTTGCGGTTGGCAGTTGAAATCTTCGGTGACATCATCTGAGAAGTTGCCGTAGACCATTGAACTACTGAGGTACACAAACTTTTTAATTCGACTTGCTTTGCTGCACTCCAGCAGGTTAACGAGTCCGGTACTCATGACTTCACTGCCCCATGCTGGATTTGCACTGACTACTTTTTGTCTGGGAAAGCTGGCAAGATGTATTACCATGTCAGGATGAAATGTAGTGAACATGCTGTTGACTCGCTCAGCATCTCTAATGTCAATATGATGCACATTGGCATTAAACTTCTTCTTGCGTTCAGCAAACAAGTATGCCATTTCATCTTTGGGCACAAATCCATAGTTGGTACCACTGTCAATGATCCAGCAGGTATGACCTTGTGCTTCTAAAAAGTTGACCACATTATGGCCGATAAATCCCATACCACCTGTTACTAATATATTCATGTTAATTTTTCTCGTAGTGATCTAAATTTAAAAAGGTTCAACATTGTTTAAATTATTCAGTAGATTATAATACTTGATTTTATTCAAACAAGAATTTTTAATTTCAAAATCCAACACTTTAACTAAGTTTCGAAATTTATTATCTAATAGATAATTTTTCTGTACGCTAATATTTTCTTTGTACTTTGATAGTAAATCCTCTTGCATTTCACGACCATTTATTTCTAAATATAAATTTTTTAAAAATTCTATGTTTGACAAGTTGTCGAAATCAATCCAATAATTATAATATTTTTTGTTTTTTTTGCAATGATTCGGATTCATTGTTTATAAAAAATAAAGCGGCACGATACATGCTATCGTAATCATTTAAATTAAATTCTTCAATATCTTTATTTTTTATAAAATGATTTGCTTCAATGGTCATAAGATTCACAGGATTGATTCCTGGATCTATTCTAATTTTTATACCATTGAAATTTTTAATCACATCGTAGTTTTCGAAAATTCCGTTAGTCGGTATTGATTTAAATTCTAAATGAACTCCAACATGATGAACTTTTACATATTTGGGTTGCGCCATTGCGATATTTTTTCTAGAATTAAACTTACCTAACAGTACATTTGCTAGGAAATCTCCCCGAGCTCCTGGCTGATAATGAATTAATAAATTTAATGCCATTTTAATTTAAAGTATGTGATATCTTGTTCTTTTAAATCAGCTACAATACGAACTTTGTGGCTGTAAGTGTTGGCGCAGATTGTAGTTTGCCAAACGGGAGAGGTTAACGCATGCTCTTCTACCCATTTGCCCATTTCACTTTGTTGCCATTCCCAAATCGGCGCTGCTGCATATATTTGAGGATCTTCGCAGTCATTGGACAGTATGGCTTCGTGTACTATAATTTTCATTATGACATTTATCAATCTTTTTTATAATTTCTTCTGCATACCATTGGTGTGTTTTTATACCTGGATGTTGATTGTCAGTGCCGAAGTCTGCATAATTATCAAGGTTGCTTATACTATGCAGTCCGTGTAGTTGAATAAAATTAGGTAAGTTTGCTACGTACGGCATACTATGATGATCGACAAGTATGCCTGCAATTATAAGAGTTGTTTTAATTTTCTCACAGTGACTAATAACTCTATGAATGGCCGAAACATTTTTATATACACTGTTCTCGTCGGTCAATAAATGAATTGGTAAATCATTTTTAAAATTTGAATTTTCTCGATAATATTTAACGGTGATATGATTAATTTTGTTGTCTTTAAAAAAGGGTACTCGTGAAAAACTCGTTAATCCCCAAACGATGATATCGTCTTCTTTGATATCGGATCTAATAATCTGATCAGCCGACCACTCAATTGATGACCCGTTATGTGTTAGGAAACTTACTGGCATTTCTAACTTATTTGCAATAAGTTGCCCGTATCTTAAATTTATTGGAATAGCACATCCGTTACTAACACTGCATCCAGCAATCCAAATTTGTTTATTATCAGTTTTTCTATAGTCAGCCAGATCTAACATTTCAGCTAGATCTGCAGAAGGTATCAAATTACTTATATTTTCTACTTGTTTTTTGTCACTAAAATATAAACAACAGAATTCAGTGAATTTTTTCATTGAACTAGTTCCATTTTTAAAATCTGACCATTTCTCTGGTGGACAATATATTATTTTATCTGCCATGGTTAAACAGTCAATGAATATTTTGGCAGGTAAATCTCCTAAACTAATATAATATGTTCCTGTTTTGAGATTATTAAAATTATTAACAGTAACAAGAGTTGCATCGTCATCATATTGCTGTACATAATCTTTCAAATATATTCCGGTATCGCCTACAAAAAAAGTTATCATATAGCCATTTCTGCTTTGATTGCAGGATGATTAATATAGTTTTCTAAACGAATATCGTCCATTGTAAATTTTGTAATATCAGTTATGTCAGGATTCAACCATAGTTGTGGCGCAGATAATGGTTCACGTTGACATTGTTCTTTTACCTGCTCTACATGGTTTAGGTATATGTGTGCATCACCAAGTACGTGAACGAACTCCCCAACCTCCAAATTGCACACTTGAGCTATAAGATGCGTTAGCAGACTGTAGCTTGCGATGTTGAAGGGTACACCTAAAAACATGTCACAACTCCGTTGGTACATCTGACAGCTTAATCGGCCATCAGATACATAAAACTGTGCAAAGCAGTGGCACGGTGGCAGGGCCATGTCTTGTAATTCACCTGGATTCCATGCATTCAATATATGTCGTCGTCCGTACGGATCTGCTTTGATACCAGCAATCAACTGCACTAGTTGATCTACTTCTTTATTTCTTACTAATTCTTTTCCATCCGCATTGCGCAGATATTCGGTGTCGGTGGTTTGCCAATGTCTCCATTGAACTCCATACACTCTGCCAAGGTCTCCGTCAAACTTTGCTTTTGGCCGCCAATACTCTGCACCTGCATTATCAGTCCAAATTGTTCTTTTGTCCACAGCTCGAGTGCCGTGCAAAATTTCAGCCAGTCTGCGTTCATCTCCTGAGCCCTCTATAAACCACAATAGCTCACTGACCACAGACTTCCATGCTAACTTTTTAGTAGTCATTGCCGGAAAGCTCAGACTGAGATCGTATCGTTGTTGCATGCCAAATACCGAAATAGTTCCGGTACCGGTTCTGTCAGTACGAGTCGTGCCATGTTTCAACACATGATCGAGTGCATTTAAATATGTTTTCATACCTGTATTATATTATACTGGACGGAAAATGTCAATGTTTTTGTAAGTGGTCCAAGTACATTTGAGGTCAGTACTGGCATCGGCACTGTAAGCTCTAAACAAGCTCAAGTATCTTCGAAGATCAATTTGAGTGTCTGTTTTGAATTGACCTTTGAAATGAGTAACATGCGCTTCATCTATTAGATCTCTGGTTTCCATTAAGATGCCAGGGCCACCAATAACCCATACTGTTTTGTCGGGATTATCTTGGGCTATTTTCTTAACAGCCGCACTGAGATCGCCCCTGACGGTTTTAACACCTTGATAACCAAACAATGGTTTTGTAGTAGCAACAAAAGTCTGTCTGCCAGGCAACGGTTTTGGCATCTTGGGATCATCCCAAGTGCGTCTGCCCATTACGACAATTTGATCTTTAGTTTGTTCTTTGAAATATTGTAGATCTTCTGAATGATGTGGCCAGGGTAAACTTCCGTTTTGCCCCATGCCACCCCAATAATCTACGGCAAAAATTGCCTTGATCATAATTTACTTAATAACTTATCGGTTTCTGGTTGTACAGTGGCTTCTACTAGATCAATATCAACAAAAAAGTCTACATTGTCTATATAGTCGTCTAGCTCATCTAGTCTGGTATTGACATGAAGTTCGACTTCATCGGGATCGGCACCTTCAGCCAGTAGTCTTTTAATATCGACTACAACTTGAGTACCATCCTTGAGAGCTACTATTAACTTTTCTAAAACATGTATAGGAACTTCCTTCTTCTCTACATCTTTTAAAATATTCTTCCACTGTGATTTTGTATTCAAGTTAAGTTTTTTGGACTTTGGCTTTTTTGGGTTTTGTGATGCCATTTGTAGTTGTTGCGCCAGTTAGTGTTGCTGCTTCTTTTTGTAAACGATCTGCTTCGGCCAATAAAACCCTTGCTTCATTCTGCATCTTATGTGCTTGGGCCATACGCTGTGTGGCCAATTGGTCATCCGACAACACATCAGTAATACTTATATTATTTTCAACAACCGCGGGTTGACTACGACTTTCGCGTGGCGCACGAAGATCACCTAAATCACGACCAGGCTGAACATTGTTACGCTTTTTAGTGACCATGCCACTGTTGCGATCCAACTCAGCCATTTCTTTAACTGCTTCTTCACCTAAAGCCATTTTATTTAAAATAAGATTCAACTCATCTAGTCGAACATTGCTTTTCATATCGGGCGTGACGATAACTTGATTTGTTGGAACTTTCTTAATCATTCCTTCAATGTGTAGAGTATGCAATGCATTTGTTCCGTCTACCATGGTATATCGGAATAGATAATCGCTGAACTCTTTGGCTTGCTGGCCGCTTTCGGACTCCAGTGCTTTCATAATGTCATCGTGAATGTGACGGGGCATGGTCTCTGGATAGATAACCAAGCACATGTGCTCTTCACCTGGCACTGTTCTAAAAAGAATGACACAACGTTTGCTGTTGTGTTTACCTACGTGTTTAATCATAATTGATTTCCTTGTTGTTGCTCAGCGGGAGCAGGCCGTGATACAGCTCCGGTGGTTTCTAGGAAAGAGAAAATTCTTTCGTACATGCCACCGATTGCTGTAAATTCTTCTGGTTTAAATGCACCGCGACTCGATGCTAACTGTAACACTTCTAGTACAGAAACTAAATCACCGAGTTGTAGTTGAACTTGGCTGGTTTCTTCTGTGGTTTCTTCTGACATTTACTACTCCGGATAATATACAAATATTTAACCTGTATCGCTCGGCAGTAAATTTTTCTTAGCTGATTTATGGTTCCCAGCAGTTGAATTTGTCCAAAAAGAGACTGAAATAGCTGGCTTCCGCATGCCGCTCGAAAGCCACACACTTCTGCATTATTGTGCTGCCGGTGTCTGTGCTGCGATAAGAGTCGCCGTACCAGAATCTACCCTCTAGATTCTCGTAGACCCAGTCAGTGATTTTTTTATCTGAGGCCGCAAGATCAAAGTTTACACGACTAAAATGAGGTGGGCAGTGACCCATTTGCCTTAGGCCGAATACATTTAGCGGATTAATTTCACCGTGTTTCAGCATCGTCTGCTTCTTTTGCCAACATACACACCAATTGAAACTGTTCGTACGCGGCCCGCACACTTGCATGTTTCATCAGTTTATCTGCTTCTTCCTCCATGGCCCGGACTCCGGCTTCGGCACACTCACGGACACTAGGCCACTCAAGTTGACGAGCATCCTCGCCTAATTCCTCAATTAACTTATTCCATGCCGCCAATTGACCCGGGGTAAGTGGAGTTTGTCTATTCTTATAACTTCTGCGAATCTCTGTGGCTTTGCTAATCTGTTTACTAATTGCATCTTCAGCAACCCGGCCTGCCGCAATCATTGCAGCATAGTTTGGATCCACATTGTAACGGCGACTGGTGCCGCCAGGGTAACTCATAACTAAATGATTGCCCTTGGTGAAACTGTCCAAAAAGTCGTTGTCGTATTCTGCAACTGGCACATACCTACGCCCAACTTTTTCGTAGTAGATTTTTTTCATTTGTAATCTCGATCCAACTTTGTATCTGTCAGTCCAGCCAACACTTGAAATCGATCCCATGCTTCTTTTACTGCGGGACGAGATTCTAGTTCTGAGTCAGGTAGCACTGCTTCTAACCAAATTTCTGGACGGCGTCGAGGATGTGTTCCAAATTTGCGAGGCTGGTGTAGTTTACCAGTTTCCCAAAGTGTACAAGTTACATCACGGAATTTAACTTCATCTTCGGCAGTATACTCGGACCATTCTGGCGCACTACGACTAAAGCCCATGATGGTGCCGTATTCGGGATTGCCGCCACCGTAGGCAGACCACATGTTTGCCCATTGCTCGTCTACATTGGGATCAAAATCTGTACGAGCAATGATCACCAATACATCGTCGATACTAACTTTGCCGTCCACAATGTCTCGAACGCAACGACTATAGCTAAGTCCGATTTTCATTACAAATCCTTACAAATTATGTTGTTGCCGAAATTTCACAGGGTCTGTGTCGTATGCTTGAATGGCTTCTGTCAAGGCTTGTGTCACAAACTCGTTAAATGTCATATCACGCTCATGCGCTAATTTCATATATTGTAACAGATCTTCATCTGAAAAGTCAACCGAAACTGACACCCGAGTATCGTAGTCCTCGCCTGCTTGAATAGCCATGGCTTTTTGGAAGAAGTCATCATCTACATCCAAATCCACATAGTCAACATCATCCCATGCTTGATTGACCAGCACATCTCTGTCCTTGGCTTCCTTGCGATGCTGCTCTGCATAGTCAGGATTGATCATTCTATAAGCACGATTGTTGGTATAATCATAGGCTGACACTTGGTAGACCGTCTGTGTCACAGTATCAAATACAATGCTGAAACTGTATCCACCTGGACCGTGAACACCGTTCCAATTGTCTAGTGTATAGGCATTTGAGCCGTAACAACTCCAACCATAGTTACTACCCTCGGTGATCTTGTAGTCGATCAACTCCATCCATTCTTTCATTGAGATCATTTGAAAACCTTTGCATCTAAAATTATTGCCGCGCCCAAGATTAGCCATACTATTCCAGGCCAAACACTTCCACCAACAATTGCGGCAATGCCAGACCCTAAGTTAACACCGCCAATTACATAACCGATCGTCTTACGGTGACGACCAAACCATTCCATAAATTTTTCCATATTCAACATATTATACTCCTGTTTGTTTGCGTGATTCACGCAGGTCATGATGTGTGTCGCACAAGGTCTTGATCCAGCCACCATGACGGATTGTGCCCGGTGCTCCACATTCTTCGCAAGCATAAGCCGCCCAAGCTTCTGCCATACTTACCATGCCAGCAATTATGTCATTGCCGCCATCATAATAGAATCGTATTTCGCCAAACTTTTCTTTGATCTGTGCAACTGTAACCTGTGTAATTGGTTTATAGCAAAGTTCGGGATATTTCTCAGCTCTTTCATTGTTCCAATCAATATGGCGCTGGATATTACTGCACAATATTTCAATAATGGGCCACCATCCCTTGCCCACTGCAATCCCGCCATAGGGTTGATTAAACATTAGAGGATACGCTGCTTCTAAACGAGCAACAAATTTGTCGTAATCATCAACCTCGGTATTTTCTTGGCCCGCAATTTTTTTCATGATCATTACACCATCTTCTACTTTAAAACTAATAGTGTCTCCCTCACCCCATCCCTGAGATTCGCAAATTTCCGGAGGTATTTTAAATATGACATTGTCAGCGTCACCGGGGATGTCTTCAAATAATTCTTCTACTAGATAAGTTTTGTTCATTCTTCAACTCCAAAATGTTCTTCCAACTGTTCTGCCGCAAAATGATCGTCCAGTGTGTCTTTCAAGAAGTTACTACATTCTTGCACAAGCAACTCGGCGAACTTTTCTAGCCACTGATCTTTGGTGTAAGAACATTCGAATGGTTCATTAAGCCTCGCTTGTTCAGCAAGTTGTCGAATTCGTTTGTTCATTTTTCAACTACATCTTCGGCCGGGCTGTACTCTTTAAGTGTCTTTGCCAATTGATGATTCCGTAGGTCTTGTTCCTTCCGAGCTCGTTTCTTAACATCACTGACCTTCATCATCCGATCATAATCACGGGCCCATTCAAGTCCACGAAGCCAACATTGTAGATCTGTTAAGGAGCCCACAAACACTTCAGCATCCCTGCTGTATATGGGCAACGAGTCCGCATCTTTGGGCTTTAGTGCCACGGTATCCCCGTCTTCCATTCCATGACTCCTGGAATGACAGAACATAAATCCCAATTCGGCTATGCGTGTTTCTAGCCTGCGTATTTCTAAAATTTGTCTGTAGCCTGCCATCATTATTCCTTTTCAGCGGGACCTAGCCCATTAGAATGTTTGTCTCGATTGGCTTCTGCGTCTTGAAATAATCGTTTTTCTTGCACAGTCAATTCGTTAAATGTTTTGCGCGGATTGCCGCACATCACACAATTTGGATCACCGCAATTCATTGCATGGTGTTTGGCAAACCTATGAGGTTGACTAATATCCGATCCCGCAGATTTTGCAATCTTAGTCTGCTTCTTTACCGCAGTTTCGTCAGCATGTCTGCGTCGGGAGTTCTTAAATTTGTCTTGTTCTTTGCTCATAGTTTATGCCTTGGCAAGTTCTTTGGCTCGCTCATAGATAGCCCATACACCAAAGGGCGGCTCTGCTTGTTCGTTACCTTTGATAATAAACACTGTATCGCAGTAGTCTTCATCACCCCATTCTCCGTAGGGCATGCCGTCAGTGAACATGATGAATTTTTTAGGTTCAATCTGTTCTTCTTTCATGTACACCCAATTGGCCATAAAGTCAGTGCCGCCACCGCCCATGGGCTCGTATTCCAAAATGTCCGAAATGCTGTCGCTACTGTACACTTGATGGTTGTAAACTTCAGTGTCGAAACTCCACACTTGAATTTTATACTCGTCATAGGCTTCCATAATGCCTTTGATCTCAGCCATAAATGCTTTGATATCTTCATTGCCAATTGAACCCGAAGTATCAATTGCAATACAAACATCAATCTGTGTACCTGGCTTCATACCGGGCATAACTGCATCCATGTGCCAACTACGACGATTGGGACGCAACCAGCTGTAGTCATCCTTGACGGTACTTTGAATTTGTTGTTCCAAGAGTTCACGCCAGTTGACCACAGGCTGAGTAAGGTCTTTGATTAGACGCTTGACACCTGCAGGCAAGTCGCCGGCGCCTGTGGCCTGTGCAGCCTGTAGCAGTGCTTCGCGGATTTCATCTTTGATAGCATCGCGTTCTTCTTTGCTGAGTCGAGGACGACCCTTGCCACTGCCGTCAACTTCGTCGCCATCTTCGCCGTCATCAGTTTCTTTACCATCCAAGTGCTCGTCCAACATCTGATCAATCAGTTCTTGGATGTCAATTTTGTCTGCTTTTTCGTACAGATCGTCGTAGACTTCTTCAGCACTCCAACCTTTGTACTTGGGATCATACAAACAAGGAGTAATCTTGTCACCAATGCGTTGTTCAATTAAATCGCTGTTGACGCAAAAGTCTGCGGCGCAGTTAAACAATCGACGATCCCGTTCGCCGTTACGACCCATGTGGTCATAGACATTGTGCAAGACTTCGTGCCCAAACAAAAACTCCAACTCTTTGGGTTTGAGTTTGTTGCAAAATTCGGTATTGTAGTAAAATTTACGACCGTCTGTGGCCGCAGTGGGCAACCAACTGTCCGCATTAATCAGTTCCAAGCGAGTAGCAAGATTACCAAAAAAAGGTGCGCGAAGTAGCAGACCAATTCGTGCAGTTACCAGTTTATCTCGCACTGTACGGTCCAACGCTGGATCTGTATTTTCAGTAAGGCGTCCGCCGGATTGTTTGGGGTTTTGTGTACCAGTGGGTTTTGCAGCCATGTCATTGTTCCTTGTTAATACATATATTATACTGCATCAGCGATTTATCGTCAACAAATTAAAAGTAATACTTGAGTTTTATGTTAACCTTTGGGGCGATATTTGTCGGCCAATACAATTAGTTCGTCGGCAGTGGCCAAACCTTCGGAGATCAAACGCCGTTGTTCTGCGTTGATGGCGTCCCGTTCGCGTGTTCCGCGAGTCCAGACACTGTGGTCATCACAGTAATCGTAATACCAGTCGTGACTGGCCAGCAGTCTATCCAAATTGATTAACGCTTCTTTCATAATTCAACTCCTGTATATAAAAGAAAGGCGCAGACTGCGCCTTTCTATTCTATTGCTTACTTCTGCGAAGCAGCCACAATGTACTTACCAAAACGCTTGTGGAAGTCATCGAAGTTTTTCAACTTGCCCGGCACAAACGGAAGATTGTAAGTAGTCAGCGCCACTCGCGCACCCATAACAGTCAGCTCGG
>Ga0114978_10000031_pt1 | contig 103107 bp, 83 predicted proteins | sample S_140212_EF_Meta_FD_87027 | JGI IMG/M metagenome (GOLD analysis project Ga0114978, IMG submission 87027) | Freshwater microbial communities from Lake Simoncouche, Canada to study carbon cycling - S_140212_EF_MetaG | ecosystem: Environmental > Aquatic > Freshwater > Lake | place: Lake...
GACGGGCCACATCCCTGCGGGTCTCGTCCACAAAGGCTGCGTCAGCCGAGTCTATTTCTGCAAAACCACCTCGAAGCTGAGAGGATCGCTGGCGGCAAGGCGCTCGATTCGGCTACATTTTGATCCGATACGCAACGTATTGCCACGACCTAGGATTCCTCATGCACGAACTGCCAAAGCATTACGACCACCAAGGAGCGCAGGCCCGCTGTCTAGCTCTCTGGGATACCGCACGATCGTGGCACGCCGAGCCGGAGCCGGGCCGTCCCGTCTTTTCAATCGTTATTCCGCCGCCAAACGTGACTGGCGCCCTGCACCTCGGCCACGCCCTCAACAACACGTTGCAGGATGTGCTCGTGCGCACTCGACGGATGCAGGGATTTCTGACGCTCTGGATGCCCGGCACCGACCACGCCGGCATCGCCACGCAGGCCGTTGTCGAACGGCGGCTCCTGGAGGAAGAAAAACTCTCCCGCCACGATCTCGGCCGCGAGCAACTCGTGGCCAGAATTTGGTCGTGGAAAGAACAGTATGAAAAGCGAATTCTCAGTCAGTTACGAGATCTGGGCGCCAGTTGCGATTGGGATCGCGTACGATTTACGCTCGATGATCGCTGCGCCCGCGCAGTAAGAGAGGCGTTCTTTCGTCTCTTTCAACGGGGGCTCGTGCGGCGAGGCAAGCGGTTGGTTAATTGGGACACATTTCTCCAGACGGCCGTCAGCGACGACGAACTCTTTCACGAGCAAGTAAAAGGCCATTTCTGGCACATCCGTTACGACATCATTGACCCCAAGCCCGGCGAGCCAGCCAGCCTCACAGTGGCGACCACACGGCCCGAAACGCTGCTGGGCGACACGGCCGTGGCTGTGCATCCAACGCCGGCGAAAGCGTTGGATGAGGCCGAGGCAGCACTTCGGGGAAAGCGTGCAACTGCGCCTGCGAAGGAACACGCAGAGATCGACGCGGCCATTGAGGATCTCGCGGTGCGGCGTCGCGAGATCCTGCCAGGCTTGGAGCAACTAGCCAGCATGGCACGCGACGGCCGTCGTGTGCGGTTGCCGCTTTTGGGCCGTGAGATTCCGCTGGTTGCCGATGCGTGGGCCCAGCCCGGGCTGGGCTCAGGATGCGTGAAGATCACGCCCGCTCACGATCCCAACGACTACGAAGTCGGCCTTCGGCAGCAGTTGCCAATGATCAACATCCTCATGCCCAACGGCACGCTGGCTGCAGAGGCAGGGCCGTATGCCAGCCTGACGATCCAGAAAGCCCGCACGAAGGTGGTGGCCGATCTCGACGCCGCCGGGCAACTTGTGCAGGTCGAAGATCGCGTGATCGAGTTGGCACACTCCGATCGCTCGAAGACCCCGATCGAGCCGTTTCTGGCCGATCAGTGGTTTATTCGCATGGATGAACTGGCACAACCCGCGCTGGATGCGGTGCGCGAAGGGCATGTACGAATTGTGCCCAAACGCTATGCCAGAAGCTATTTGGACTGGCTGGGCGAAAAGCGGGATTGGCCGGTGAGCCGACAACTCTGGTGGGGCCATCGCATTCCGATCTGGCACGTGGCAGGCGTGCAGGAAGCGGATCTCGCCGCCGCGTTTGCGGGCCGCAGCACCGTCTCCTGGCAGAGCGACGGCAGCGAGGACGGGTGGTTTGTGTGTTCATCTGACGAGGTAATGGCCGACGAATCGCTCGGCGTGCATGCGATCAATGGCCAGCCGCTGGTGCGGGACCCTGATGTGCTCGACACGTGGTTTTCATCAGCGCTCTGGCCGCACTCCACGCTGGGTTGGCCCGAGGCAACACCCGAGTTGGCCTGCTTCTATCCGACGGCAACGCTTGTCACCAGCCGCGACATCATCACGCTCTGGGTGGCCAGGATGGTGATCATGGGAATTTTTGACACCGGAAAGATACCGTTTTCTGATGTCTATATTCATCCCAAGATTCTCGACCGCTACGGCGAGACCATGAGCAAGAGCAAGGGCAATGGCGTGGACCCAGTGGATGTGATCGACACGCTCGGTGCCGATGCCTTGCGATTTGCACTGGCGGGCATGGCGACTGAAACACAAGACGTGCGAATGCCCGTGGAGTTTCAATGTCCGCACTGCGAGGCCCGGAGCGAGCAAACGCTCGCCAACCGCGTGCTGCCCCGTATCGAGTGCCCAAAGTGCAAAAAGCCATTTCGCACGCAGTGGGCGCAGACGCCAGAGGACCTCGCGCTTGCTCGTGGCCCGGCCGTAAGCGAACGGTTTGAAGCTGGCAGGAACTTCTCCAACAAGCTCTGGAACGCCACTCGGTTTGTGCTGATGAACCTCGAGGATTTTTCCGGGGGAGATATGTCGCAGTGGCGTGTAACTGACCTGCCTCCGGCCTTGGAAGACAGGTGGCTGGCCAGCCGTTTGGCCAGCGTGTCGCGGGATGTGACAGCTGCAATTGATGAGTATCGGTTTGCCGAGGCTTCGCGACTGCTCTACGGCTTCGCGTGGGATGAATTCTGCAGCGCGTATCTGGAGCTGTGCAAATCGCGGCTGGCCGATCCGGTGCTGCGGCCACAGGCACAGGCCATGCTCCTGCTGGGCCTCGACACGATTTTGCGACTCCTCCATCCGATCATGCCATTTGTCACCGAAGAAATCTGGCAGCACCTCCGCGAAGCGGCGGGAGGTCGCCGAATGCCGTGGGACACCTCCGGCGTGTCAGCCTCATCGACGGGCTCGGCCTCCTTGGCAGCCTCGGTCATGCTGGCCCACTGGCCCACGCCGCCGACTGAGTGGATTGACCTGACAGCTGAAACTCGGTTTGGCACATTTTTAGCCGTTGTGGGTGGCATCCGTGAGATTCGCGCCAGGCAGAATGTGCCGCCCCGCACCAAGCTCAAAGTAGCGATCCGGGCCGACGCAGTCACCGCGGAACTTCTCTCGCCTCTGCACGCAGCGATTGAGTCGATGGGGGCGGTCGACCTTGCGCCGATTGGCCCCGATGTCCAAGGCCCTGCCGGTGCGGCCACTGCAGGCGTGCTGGGCTGCGAGATTTTTGTGGATATAGCTGATCTTGTGGACGTAGACGCCGAAATTGTGCGGCTTGGCAGGGAGAATGATAAACTCTTGGGGTTGATTGCCGCCAAGACAGCGAAGCTAGCCGATGAGAATTTTGCTGCGAGGGCTCCTGCCGCGGTGGTAGAAAAGGAACGCGACCAACTGGCCGAGATGGAAGCCCGATTGGCCAAGAGCATTGCGTTGCTCGCTGAGTTTGAGGGGCGTCGTGTTAGACTGCGTTAGTTGAACATGCCGATTATCGTTGGATCGCTGGAGCATCTCACATGACCGTTCAAATGGAACTGTCTCGTATTATCATTAGCGAGATCAATGACCAGCAGGTTGTGTACCTCAAGGAAGTTGAGGGCGACCGCACGTTTCCGATCCTGATCGGCCTCTTTGAGGCAACCAGCATCGACCGCCGAGTGAAGCACCATTCGTCGCCCAGACCACTCACGCACGACTTATTTGTCGCGGCAGTTGATCTGCTGGGTGGTGAATTTCAAGACGTAGTGATTAGCGATCTCAAAGAACACACGTACTACGCCACTATCCGCGTGCTGAAAGACGGTGAGATTTTGGAGATAGATGCCCGCCCCTCCGATGCGATTGCGATCGCCGTTACCTGCGAACCCAATCTGCCGATTTATGTATCCGAGGAAGTTCTCTCCGACGTCCTCGGCTAAAAAAATGAAAATGGTGGCAGCCACCAGATCTGGGCGAGCTAGGCAAGAAGCGAGGCTGTGTGGCTGAAGTTATTTCGAGTGTAAAGCGATCCGCCTCCGACAGCGTTGTGGCGGTGCCAAAACCTGGCTGCCAATTTGCCAGCGACAACGCCGCCGGTTTTTGTCCCGAGGCGTGGCAGTCGCTCGAACGGGCTAATTCTGGGCACGTGCCAAGCTACGGCGACGACCAATGGACGTCACGGGCAAGCGATCTCATTCGCGAGGTATTTGAGCATTCCGCAGAAGTGTTTTTCGTATTCAATGGCACTGCGGCTAATTCGCTGGCGTTGGCAGCGATGTGCCAGTCGTACCATGCAATTCTTTGCCATGAACTCGCCCACATCGAAACCGATGAGTGCGGAGCCCCGCAGTTTTTTTCCAACGGCACGAAGATTCTGTTGGCATCTGGAGAACGCGGCAAGCTTGCGCCTTCGGCGATCACGCAGGCAGTTGAGCGACGCAGAGACATCCATTATCCAAAACCCCGCGTGGTGAGCGTGACGCAGGCCACGGAGCTTTCCACGGTGTACTCTATCGATGAACTATCGGCCATTCACGATGCCTGTCAGCGGCACGGACTGCGACTGCATATGGATGGGGCAAGATTTGCCAATGCCGTCGCCAGCCTAGATGTATTGCCCCGGCAGATCACGTGGGAGGCGGGCGTGGATGTGCTGTGCCTCGGCGGCACAAAGAATGGGATGGGGATGGGTGAGGCGATCATTTTTTTCAAGAAGGAACTGGCCGACGAATTCGCGTATCGATGCAAGCAGGCTGGACAACTGGCATCCAAGATGCGGTATCTAACGGCGCCGTGGGTGGGGCTCCTGGAGAGCGGCGCTTGGCTGACAAACGCCCGACGTGCCAACGCCGCAGCGGCCCGGTTGGAAGTGGGGCTGGCTGCCATTCCGGGAGTGGAGGTGCTGGGGAAGCGCGACGCCAATGCGGTGTTTGCCAGACTTCCCGACACGCTGGCGGCATCACTTCGAGCCAAGGGCTGGAAATTTTACGATTTCATCGGCTCCGGCGGCTGCCGATTCATGTGTTCGTGGGCCACAACCGACGCCGACGTCGACGCCCTGCTCGCCGACTCCAAATAAACGGTGGCTGCCACCGTTTGCGTTTAGAGGCCGAAGGCGCGGCGTAGGATGTGGAGCGATTTCTCGCCGTGCTTGGCGGCCACGATCACGTTGAGACGCACCTCGCTGGTGCTGACCAGATCGATATTGATGCCCGCTTCTGTCAACGGCGCAAAGAGCCGGTCAGCCATGCCTGCGTGGCTGCGGATGCCAACGCCAGTGATCGAGAGTTTGGCCACGTGCGGCACGTCCACCACGATGGCCCCCAGTGAGGTAGCAATTCGACCAGAGACATCGATTGCTCTTTCGCGGTCGCTCGACGGCACCGTGAAGCTGAGTTCGGCTTTGCCGCCGCGAGGATGGCTCTGCACGATCATGTCTACAAAGAGTTTTGCCCGCCCCACCTCTTCAAAGACATCGGCTGCCACACCCGGCTTGTCGGGCAGATCGGTAAACGTGACGAGCGCCTGTGAAGAATCCAGCGTGACATCCTCCACGGCCAGATCCTCCATGCCTTCGAGCCTGCGGACCACGTCCAGCGGGCTCGACTTGGGCAAGGTCGCTGCGGACCCATCGGCCCCGCCGCCCATAGCCTCGGCCTCCAGACCGAACGCCCGATGCGCTGCCTGCACGGCCGCAGCGGCATCGTCGCGATGAATGAGCACCGATATTTTGATCTCACTGGTTGTGATCATCCGCACGTTGATTCCCTTGCGTGACAGCGCCGAGAAGAGGTGGCCTGCCACGCCTTCCTCGCGGGCCATCCCCACGCCTACCACAGAGACTTTGGCCAAGGAGCCGTCGTGCGACACACCTTCTGCACCGAGTTGTTGTGCCACTGATGTGGTCACTTCAAGTGCTGCGGCGAGGTCATCGGCCGGCACCGTGAACGAGATATCCGCCCGCCCGTGTTGACCGACGTTCTGTACGATCATGTCGACAGCAATACCCGAAGAGGCCAGTTGTGAAAAGACGCGGTGGCTTGATCCGGGCTGATCGGGCACACCTTCCAGCGTGATTCTGGCCTCGTTTTTAGCCAGTGCCACACCACTCACTGGGCGGGGCGTCGTCTGTTCGGCGGGTAGAATGAGCGTACCAGGCACATCTTTGAAGCTCGACCGCACGTGCACCTTCACTCCAAACTTCTTCGCAAACTCGATCGATCGGGGATGCATTACGCCCGCGCCTAAGCTGGCCAGTTCCAGCATTTCATCGTAGGCAATCGAGGCCAGTCGCCTGGCCTCGGGCAAGAGCCTAGGGTCGGTCGTGTAGATGCCATCGACATCGGTGTAGATCTCGCACACATCTGCCGCGAGCACCGCTGCCAGCGCCACGGCCGTTGTGTCGGAGCCGCCGCGGCCGAGCGTCGTGATATTGCCGCACTGGTCAATGCCCTGGAAGCCCGCCGCAATCACGATGCGGCCCTCGTTGAGGTTGTGCTTCACGTTGTCGGTGGAAATTGACTTGATTCTGGCCTTTGTGTGCGTGCTGTCTGTGCGGATTCCGATCTGCGCACCGGTGAGGCTCACGGCCTCCACGCCCAGCGACTGAATCGCCATTGCAAACAGAGCCACGCTCACCTGCTCGCCCGTGGAAAGCAGCATGTCCATCTCACGGGCGCTCGGCCGCTGGTTGATCTGCTTAGCCAGATCCACGAGCACATCGGTCTGGTGCCCCATGGCACTCACGACCACCACAACCTGATCGCCAGCCTTGTGCCGAGCTACGGCCTTTGAGGCGGCAGCCAGAATCTTCTGCGCATCGGCCACACTCGTGCCACCAAACTTCTGAACGACAAGGGACATCGTCAACTGTGCTCCTGCGCTTGGATGCGTCGCCCGAGACGCTGCTTGAGTTCTATGGGTTCAAGGATTGCGATGACCAACATCACCGGAATGACCGGAATGAAGAAACGCTTCCATCAATTGCCATCCCGGTTGGATCATATCGCCGCCAGAGGCTGCCGCTGCTTCGTCGTAGGTTCTTTGGCCGGAGGCCATAATTCCGTCGCCAGCCATCACAAACGGCACGCACCCACGAGAGTGAGTCTTGGTGGAGAGCAATGTGAGATGATCCGGACAGACGAGAATGCGATGGCCTGCCACGCCTGCCAGATGGTCCATCAACGGCTTCACGATCAGCGCATCAATCTGCTCGATGGCCCGCACCTTTGCGTTGGCGTTCCCCTCGTGGCTGGCCTCGTCAGGGGCTTCGACATGCACGCAAACCAAATCGCTCGTGGACAGTGCCGCAATCGCCGCGCGACCCTTGGCCGCGTAGTCTGTGTCGAGGTAGCCAGTGGCTCCTGGCACATCGATTCGCTCCCAGCCAGCCAGCGAGGCCAATCCACGCAACAGATCGACGGCCGTGATCATCGTGCCATTGACTCGATATTTCTGAAAAAATGGCTCCATGCGTGGGGCGCGGCCCGCACCCCAGAGCCACACGTGCGTGGCCGGAAGCTTTCCCGCGGCCAGCCTAGCCTTGTTGACGGGATGATCCTTCAGCCACGCGGCGCTGTGCGACATGATCTCAGTGAGCAATCGGCTGCCGGTGCCTCGAGGAAAATCATCGGCCACCGACCGATCCATTAAATCGTGCGGCGGGGTTGTGCGGAGATTGTTTGCCAGCGGCGACACACCGGGATGCCCGCGGTACAGAAGCAGATTGCGGTAGCTCACGCCCGGCACAAATTGCCAACCGGAGAGTTGGGGAAAATCAGCCTCCAATCCCTGCCCCGCGGCGGCCAAGAGCGACGATGCCTCTGCCGTGGAGATGTGTCCTGCGGTGAAGTCCTTCATCACATCGCCGGCCTCAACTGCACCCGCGATCTTTTCGGAGCCATTGTGAGCGGCAATCGTTACGAGATTGCATCGCACAGCCCAATCGTGCTCACCGAGCACAATTCCTTGAGCGGCTGCTTCCAGCGGGGCACGTCCTGTGAAGTATTGCAGCGGGTCGTAGCCCATCAGGCTCATGCACGCAACCTCCGATCCGGGCGGCAGGCCCTGGGGCACGTGATTGGTGAGCCCAGTGCGCCCCCGCAAGGCCAAGGCATCCATGGCTGGAGTGCGAGCGGCCTGAAGGGGTGTTTTGCCACCCAGCGATTGCTGGGCTGCATCAGCCGCGCCATCTGGAATCACGATCAGATATTTCATGCAGCAGGCGTTCCTGTTCTCCGTGTGGCAATCATTCGGCACGCTCGTCCAGCACGCTCAAACAGACGCTTCGCCCACGGACCACATCCGAGCCGTCAATGGCCTCGATTGCCTTGGCTACGTCGCTGGAACTGCAGGCGTGGGTCATGATCACCAACGGCACGCCTGCATCTGGTGCGATACTCGCACCTTGCTCGATGGCATCGTGTTGGATCATCGATGCGATGGAGATTCGGAAGTCGCCCAGAATTCCAGTGATCTTGGCAAGCACCCCCGGGCGATCGCTTGCCCGAATGCGAAGAAAATGCCGCTGGTAAGCATCCACATTCTGGATTCTATCAGCATTTGCATCGGGATCGCACAGCACGCCTGTGGTGCGAAACGTAATCGCCGCACGCCCAACGACGGTGTCGATAATGTCGGCCACGACAGCTGAAGCAGTGGGCATCTGGCCCGCGCCGAGGCCATGAAAAAACATCCGCCCCACTGCATCGCCTACAATGCTCACGGCATTGTAGGCCCCGCGAGTTTCGGCCAGAGGCGTGCCAATTTTCACAAGCGCCGGTGCCACACGCATCGTGAGCCCGGCACTTCCGCGGCTGGCGACGGCCACCAACCGGATCCGATAGCCCAACTCTCCTGCGTAGTTCAGGAGGTCGATATCCAAGCCATCGATGCCCATTCGTGGAATTTCGGCCCACGGCACCCACACGCCAAACGCCAAGTGGGAAAGAATCGCGAGTTTTTGGGTGGCGTCCGTGCCGTCAACATCCATCGATGGATCGGCCTCGGCAAAGCCCTTGGACTGCGCCAGCTTGAGGGCGTCTGCATAGCTCGAGCCATCTTCCTCCATCCGCGTCAGGATGAAATTACTCGTCCCGTTTAAGATGCCCCGAATCGACTCAATGCGATTGGCTGCAAGGCACTCGCTGATCGCGGCCACAATCGGAATGCCGCCAGCCACGGCTGCCTCAAACGCAATCGAACGGCCTTGCTTGCGAGCCAGTGCAAATAACTCAGGCCCGTGCTCGGCCAGCAGGGCCTTGTTGGCTGTCACAACGTCTTTGCCGTTTTGGAGCAGCTCCACCATCATCGATCGGGCCGGCTCCAAGCCGCCCACGAGCAACACGGCTACCGAAATCGTTGGGTCGCCGGATATGTTCCGAATATCGGAGGAAAGTGTATCGGTCGGCACCGACACGCTCCGCACTTTTGCAACATCCTTCACAACGGCCTTGGCCACTACGATCGGGCAACCTGCGTGCCGCTGGATGTGGTCTGCCGATTCAACCAGCAGCCGCACCACACCGGAACCAACGGTTCCCAAGCCGATGATTCCTATTCGCACGGGTTTGGTCATGTGTGTATCAGGGCTCCGACTCCGGAATGGCCTGCTTCGTATGCCGGGGCTGAAACAGGCAATCCTAGTCGGCCTTGCAAGAAGGAAAAAGGTATCGCCAGCTTGTCAGCCAGAAACCGGCTGTTGTACCGTAGGCATTCACCGATCAGCAGGGAGAGCCTGCTTTTTTCCCCATGCACGCCCCTCCAGCCACTGAAGGAACTTTATTTTGGACGCATCCGCCCGCGATTTTCTCGTACGCCTTCTCAAAACGCCAAGTCCCTCGGGCTATGAGCAGCCTGTTCAGGAGCTCGTCCGTGGCTATCTCGCCGGTGTCGCGGAAAGCGTCACGACCGACTCGCACGGCAATGTCATCGGTGCTTTGAATATCACGTCGCCGGTGCGCATGCTGCTGGCTGGCCACTGCGATCAGATTGGGCTGATCGTTCAATACATCGATTCGGATGGCTATATTTCCGTGCAGCCAATCGGTGGTTGGGATCCCATGCAATTGGTCGGATCTCGTGTGAGTATCTGGACCGCGTCTGGCGCAGTGCCAGGCGTGATTGCGAGAAAGCCTATCCACCTGCTCACCGAGGAAGAGCGAAAAGTTGTGCCCAAGATGAAGGACCTTTGGATTGACATCGGCTCGCCAGACAAAGCGGATGCCGAGAGCGTGGTGCGCATTGGCGACCCTGTCACGGTGGAACTCCAATTCCAGCAACTGCGAGGCAGTTTGGCCTGCTCTGCGGCGATGGACGACAAAATAGGGCTCTGGGTTGTGCTGGAAGCATTTCGTCGGGCAGCCGCGATGGGCCCCCTGCCCTGCGCCTTGTTTGTGGCCTCGACTGTGCAGGAAGAGATCGGACTTCGCGGTGCGCAGACGAGTTCCTATAGCGTAGATCCGCACGTAGCCATCGCCGTGGATGTAACGCACGCCACCGACTGCCCCACAATCGATAAGAAAACAGAGGGGGATATTGCGCTTGGCAAAGGACCAGTTGTCTATCGCGGCCCGAATATGAATCCGCACGTGGTCAACCGGTTGCTCGAGGCTGCCAAAACAAACTCGATTCCAGTGCAACTGGCCGCCAGCGGACGGGCTACACCCACCGATGCCAATGTGTTGCAGACCACCCGCGCTGGTGTTGCCACAGGACTGGTAAGCGTCCCCAATCGTTATATGCACTCGGCCGTTGAAACTGTTTCGCTGGACGATGCGGATCGCACGGCCGATCTGCTGGCTGCGTTTGTGCGGGGGCTTCAAGGCCCGATTTGCTGGGCGCCTTAGAATCACAGCCGGATTCGCACTTTGGGCTTGAGAGGAAGATGAAGAGCGACGGCGAGCAGTCCGATGCCCGTAGATAAAGTCATCCGTGACCTTTGGTCACTTGATCGACCGTTGGAAGCGACGAGGGTTTCCAGGGTCGCCGCTCGCCGCTTCGTGCGGCGGCAGACTTGTTCCACAGTCTGCTCGGGCGCAATGGAGTGCGCACAATCGCCCAATGCCGCGTCTTTGAACGGTCCCCTTGACGGAAACCAGCTCTCTGCCAAAACGGCACGTGGATGCAGTGGTGTCGGGCTATTTTTTTTGAGCTCGATCACTGTGTTTACCGGTTCAAATGCCGGCGACTCGGTTGAGAGCCGTTCGTGGCACGCGGCTTGCTTACACCTGAGTCTCCCCCTTGAGCTGCTGCCAAAAAAGACAAACTGTTGTTTTTTTTCAGTCGCTCGTTTGATTTTTTGACGCTGTTTGATTCAATTCGCTTGAGACAAGTTCCTTCAGATCCCTTCAGAGGAGTTTTTTGTGGCCAAACAAATGGTGTTCGACGATGAGGCCCGTCAGGCGTTGCTCGCCGGGATTTCGAAGCTTGCCCGTGCGGTCAAAAGCACGCTGGGCCCGCGTGGCCGAAATGCCGTGCTGGACAAAGGCTGGGGCTCACCCAAGGTCACGAAAGACGGTGTGACAGTCGCTGAAGACATCGATCTGGAAGACCCGTACGAAAACCTCGGTGCGCAGCTTGTCAAGGAAGCCGCCAGCAAAACCAACGACGTCGCAGGCGACGGCACGACCACAGCCACGGTGCTGGCCGAAGCCATCTTCCGCGAGGGGCTCAAGATGATTGCCGCAGGAGCCGACCCAATGGCTCTGTCTCGTGGCATCCACAAGGCAGTTGAAGCCGTGTCTAAGTCGATCCTTTCGATGGCCACGCCAATCAACGAGAAAAACAAGAAGGAACTGATGCAGATCGCCACGATCGCCGGCAACAACGATCCCACGATCGGAAATGTGCTGGCCGAGGCGTTTCTCAAGGTTGGCAAGGATGGCGTGATCACCGTCGAAGAAGGCAAGCAAGCCGAGACAACTGTAGACGTCGTCGAGGGCATGCAGTTTGACCGAGGGTTCCTCTCGCCCCACTTTGTAACCGACGCCGACACGCAGACCTGCGAGTTGGAGAATCCCTTGATCTTGCTGTTCGAGGAGAAAATTTCGAGCGCAAAAAACTTGGTGCCGCTGCTGGAGGCGATCAGCAAGGCCAGCAAGCCACTGGTGATCGTTGCCGAAGACATCGATGGCGAGGCATTGGCCACGCTGGTGGTGAACAAGCTGCGAGGCATCGTGCAGTCGGTGGCGATCAAGGCTCCCGGTTACGGCGATCGACGCAAGGCAATCATGGGTGATTTGGCTGCCCTGACAGGCGGCCAGGCGATTTTCAAGGATCTCGGCATCTCGCTCGACTCGGTCAAGCTAAGCGACCTGGGGCGGGCGAAGAAGGTAATCGTGACGGCTGAAAACACGACAATCGTAAGTGGTGGCGGTTCAAAGGCTGCGATCGATGGCCGTGCCGAACAGATCCGTGCAGAAATTGAAAACACCGACAGCGATTACGATCGCGAAAAACTCCAAGAGCGACTGGCCAAGATCGCCGGTGGCGTGGCGCAGATTAACGTTGGTGCCGCGACCGAGACAGAGATGAAAGAACGTAAGGCCCTCCTCGAAGACGCCAAAAGCGCCACGCAGGCTGCCCTCGCCGAGGGCATCGTGCCCGGCGGTGGCGTGGCCCTGCTTCGCAGCGAGAAGGTGATCGAGAAAATGGATCTGACGGGCGACGAAAAGCTCGGGGCAGCGATCGTCAAGAATTCGCTGCGATACCCGCTCGAGGCGATTGCTGCCAATGCCGGCGTGGATGGTCCTGTGGTGGTCAATCGGGTTCGGCAGATGAAGGGCAAGAACGACGGTTACGACGCCGACAAAGAGGAGTATTGCGATCTGGTGAGTGCTGGTGTGATTGATCCAGCCAAGGTCGTGCGAACGGCCCTGCAAAACGCTGCCAGCGTCGCGGCCTTGCTGCTCACAACTGAGTCTCTCATTACCGAGATCCCGAAGGCCGAGGAAGAGGCTGCCGGCGATGGCCACGACCACGGCATGGGCGGTGGCATGGGCGGCATGGGTGGTGGCATGGGTGGCATGGGTGGTGGTATGGGCGGCATGGGTGGCATGCCCGGAATGATGTAATTCAAACGAACTGGTTTTCCCTTTCCCTTCTTTCCTTGTCCCTTATTTTTGGAGTGACTTCGATGGCAATCAAGAACCTGAAGATCCGTCCGCTCGATGACCGTGTGGTGGTCGAGCCCGTGGAAGCCGAAGACCGCACGGCCGGTGGCATCGTCCTGCCGGACAGTGCGAAGGAAAAGCCGCAGCGAGGCCATGTTGTGGCGTTGGGCCCAGGCAAGTTGCTTGAGAGCGGCCATCGTGCCACGCTCTCAGTGTCCGTCGGAGACCAAGTGATTTACGGCAAGTATTCCGGCAGCGATATCGAGATCGACGGCCACGATGTGAAGATCCTCCGCGAGACTGACATCCTGGCGAAGGTTTTGAACTGATTTCGATTGTTTTATGTCCGTTTTTTGTCAACCCTTTCACATGCATTCCCACGCCGGTAGAGGCATCCCATACGGATGTGAAACCGACACCTTCTCAGGAGTAACGACTCGTGCCCAAACAATTGCTGTTCGATGACAACGCTCGCGCCAAACTGCTCAAGGGTGTCGAGAAGCTCGCCGCCGCCGTGGCGGTGACTATGGGGCCAACCGGCCGCAATGTCATCATCGACAAATCGTTTGGCGGCCCGACGGTCACCAAGGACGGCGTGACGGTGAGTAAGGAAGTGGATCTGGAAGACGCCTTTGAAAACATGGGCGCAAAGCTCGTGAACGAAGTGGCTTCCAAGACGTCCGACTTGGCAGGCGACGGCACGACAACAGCTACGGTGCTGGCTCGCGCAATCTTTCGCGAAGGCACTCGCATGGTTGCCGCTGGCAGCAACCCGATGGCCGTTCGCCGCGGCATTGAGAAGGCTGTGGCTGCCGCAGTGGGCCGGTTGATGGAAATGGCAAAGAAGGTGGAGCGTCCCGAGGAGGTTGCGCAAGTTGGCGCGATCAGCGCCAACAATGACCGTGCAATCGGCAACTTGCTCGCCGAGGCTCTGCAAAAAGTTGGTAAGGATGGCGTGATTACCGTTGAAGAAGGCAAGACAACCGAGACAACCGTTCGGTTTGTAGATGGCATGCAGTTCGACAAGGGATACATTTCCCCGTACTTCATCAACCGCCCTGCCGAAATGGTTTGCCAACTCGACGATGCTCTTGTGTTAATTCACGAGAAAAAAATCTCCAACCTGCGAGACCTTCTGCCGTTGCTGGAGAAGGTGGCCCAGTCAGGCAAGCCACTTTTAATCATTGCCGAAGACATTGACGGCGATGCGTTGACCGCGCTTGTTGTCAATAAGCTACGAGGTGTTTTGAATATCTGTGCTTCCAAGGCACCCGGCTTCGGTGACCGCCGCAAGGCGTTGCTTGGTGATATCGCCACGCTCACCGCCGGCACGTTGATCAGCGAGGATCTCGGACTCACGCTCGAGAGCCTCGATTTGTCACACCTTGGGCGGGCCAAGACGATCACGGTGGACAAGAGTGAAACGACGATCGTGCAAGGCGCTGGCAAGCAGACGGATGTGCAGGCACGCGTGCAGCAGATTCGCAATCAGATTGAGGCCACAGAGAGCGAATACGATCGCGAAAAACTGCAAGAGCGACTGGCAAAGCTCACCGGTGGTGTGGCGATTGTGTCTGTAGGTGCTGGCACCGAGGCCGAGATGAAGCAGAAAAAAGCTCGCGTTGAAGACGCGCTCCATGCCACGCGGGCCGCCGTTGAAGAGGGCATCGTGCCGGGTGGTGGAGTGGCGCTCTTGCGTTGCCGAGCCGCGGTGGAGAAGGCTCGTTCGCAGGCCAAGGGCGACGAAAAAATTGGCATCGATATTGTGCTCAGTGCTCTGGAGGCCCCGATCCGCCAGATTGCCGAAAACGGCGGAATCGATGGCTCGGTGGTGGCCGATGAGGTGGCTGGCAAAGACATGCACATCGGCTACGACGCCAACAAGGGCGAGTATGTCGACATGCTCAAGGCCGGCATCATCGACCCCGTGAAAGTGGTGCGGGTTGCACTCACGAATGCGGCCAGCATTGCCGGACTCCTGCTCACCACAGAGGCACTCGTGACCAACCTCGACAAGGGCGACTCCAAGAAGCATCGCATCGAAGGGAGCGTTCGCTAAGGAGCTTACTTGAGGTAGCTTTTTTCTACCGCAGGAAGCCGGAGTGTTTCTCTGAGGGAGTCGAGAGGCCCGCCGTGGCCTAACCACGTTCATGACCCAACAGCGCGATTATTACGAGGTTCTGGGCGTCGAACGGCGGGCAAGTGGTGCGCAAATTGCCGATGCCTACCGCAAGCTGGCAATCAAATGCCATCCGGATAAAAACCCAGGCAACAACGAGGCTGCTGATCGGTTTAAAGAGGCGGCTCGGGCCTTCGAGGTTCTTGCCGACAGCGATCTCCGTGCCCGCTACGACCGCTATGGACATGCCGGGCTGCAGGGCCAGCAGCAGCACGAGTTCAACGATCTATCAGATATTTTTGAAGCCTTCGGGGATATGTTCGGCGGCAGCGGACTCGGAGGTGGCGGCAAAAGACGAGGCAACCGTGCAAGCCAGGGCCGCGATGTTTTCTGCACAATTACCCTCTCGCTTCTGGAGGCTGCCCGTGGTGCCAGCACAGCGGTTGTGTTCAATCGGCACGAGTCGTGTAGCGACTGCGACGGCAGCGGTGCCAAACGCGGTACCAAGCCCGTGGCCTGCGAGTATTGCGGCGGCCGCGGCCAAGTGATTCAGTCGGCCGGGGTTTTTCGACTCCAGACCACCTGCCCAGCCTGCCAGGGAGCTGGCCGCGTGATTCGCGAGAAATGCCCGACGTGTGCCGGAGCTGGCCTCACCGAGGAACGAGTCGAGCGGCATGTCACGATTCCAGCGGGCGTGGATCGGGATGTGCGAGTGCGGCTGGCCGGCGAAGGCGATCCCGGGGGCAATGGTGGTCCGCCGGGAGATTGCTACTGTGTGATCGAAGTTGAAAACCATCCATTTCTTACGCGTGAGGGTCGCGAACTCCACTGCGAAGTACCAATCACGTTTAGCCAAGCGGCGTTGGGAGCCACGGTTGAAGTGCCGACCCTAGATGGTCCCAAGCCACTGCAAATCGCGAAGGGCACACAGGGCGGTGATGTCGTGCGAGTGCGAGGCCTCGGCATGCCCGAGGTGCGTGGTCGAGGCATTGGCGACTTGCACGTGCATGTGCACGTGGAGGTGCCTCGCAGCCTCTCGCCAAGAGCCGAGGAGTTGCTTCGAGAACTGGCCGCCGAAGAACAAAAAGCGGTGAGTCCAAAGCGATCCAGTTTTTTTAGCAGGCTCTCAGAATATTTTCAGCCCACCGAACCCGAGGAGAATACGGCATGAATACGCCAGTCCACGACGAGGCCGCCGAGGAGAACGCTGACGAGCAGGCAGTGCGTTTTCCAGATGCCGAAACAGGTGAGTCCGAGCTGTCTCTGGAGCACAAACTCCGGGATTCGCTTGCCGATGCGGAGGATCGATTGCTTCGCACGCAGGCCGAACTCGATAATTTTCGCAAGCGTGCTCGCCGAGAATATGACGAGGCGCAGCGGTACCGGGAGATGGATCTCCTTCGCGATCTGCTGCCGGTGCTCGACACCGTGCTTCGGGCGATCGAGGCCGCCGAAAAAACTGACGACGTGGAGAGCCTGCGATCGGGATTTCGCCTCACGGCACAGCAAATCGAGAAGGTTCTGGAAGGGCACGGCTGTCAAACAATCGTAGCCGATGGCCAGCCGTTTGATCCAGCTGTGCACGAAGCACTCTGTCAGCAAAGTGCGCCCAACGTGGATCCGGGTACGATTGTAGGCGTGGCTAGTCGTGGCTATCGGCTTCACGAACGCGTGGTACGGCCGGCGCAAGTGATCGTGGCCAAGGAGTAACACCATGCCAACATATGACTACGTCTGCGACGCCTGCGGACACGCCTTCGAACTGTTTCAGTCGATGAGCGACGGTATCAAGAAAACATGCCCCAAGTGTCGCAAAAAGAAACTGCGGCGGCTGATTGGTGCCGGCGGGGCCATCATGTTTAAGGGCTCGGGTTTTTATAAAACCGATTACCGCAGCGATTCATATAAAAAAGGTGCTGCCGCGGAAAAAGGCAGCACTTCTGAAGGCGGTGGCAGCAAGAGCGAAGGCGGTGGCGGCAAGAGCGAAGGCGGTGGCAGCAAGAGCGAAGGCGGTGGCGGCAAGAGCGAAGGCGGTGGCAGCAAGAGTGGAGGCGGTACGTCTGAGGGCAAGAGTTCGAAATCCGACTCATAGAACTGGTTGTCTGCCATGCCATACTGTCCTGTCTGCGACACATCGATCGATCTGGAGGCCACTCCCACAGCGCCTTTCTGTAGCGACCGCTGTAGGCTCATCGATCTTGGCCGCTGGCTGGACGAAGCCTACAGCGTGCCAGCACCGCACAGTCTCGATGAACTCGATGAAGAAGAGTCGGAAGCCCCGGCTTCTGCCGAGGCAGACGCCGACGAATGACGTTCGTCCGGCGTGGCATTTCGAAGATCGGCTACGGAGGTCAGGTCCCTTCGCCGGCTGGTTCGTCGAGGACCACTTCATCCATTTCGGTGCCGTCCACATCGTGCCGCAATAGAACGTACGCGGCTGTGGCAATGGCCCAGAAATAACCCCAACCGAATGAGCTTAGAATCGACACCAACCCCCGGTTCCAAAAGGCCAGTGCCCCGATCCCCCACGGAGTATTGGCGGTCGCCACGGTTCCCGCGGAGTTCACTCCCTCCAGCACGGCGATCGTACGATCGTGGCCCATTCCGAGGCTCGTCGCCCACAGGGCCAGCGTGCTTGTGGCGTCGGCAAAGACTGCTGCGGTTGCAAAGGCTGGCAACGCGATAACCAGTGCCACAAATCCGTAGAAGGCATAGTGCAGTGGACGCTGGTAGAGGTACGAAAAAGCAGTCGAGATGGCCTGAAAGCTATCCCCTTGTTCAACGCCGACAGCACTTACCATTAACGGCCAGCCCGCCACGACGCCCACGGCCAGAATTGCCATAACAACGGCCCCGGAGAGCACCAGCGGCCAGATCGCACCGGCCAGCGAGAGCCCCCATTCGGTTCGCATGAGCAAACCCAGCAACGCCCCTGGCACGCAGAGTGCTAGGATCCCGACCAGCACAAAGAGTACGGCATTGAACGACGACACCCATTTGCGCGTGCCGTACCAGATGGATCCCAGCAGGCCCGGAGCCTCCTCGCCCACAAGTTTTAACGCCACGTGCCTTGTAATTGCCGTACCAAAAATTGACCACACGAGCACAAACCAGCCGATTCGGGCCATCGCTCCAGCCATCTCTCGCAACGTCGATGAGGGCCGCAGCGGTATCGACACCAGCCGCAGCATATCCGACACCGCCGCTGGCAGTTGCTCCACCTGCAACCTTTCAACAAAGCGATGGATTGTGGGAAACGCCTGCTGGCTCGGCATAAGCCCCTTCATGCTGCCAGGCAAATCGCCAGTGGGGCTCGGCATGATCGGCCCAGAAAGCGTCCCTGCAAGATCTTGTTCAATGATCGCGTTTGCCGCAGCATCGGCACCAGCCAACGGCACCCGATCTGCCAGCGACCAGCCAGCCCACGTCGCCAGCGAACCGAGCGCCGCCAGCAGAATGACCGTTGGCGCAAAAGCGCTCCCGGCTGCGCGCAAGAGAATCCACCACGGAAGAGCCTCGCTCCACTGAATTTCGTGAATGATTCGGCCCGACTGGGCGCTGCTAGGCTCATTACTCGTTGACATAAACCCCTCCTGAGGCCGTATGGTGGTTCTGCGGTGGCGCAGAGTATACGCTGCCAGCGGCACGTGTCACGTAGCGCCCCAAAAGCCTCGGCCTTCTACGGCGAACGCTATACGGGAGAATCGCACCACCGCTTCACCAGCGATGCGAGGCCGCCAAGTAACTCGCCGCGGCTCACGGTACTGTCGGCACCGGCGGCTTTGGCATCCTCCAGCCGCTGCTTGGCCACGTGCGGCCCGAAGGCCACCAGATACGGGGCCTTGCCGTCTGGCAACGGATACTTTTCCAGAATGGTACGAATCCGCGACACGATCACGGCTGGATCGCCCGGCACGGCACCGGTATCCAGAAGCACGAGGTCAAACGGGCCGCCGCGTGGAGTGTCGTCGAGGCTGCGGAGCGTTTCCACTCTCGCGGGTACCGAATGAGCAAGCCCGGCAATGCGACTGGTTGAAAGCAAATCGGGGGACACCAGCAAAATCTGCAACTCGCGCTCGCTCAATGGTTCGATCTCCTCAAGACTTCGCGTTCAACTCATCGAGACTCACCGTCACACCGCTTCCGGCCCTCGCACTTCGCGATAAATCTGCACTGCGTCGTCGATCGGCATCACAAACAATCGCTCGTCCAAATCGCTCCCGAGTGCCGCTGCGATCATGTCGACGGTGCGATCTACAAAGTCATCGTTTACGGCAATCTCCACCACCGACTGCTGAACGAGTGCCTGCTGGAATTGGCCGCCGGCTGACGGAACGAAATCATACCCTTGCGCGTCGCAAATTGTCAGCCGCGTAACATGCACGCTCGCCAGCGATTGGCGCACCACCTCCACTTGCGAAGGCTTCAGCACAGCGACAATCAAACGCATCGACGAACCCTCTCTCTGCATGTGCGACGCATCCAAAACCAACGAGGGCTTTGCGGCCGATAGACACAGAGGCAAAGGCACCAGATGGGCAGAGCCTACGGCCTAGGCAATTCCAACCTCGCATCCAGCACCTTACGGATGCGGGCCTGCATTTCAGCCACGTGGGCCTTGGAATAATCATCCAGCTTCAGATCGGCTTTTGCCAAGATTGCCGTGAGTTTTACGTCGAGCGATCGCAGTTGGCTCGCGGCGATGGCTTGCGCATCAGACGAGGCAGGATTGGAACCCATCGCCAGTGCGCCGAGCCGCGAAATATAGGATCGCTGCAGGCTGCGCCGAAAGCTTGGGATCGCCGGCTTTCGCACCGTGTAGTCGCCTGGCCCAACGGTGTCGATTTCCGACAGCACAGATTTTGTGAGCCGGTCGAGGAGTTCGGCCGTTGTGAAGGCGTCTTGGTCAGCGGGCACCTTCAGTTCGCTGTCCCGAATGCGGGACAGCAGAGACGGATCAAGCAGGCGGCCGAGTACGCGGTCTTGCCACATCAGCACCACGTCGTGAATGGGGTAGTCTTCGCGATCCACCTCGCGAGCCCCCCAGTGCAGCCACTTCGTCGCAACGAGCTGGTTGTAAAGCTCGGGAGAAAACGTAAATGGCCCGGCCTGGAACATCTGTTGCTCTAACAGCGTCAAGGCATCTCGTTGCTTTTGCGGCTCAACCACGCGGAACGGTGCTGGGGCATTGGCATCGCCCTTATGACTTCGCGAAGCGTAGAGCCCACCGATCATCCTCGCCGCGGTATACATCGCCTGCCCGTGCGTTGAAATGAGCACGCCAAACGCCTGCCGCACCCGTTGGTAGCCCTTCTCTTTGACGGTCATACGATCCGCGATCAGCGGCATCAACTGTGCGACTAGCTCAGCGCGACTCCTAGCAAACTCAAGTGGATCGTTGCCCAGATCAAATCGATTGGAGAGCGGATCCGGATCGCCAAATTCAGTGTCTTCATCAGTGGCGTACGCCAAGCTCGGCTCACCGCTTCGGCCGGCAATTTTTTCGAGTTCGGGGAGCTCGGCCTCTGGGCTGCCGCCAGAGAGTAGCTTGTAGCCATATTCGATCGCCCACATGTCGTACGGGCCAATCTTGGCCGTGTAGAAATCGCCCTGCGTTTTGCCCTTGGGCACAATGTTGACGGGAAGGTAATCCATCACGCTGGTGCTGGCACCGGTTTGGGATGTCTTTGTCACATCGTTCATGTCGGCCAGAGATTTCATCGCGCTGCCCTTAAAGTTGTGCCGCAGCCCGAGCGTGTGGCCCACCTCATGCATCGCTACGAGCTTGAGCCCCTGTACGACGAGTTTCTCCTTCTGCACCTCGGAGAGCGGCCCATCGCCAGCGCCATTCGCAGCGAGGCTTGTGGCAGCCAGTGCCGTTTCACGAGCGTGCCCATCAAAGAGCGAACAGGCGCCACAGCAATGCCCCGCATCGAGGCCCAGCACACTGCGTGGACCGCCGGTGAGACGGGCCACAGACTGTGGCGTGAACGTTTCGTATTCGGCACGCCAAAACTGCAAAAAGTCGCCATCGAAGATGATGTCGGCATCCAGGATTTGACCAGTGCGAGGGTTCACTCGCGAAGGCCCCATCGCGAAGCCAGCTCCGGCGGTAATCCAACGGAACGTGTTGAAGTTGATATCCTCCGGATCCCAGTCGGTGACTTCTGGCTGCTGCCGCACCTCGATGGCACTGGCGAATCCGGCCTTTGCAAAGGCCTCGTTCCAAGACTCGATCCCCTCGCGGATCGGCTGGCGGTATTGAAACGGAACCGTTTTTTCGATCCAAAATACAATCGGTTTCTTGGGCGGGGACACCGCAGCAGAGGAGTCGGCCTTTTCCAGGTTCCAGCGGTTGATGTACCGCACAAACCGGTCTTCATCCACTTTTTGTGAAAAATCCTTGAGTGCGGTCACAAAGTAGCCCACCCTCGCGTCGGCCAGACGCGGCTTGTAATTGTTTTGCGGCAGGAGGCTGATCGAGTAGTGCACATTGATTGTCACGCCGCGAGTGTCGGCCACGGTATCAATCGTGGACGACCCGCTGGACCCGTACGTGGCCGCTACTTCGAGTTCAACGTTATCCGGGAATGCCTTCACTCGCGACCATGTGGATCGGTCGCGGGCAAACGAAAAGCCTGGGAGAGTGGTGGAGATTTGGGGCAGGTCGGTATAAAAAATCGGTGCCAGCTCAATCACCGGTGCGCCGGAGGGTGCGGTGGTGGCAATCGGCACGCTAAACAGCACGCTGTCGGTGTAGGCCAAATCGACCGCCTTTTCCTCGGGACTGCCCTTGTTGGCAAAGAATCGCACGTTCCGGCGGACCACGTGGATGTTGTCATCTACTTTGCGAAACTGCCATATCCAATCGTCCCCGTCGCTCCAACTCATGCCCCCGAGTACCGATCGCTCGCCGATGCCTCTTGCAATGGCAATCAGCACGAACAAATCCTTTCCCAGAATTGAGTCGGGCAACTCGGCATAGACCTTGTCGTCTTTGCGATGGAGCGGAATCAGGCCTGGCAACTTAATGGCATCCTTAAGCAGAGCAGCGAAGGCGGGCTTGTTGCTTTTGGGCTCGCTGGTCGTGGCAGCATCCTTGGCCGGTGCGGCAGTCGCTGCTGGAGTGGCGGCGGCATCCGCTTTCTGCGGCTCGGCTTTTTGTGGCTCGTCGGAACGGGTCACCCCGTTGAATCCCAATGCGATCGCACATCCCGCAGCCACAGTTGGCATCCACCCAGCCTTGCTACTAGCCTTCCATGGGAACATTCTGTGTGTCTCGCTGTGTGTCGTGTCGCGTTGAGATCGGATTCGAAACGTCTGGTCGGTTCGGAAGCCCGCTGCCGGACATTCGTTGCAGGCAGCGCTTCCAGAGTAGCATCGCAACGAATCGATGGCTAATTCTTGGGATAGTTGCCCGTTTTTCTGCGGGTTGTTTCCGGCCTGTTATAGATATTCCGATGCCAGTGAGGATCATTTCCGTGCCGCCTGCCCAGATGCCACCGGAGTCACCTCCCAATGAATCGGAGTGGATTGCGTGTCCGACAGTATGCCGGGAGTGGTTTGGGAATGGGCCTATCCGCTGCTCGCAGTCGGGTATGCCTGGCCTGAGCGGGTCTGCGGTGTACCGGGTCTGGCGACCGGCCTTCCGGGAGCAGTTTGTGCTCAAAAGCTTTGGTCATCGCATGGTCGCGCATGCGGTGTGGGTGCATCGGCTCATGAGGCACCTCCGCAACGAAGGCATCCATCAGGTGCCCGAGGTGATGCCGGTGGGCTGTTTTGGGTTATCACCAGGCCCTGTGACAGTCGCTGAAAACACGCTGGCCACTGCGGGGGACGGATCCCATTGGGAGTTGATTGGATTCATGCCTGGAAGTGCCACGGATCACCCAACGCTCGAGCAGGCCACACTCGCGCTCGAAACGCTTGCGCGGGTGCATGTGGTCGCTGCCCAGATGCCGGGCGAGCCTCCCCATCACGGCATGTCGCCAGGGCACCTTCAGCGGATTGAGCAGGCAGAGCAGATGCTTCATGTTCCATGGCACGTCCGTCGGCGTGCGATCCAAATGCCCGGCGTCGAATCGACGCTAGCCTCGCTGTGGGATCGCGCCGAAACGATTTTTGCCGAAGCCGACGGCACTGCTGCGCTCAAGCATATCGTCAGGCTGCGGCCTGCGCCGCTCTTGCTGCAGGCAGTGTTGCGGGATATCTGGAGCGACCACTGTCTTTTTTCGCAAGGCGGTGGCGACGGTTCTGCGGCTGACCAACCAGCCAACGAAATGCAACTCACTGGCATGATCGATTTTCATACGGCTGGCATCGACACACCAGCCAGCGATCTCTCGCGACTGCTAGGGAGTTGGCATCCGCCGACTCCAGCAGTTCAGGCGTCATTCCTAGAAGTGTGGCGAGAGCCTCTGGCTGCCTACCAACGCGTGCGACCCCTCCAGCCTCTCGAACGAGCGATGGTTCCCTTCTTGCACGCGACGGCCGTCATCTTCAGCCTCGACAACTGGTTTCGCTGGACGCTCGAGGAGCGGCGGACATTTCCAGACATCCAGCGAGTCTACGCTCGCATGAACCGGCTCCTGGAGCACTTGCCGATTGCCATTGAGTATGTGAAAGAGAACGATTCAGCAGGCGGGGAACGATGCAGCCAATCCAGATTGACCTCCAGAAATCGCCACTTGTAGAATAATGTGGCACACAAGCCAGTGAGTTATTGTCGATATCAGTGAGCATAATCACTGACGCTGCTTGTGCCGTTCTCCTGCGACGCACACCCATGAAGCCACCCCTCGTACCCTGCCGGCTTCTGGCATTTGCGCTGGCATTAGGGGTGGCCCTCATGCGCACAGCCACGCCCGATGCCCCTGCACCCGAGAGTGGATTGAATCCGCTGGCAGGTATTTCAGCCGGGCTGGCTAGTCCGGTGCGAATCGAAGTGGCTCTCGGCCGCGGAGAGGCTGGCCGGCCAGACGTGCTCCGGGTGACGGCCATTTTGGAGGATGGCTGGCACCTCTATTCCATCGATCAGAAGCCAGGCGGCCCCAAGCCCACCCGAATCGTGGTGGCAGAAGATTCACCGCAGCGGCCGAGCGGTCCGTTTGTGCCGGATGCTGCCCCACACACCCGCACTGTCACTGATGTGCCCAGTTGGAACGGACTGGTCGTCGAGGAGCATTCAGACCGCGTGACGTGGCAGGCCCCGTTGGCTCCCAATCCCTCCGGCCAAGGGGGGGCCATTCACGGCACCGTGAGCGTTCAACTCTGCCGCGAGAACGCGTGCACGCCACCCGAAATCATCCCGTTTTCTGTCGCTGCAGCACCCACCGTTCAAAGCGTTGGAGGCGATGTGCCTGGCGGACGAGTACTGGCCCCTGACAGCCACACCCCAGATCGTGGTCATCTCACAATCGAGGCTCGTTTTGGACCATCGCGGCCGAGTGCTGGGGGCGTGCGGGCGTGGCCTCTGACTGTGCGACTCAAGCCCCAAGCCAGTTGGCATCTCTACGCCCCTGCCTCCACCGATTCCAGTGGCATCGGCCAAGGCAAGCCCACGATTGTGTCTCTGACGACAAGTCCCACCGTGCGGGCCGTGAAGTTGACAAGCCTTGAGGCTGCTATCGCATTGGATCCAGGCTTAGCCGCTGCGCGTGCCGTAGACGGCCCGCTTACGATTCAGATGGTGCTCGAACCCCAAGCTGCTCCCGAGACGACTGGCAAAGGTGCTCCAGCGGTTCCAGCCCATGCACCGTACACGCTGGCTGCGGTTGTTGGCTACCAGACCTGCACGCTCACTGCCTGCGATCCGCCAGCCGGTGTACGGCTCACGATCGTGTTGCCCACCGACGATGATCCGGCCAGTGGCACGATCTCGTTTGCCGAGGCCCGGTATGCCGATGCGGCCCTCTCTCCGACCGCGATCGATGCGGCAACTGGATCGGGTGGTGATCGGAAGGTAGGCAAAACACCGTTGGTTTCTGGCCAGCACACAACCGACAAGAGCGTCCCTACCCACAATGAACCCTTGGTCACGCCGAGCAGCGATCCACCAGCGACATCCCTGCCGCTGGTGCTTCTGATGGGTCTGGCAGGCGGGCTGATTCTGAATCTCATGCCCTGCGTGCTGCCGGTACTCGGTCTCAAGCTCATGTCATTTGCCCAACAGTCGGGGCGGCGGCGGCAGGAGATTTTTGCGTTGAACCTCTGGTATTGCGCCGGTCTTTATGCGGTGTTTTTCGTGCTGGCCACAGCAAGTGTGGCGGCCAACATTGGCCTCGGCAGCGAAAATCTGGCGTGGGGCGAGCAGTTCACATCCTCGCGATTCAACATCGTTATGGCTGCGATTGTGTTTGCCTTTGCGCTCTCATTTCTGGGCGTGTGGGAGTTGCCCATTCCAGGATTTATTGGGGAGTCTGCCGGTCGCGTGCATTCGCAGGAAGGGCCGCTGGGATCCTTTCTGAAAGGTGCGTTGAGCACCGTGCTGGCCACGCCGTGCAGTGGCCCATTTCTAGGGCCTGTGTTTGGCTTCACGCTGGGGCAGCCCACGGGCATCACGTACGCTGTCTTCGCCGCGATCGCCACGGGTATGGCGTTGCCGTACCTCGTCGTCGGAATGCTGCCGGGCCTTGTGAAGTTTCTCCCGAAGCCCGGCGCCTGGATGGAAACACTCAAAGAGGTGCTTGGGTTTGTGATGCTCGGCACCGTTGTTTTTCTCTTTACTTTTCTCAACCACGACTTTTTTGTGCCCACGTTTGCGCTCTTGATCGGCATCTGGGCGGCGTGCTGGTGGGTTGGGAGATCGCAAGCCGCCCGGAGAGGCGATGTGGGATTTGGCCGCTGGGTGCAGGCCGGAGCAATTGTGGCTGCGGTCGGCAGCCTAGCGTTTGCGTTCCTAGGACCCGTCACATCGATTATTCCGTGGCAGACGTATTCCCGTGCGAGGCTGACTGAATTGCGCACCGGTGGCGCAACGGTGATGATCGACTTCTCGGCCGATTGGTGTGCGACCTGCAAGCTGAATCTAGCCACGGCCATCGAGACCAACCGCGTGAAGGCAGCCGTCGAGGCCAATGGGGTGGTGCCTCTCCTGGCCGACTGGACTGAGGGCTCCTCGGAGATCAAGGCCATGCTGGAATCGCTGCAGAGTAAATCGATTCCTGTGTTGGCATTTTTTCCGGCGGTGATGCCGGACGAAAAGCCCCGAGACCCTATCGTGCTGCGAGACCTCATCACAGAGTCGCAGGTACTTGAGGCGATCCGTCAAGCGGGGCCATCGCGGACCATCGGCCCGGAGGTGCGTGCCGCATCGGCCGCACGAGGCATCCAATAAAAACGGTGGCAGCCACCGTTTTTATCCTTTTTTGGGTGCGTTACTTGAGGATGACGCGTTGGGTATCGGGCGTGCCCACATGCACGGTGCCGATCTTGAAGTTTTCAAAACCGAGGTCGGCCAGTTGCGTTTGGATGCTCTCGGCGAAGTGTGGTGCGACGACAAGTACCATACCGATGCCCATGTTGAAGACTCGCTCCATCTCGCCGGCGTCGATGCGACCCAAGCCCTGCACCCATCCAAAGACGGGCGGCACCGTCCACGCACCGCGTTCCAATATAATCTGCACATGCTGCGGTACGATTCGGGCGAGATTTTCCACCAGCCCGCCGCCGGTGATGTGGGCGATGCCGTGCACCACCTGCTTAACGCGATAGTGCCGCAATACTGATTTCACGGGCTTGGCATAGAGCCGCGTGGGCTCCAGCAGAATGTCGGCTACGCGAGCGTTGCCGAGCGAGGCCACGCGATCGTCGCAGGTGAGGCCTCCCATTTCCAAGACAGCCTTGCGCACGAGGCTATAGCCATTCGAGTGGAACCCGCTCGAGGCAATGCCAATGGCGATATCCCCGGGCTGAATCTGTCGTCCATCCACGAGCCGTTTGCGTTCCACAACGCCCACGCAAAATCCAGCCAGATCGTAGTCTCCCCCGCGGTACATCTCTGGCAGGATCGCCGTCTCGCCGCCGACCAACGCGCACTCGCACTCCACGCACGCATCGGCGATGCCTCGCACGATCTGTTCGAGCAGGTCTGGGTCGTCGTGGGAGAGGGCCACATAGTCGAGGAAAAAAAGAGGCTCGGCTCCAGTGCACAGCGCGTCGTTGACGCTCATCGCCACTAAATCGATGCCCACGGTGTGATGGATTCCGGCCGTCACGGCTAGTTTCAGCTTGGTGCCCACGCCATCGGTGCACGAGACTAACAGCGGATCTTCGTAGCCGCGGCTAAAGAGCCCCTTGAAGTCGAGCTGGAAGAGGGCTGCAAAGCCTCCCTCTGGGCTCATGACGCGGGGGCACTGCGTGCGACGCATGTGCGCCGGCAGGCGGGCCATGCCCTCCCTGTAGAGCTCAAGGTCAACTCCGGCACTGGAATAAGTGGCTCCGCTCACGCTTTCTTTCTCGTTGACCATTCAGCGGCCATTGGGTCTGCCGCGTCTTTTCAAGTTTGTATGGCTCGAAGCGAGCCGAAATTGTATCATCGCAGGCCCATGCCACCCCGCAAGTCCAGAGCCGCCGCCCAGCGTGTCCACGCTCAAAAAGCGTTACCCCCGCTGCAGTTTAGTCACCCGCTGCCATACGGCGCGTTGCTGCGAGACAGCGGCGTGCAGTTTGTGGTCTACAGTTGCTCGGCCACAGCCATGCGAGTGCTGCTTTACGAAAAGCCCGACGATCCGGAGCCCACCGAGGTCATCGCCCTGGATCCTGCAAAGGACCGCTGGGGGGATATATGGAGCATTTTAGTGCCCGGCCTGGCGCATGGACAGCTCTATCATTTTCAGGCCGACGGCCCGTTTGACCCCGACCATGGCCAGCGATTCGACGGACAGGCTCGGCTCATCGACCCCTACTCCCGCGCCTTGGCAGGCCATTTCCTCCCGGGCAACGACGGGGTTGTGCGGCCGCCGAAGAGCGTGGTGATCGACGACTCGTTCGACTGGCAAGGCGATCGACATCTGCGGCGAGGCCTCGCCGACACGGTGATCTATGAACTGCACGTGCGAGGCTTCACCAGCAGTCCATCCAGCGGCGTCAAGAATCCAGGCACGTATCTTGGCGTGATCGAAAAAATCCCCTACTTAAAATCGCTGGGCGTGACTGCTGTTGAACTGATGCCCGTACACGAGTTTCCCACGGAACCTCCGACGGGCATCCCGCTGGAGCGGGGCAATTACTGGGGCTACGATCCGCTTGCCTTTTTTGCGCCTCACCGCGGCTATGCGACCGGCACCCAGCCTGGCTGCCAGGTTCGAGAGTTCAAAGAGATGGTGCGAGCGTTGCACGCTGCCGGGATCGAAGTGATTCTGGACGTGGTTTTCAACCACACAGCCGAGGGCAATCAGCTTGGGCCGACGTTTTCGTTCAAGGGGCTGGAAAACCGCGTCTACTACATGCTGGGTGACGGTGGAGCGTATTACCGCAACTACACCGGATGCGGCAACACGATCAACGGCAACCACCCGATTGTGCGAGAGCTCATCTTTCTGTGCCTGCGCCACTGGGTGCATAACTACCATATCGATGGGTTCCGGTTCGATCTGGCGAGCATTTTAAGCCGCGATCGTAACGGTGATATTCTCCCCAACCCGCCCATCGTGGAGGTGATCACGGAAGACCCGATGCTGGCCGACACGAAGATCATCGCCGAAGCGTGGGACGCCGCAGGTGCCTACCAGGTGGGGTCGTTTGCCAGCCTGCGGTGGGCGGAGTGGAACGGCCGCTACCGCGACGATGTGCGAAGGTATTGGCGGGGCGACTACGCACAGACAGGCCATCTAGCCACGCGTCTAGCCGGCTCCAGCGACCTGTACGGAGACGATGGCAGACAGCCCTACCACAGCATCAATTTTGTCACATCGCACGACGGCTTTACGCTCAGCGATCTGGTCAGCTTTCGCGAGAAGCACAACGAGGCCAACGGCGAGGGCAACCGCGACGGCGAAAACAATAATTTCTCTGATAATTATGGCGTGGAAGGCCCAACGAAGCGAGCAGATATCGAAGCGTTTCGCGCCCGGCAGATCCGCAACATACTGTCCACGCTCCTCCTCAGCCAAGGCGTGCCCATGCTGCTTGCTGGCGATGAGTGCCGCCGCACGCAACAGGGCAACAACAATGCCTACTGCCAAGACAACGCGATTTCTTGGTTTGATTGGAATCTCGTGGAAGCCAACGCGGATCTGGTGAGGTTTGTGCGGGAGATGATTCGATTCCGACTGGGCAACCCAACGCTCAGGCGACGGTCGTTCCTCGAAGGGGTTACAAGCGTTGAAGGCGCACTGCCCGATGTGGAGTGGTTTTCGCCAGAGGGCACGCACGTGGACTGGTATTCGGTCGACGCCAGCCTCGCGTGTTTTTTTGCGGCGCCGACGCCGGAGAAACTACTGGAGGAAGACGACATCGCCGCCGGCGGAATCGAGGGCACACCCCGGCACGTGCTAATTTTTGCGCATGCTGGCTCGCTTCCTCGCGTGTTCCATTTTCCAGAGCCCGCGGCGATTTCGCAGCTGCCTTGGCGGCTGTTTATCCACACTGGCCGGGAGGCTCCCGACGATATCTTCGCCAACGGCAAAGGGCCTCCGGTGGATATCCAGCAGCCGATCGAACTGCCCGAGCGATCACTGGTGTGCATGGTGGCCGACGTGGCCCCGGCCGATCGCGAAAGAATTGCACCGCGACCGGAGTGAGTGGTAGCATGAAACGTGCTGGCAGAGGCTGCACAAGCTCTGCCTCATTGAAAACTGCTCAAGAACCCTGGGAGACCTTTATCGTGGATAACCCTCAAGTCACAGACCCAACGATCGCGGCCATTCTTATGCGAGGCACGCTGAGTGTCATAGCTGTGAGTTGCTTTGGGGCCTTAGGCTGCGCACCTGCCCAAACCCAGGTGCCTGTTGTCGAACGGGCTGGGCATGCGGACCACGCGGACCACGACGACCATGCGGATCACGATCACGATCACGATCACGCGGACCACGAGCATCCCGAAACCTTGGCTGCCGGAGTAGCGGATCTGGAAGAGATCTGCGCTGATGTCAAAGCGTTGCTGGACGCAGGCGACCAAGAGAAGGCTGACGATCAGGTGCACCTAGTTGGCCATGTGCTGGAAGATATCCAAGCTTTGGCGACATCGGCTAAGCTGCCAGCAGATGCCTTGGCTGCAGTGAACAAAGCGGCTGATGAGATCTTTGACTGTTTCGACAAGCTCGACACCGCATTGCATGCCCCAGAGGGAAAAGCCGTGGAGTATGCCCCGTACGCCAAGCGGATCGAGGCGGCGATTCAAATTCTAAAAGCTCAGGAAAGTAACTAATGTCTCGCATTGAGACGACTCGCCGTTGCGGAAGGCACTGGTTGCTGGCGGGATGGCTTGGGGCAGTCGCGATGCATGCCGCAGGTCTAGTTGCCTCTGCCGCGGAGCTCAACGTAGCTGTGGTGCGGCAGCAGTTGATCGTGGCACAGGAACCAGCTAACGCCCTTTCCCCAACGGCTACGAAGCAAAAGCTGGCTGCAACGCCTCTCCCCGCTGCTGGAAAGCCGATTGTGCCGCAGGCGGTTGTTGTCGCTGGACGGATCGGGGCCCGTGGCATGGAGCCGTTTTTGGAAAACAAAGCATCGTTTGTGCTGCTTGAAATCCCTGCCGACGATCACGCTCAGAAGCCCGGGCATGACGCCGACAACTGTCCGTTTTGCAAGAAACGCACTGCCAACTCGCCGATGGTGGCAGTGCAATTTGTTGGCGACGACAAACAGCCAATCCCAATCGATGCCCGCAAACTCTTCGGTGTTGTCAAGGGGCAAGACGTTGTGATCAGCGGCATGGCCGTGTTTGATCCAAAGCTGGCGATCCCCGTGATCCAACTCACAGCCAACAGCATCTACGTGCGGGGCATGGCTGGCAGGTAGGCAATAGCACCCTCTCCCAGCCCGATCAGCTACCGAACGACGCGGGCGTTGCCGCCGGCTATCTGGTTTTCTACTTCCTGGCGGGTGGCCATGGATGTGTCGCCCGGTGTCGTGGAAGCCAGTGCCCCGTGGGCAGCGCCATAGTCGACTGCCTTCTGCGGGTCGTTGTACTCCAGAAAACCATAGACCAACCCGCTGGCAAAGCTGTCGCCACCTCCCACCCGATCTAGGATTTCGAGCGATGGATACTGCCGGCTGTCGTAAAACTTTCCGCCGTGCCAGCAGATCGCACTCCAGTCGTTGAGCGTGGCAGTCATCACGCGACGGAGCGTTGTGGCAGCCACCTTAAAATTCGGGAATTCCTTGACGACCGTTTCAATCATGGTCTTAAAGGCAGTCGTGTGCATTGTAGAAAGGCCGTGGTCTGTACCCGGCACACAAAATCCAAGCGATGCCGTAAAATCCTCCTCGTTGCCGATCATGACATCGACATACCGGGCAATGTCGCGGTTCACACGCTGGGCCTTTGCGAGGCCGCCAATGCTCTTCCAAAGACTTGGGCGGTAGTTCAAGTCGTAGGAAACAACCGTGCCGTGCTGCTTGGCCGCTTGTACAGCTTCGATTGTGAGGGCAGCCGAGGATTCCGACAGGGCTGCAAAAATGCCGCCGGTGTGAAACCATCGCACGCCAATCGTGCCAAAGAGATGATCCCAGTCGATGTCGCCAGGCTTCAACTGGCTCGCGGCAGTGTTGCCTCGGTCGGGCACGCCCACAGCACCGCGCACCCCGAACCCTCGCTCTGTGAAATTGAGTCCATTGCGAACCGACCGTCCGATGCCGTCGTCGGCTCGCCACACCAGAAAGTCTGTGTTCACGCCTCCCTGCATGATAAAGTCTTCGACGAGATGGCCGACCTCGTTATCGACAAAGGCAGACACCACAGCCGTCTTGAGGCCAAAGCACTTCCGGAGGCCACGGGCAACGTTGTATTCGCCCCCTCCTTCCCACACCTGAAAATGTCTGGCCGTGCGGATGCGGCCCTCGCCGGGATCGAGGCGAAGCATCACCTCGCCGAGCGACACCTGATCAAACCCACAGCCCAGCTTTGGCTTTATTGAAAGAGTCATTGGTCGTTCCTTCACAAGAGAGGGGATGCCTCGCATCACGTTACGCGATTGGTAGCGAGCCGACTGAAAACGGTGTGACACCTGCTTCGTGGGCAATTTCGTTGAGAGCCTCAACTTCAGCCAGCGAAAAAAGAAGCCCGCCGGCTTGGTCGCTGCGCGCTCTCGCCTCGGCCTCGATTTGTCCGGGGAGCATGCACGTGTCATTGCCATGCCCCAGAATATCAGCCAGTACAGCCTGCACATTACAGCTCTGGTTGCGACCCTGTGCAAATGCGCCGCCGCTCATGGCATCGGGATGCATCACTTGGAAGAAAAATGTGCATGTTTGCTTTTCGCCGGCTACAGGAGCCCGGTTGCGAATCGTGGGAAGCGATCCGCCGATGAGAGCGCCGACAATCTCATTGATGAGCGAGAGTCCGTAGCCCTTGTGGTCTCCAAATGGCAGCAGCGATACCGCATGATCGGGGTCGATCGTGGGCTTCCCATCCTTATCGACTGCGGCATTGGGTGGTAGCGGCTTGCCTTCGCGTTTGAGCTGTTGAACCCGGCCCATTGCAATCACTGATGTTGCCCAATCGATTACGATCGGGAATCCAACTGCTTCGGTCGTCGGAAATCCCCAGGAGTGGGGATTGGTGCCGAGCGTCGGGTAGATCCCCTTGAATGGCACCACCTCGGCCAGTGCTGCAGTGCAGTTGGTGTACGCGATATAGCCTCGCCTGGCGGCCTCCATGACGTAGCCACCACCCCACAGATAGTGAAATGCGTTATCGATTGACACGGTACCGCAGCCGTAAATGTCGGCCAGCCGGATGCACGTCTCGACCGCCTCCCACGCCGTGGCCTGCCCGAGTTTCTTGTTGGCGTTCCACACCTCGGTGGCCGCAAACCGGCTGGGCAACTTGGTGATCGTGGCCTGTGGTACGCACCCACCCGCTTTCGAACCGAACAACTCGTCAAGATGCAGCGCCTTGATGGCGCTATGCGTGCGGATGCCGTGCCGCGTCGCGGCGGTGGCAAGCGACGCCGCCGCCTCTGCCTCACTCGTACTAAATCCGCGAGATACGTAGGCTGCTCGTACGAGCGCATCGTGGGCCCTCACAGGCACAACGTAAAATGTCTCGGTCATCGAACCCCTCACTGTTTCTGCGATCTTTTGTGCTACGGATTTTCTGCCAATGCCTTGCGATACGTTTAGACCCATTTTCGGACAGGCACCTGCGGGTTGATCTGCGCCAGGGGCTGTTCGCCGTGCATGGCACGAATGAGATTGGTCACTGCAGCCACGGCCTGTCGCTGAACGCTTTCACTCGTGCGTGAGCCGATGTGGGGCGTAATGAGGCAGGTGGGGAGTTTCAAGAGTGGGTGGTCAGGTCTGGGCGGTTCCTCGTCCAGCACATCAGTGCCGTAGCCACCAACTCTGCCCGATTGCAATGCGGCGGCCATGTCTGCTGTGTGAACGATCTCACCCCTAGCACAATTGAGAATCAGAACACCTGGCCTCATCTTGGCAATCGTCTCGGCTCGGATGAGATCGCGCGTTTCAGGGGTCAAGTTCGTATGCAGGGAGATAGAGTCGGCAGCTGCGAACAGATCATCCAGCGTCGTGGCACGCGTCACGGCATGCTCGGCGGCGAATGAATCATCCCAGTGCAGGTCGTAGCCAATGACCTTCATCCCAAAGGCTCTTGCTCGGATCGCCACTTCCCGACCGATGCGGCCCATGCCGATGATGCCGAGAGTCTTGCCGGCCAGTTCGCGGCCAGTCTTGCGACTCCATCCACCGGATCGCGTCGAGTCGGTGTGAAAAAGAAAGTGTTTTTCGAGCGCCAGCAGGAGTAAAAACGTATGTTCGGCTACCGTGGTGTGATTGACGCCCGGCGTAAACAGCAACGGGATGCCCAACTCCGTGCAACAAGCTACATCAATTTTATCCACGCCGATGCCGTACTTGCTTAGCACCTTGAGCCGCGGCAGGGCTTTCTTGAGCACCGCACGCGTGATGGCATCATCGCCGCAGATGAATCCATCGAAGTCGCCGACAAGCGCCAGTGTGTCGGCCTCGCACAAGGGGCCACGAGCGGTAACGATCTCCCAGCCCGTAGCAGCCAGCAGCGAATGATGCTCGCCTGGTGTGTCCTGAAACGACGTGGTAGTGAGCAGAATGCGTAGCAAGATAGGGATCCCAAGGTGCCTGGAAGTGAACGTGCCACCCGAGAAAATACACGCTGGGATCCAAAACTGAAACAGCCACGGTCAAACGCAGCCATTCAGCACGGGAGGGCATGGCCCATCGATGTCCTCCCGTGCCCTCATTGCTGACTGCGGACTAGCGGCCCATTTTCTCACGGAGCCACTCGTTTTTACGACGTTCGAGTTCGACCAGTTTTTTGACTGGGCCCTTGCGAGTCGAATCAACAGTCGATCGATCCGACTGTGCGGCCGATGCACTGGCTACGATAAAGAAGCTGGATACAACAGCCACGACAAAAGCCAACCGAACCATACAGTGCTCCTTAGGGATGAACCAACACGCGAATCGAGGCTGCCACAGCCAGAACGACTTTGGCAATGCCTGCGAGAGTCAACGCTCCCACCTGAGTTGCATCGTCGGCGGTGTCGGTATTTCTGCAATCCAGAGGCCGGCCCTAGCGTACGCAATAAAAGCCACATGAGCCGCGCGCATGGATTTGCTCGTACGGCCGGCACAACCGGTTTTCGGTGCCCCTTACGACGAGCGTGCAAAGGGGCGTTCGTTCTCCCCTCTGTCTGTTGCTATGCAGTCAGCGGGTCGTCTGGCCATGCGTGCTTTGGATAGCGGCGACGCAACTCTTTCTTCACGCTTGGATACGTATTTGTCCAGAAGCTGGCGAGGTCGCCGGTCACCTGCTGAGGCCGGTGGTTGGGGCCCAAGAGGTGCAGGAGCACGGTCACTTGCCCTCCCGCAATGCGAGGCGTCTCGCGAACGCCAAACAGTTCCTGAATGCGCACGGCCAGCACCGGTGGGCTGCCCGCCGCATAGGCAAGTGCGTGCCGCTTGCCATTGCTGAGTTGCACGTGCGTGGGCGCTAAGCGATCTATTTCGGCCAGCCGATCGTAGCCCACTCGGCCTTGGAGGTGCGAAAGCCAATCGGCATCGCGAATCTCTTCGAGCGAACGCAGGCCACGGCATACCTCGGGCAACATGGCGGCCAGGGCAGCGTCATCGCAGGCTGGCATTTCCCAATCAGGCTGCGCCGCGGAAAGCCAGCGGAGACGACAGAGCAATCTGCCTGCAGGGGAATCGACTGCGGGCAACACTCGCGTGAGTTGTACGGCCGCCTCGCGGGCCAGCGCCTTGGCCGCAGCATCCGCATCGCTAATCGCAACTGGGGTTTCCTCGATCACGAGGTCTCCCCAGGAGGTTCGCAGCCGGGCCTCCACCTGCTTGCGCGATGGATTATAAAAGAGCTCCTCTCGCGTAATCAGATTGGATCGCACGCTCTCGGCGGCCAGCCAGTCGCGGTCGACGGCGCTGGCCATCCGGGTGCGGGCTTCGCCGCCGGCATCGTTGATGTCGATTGCCAGAAAGAATGGCTCGTTGCGAAGTCGTGAACTGCCATCCAGCCGCACGCCACGGCCGCCAACCATTGTGGCTCGATCCGTTGCGCCAGGCCGTAACCGCGAGAGCCTGTCAGGAAAGGCTTCTAACAGTGCCTGCATCAGGGCCATCGCGGGGTCTGCCGCCCGTGCCGCCAACGGCACGGTCACCATGCGGTAGAGTTGCTCAGCGGCTCGCAGGACGTTGTGTGCCCCACCGGGATGCAATTCGAGATCGGCATCTGCCAACGGCGCGCCCGCATGGAATGCCTGCAACGCTGCAACGCGGTCAACTACATCTGACCGCGTGTGCACCAGCAGGCGATCGCGAGGACCGCTGCGACCATGCGCGGCCGACCGAAAGGGATCTCGCTCCGACAAGAGGGCGGCCGCTATGGATGTTTCGCGAAGGACTCCATGCCTCGCACCGGCCAGCAGCAGCCTGCCCAAACGCGGGTGGGCAGGAAGCCGCACGAGCTCACGCCCCAGCGGCGTCACCCGGTTCTCGGAGTCGATGGCACCTAAAAGCGCAAGCAAACGCTTGGCGTGAGACAAGGCGTCTGGCGGCGGAACGTCGAGCCATGGAAACGCTGCGTATTCGCCCAGCACAAGCAGCTGTAAAACCGGTTCGGCCAGATCCCCTCGCAGAGCTTCAGGAGTGTCTGCCACGGAGCGTTGCTGATGTGACGACTCGTTCCAGAGTCGCCAGCAACTGCCAGGCTCGGTGCGTCCAGCCCGGCCAGCCCGCTGCTCGGCCGATGCCTGCGAGATGGGTATGAGCTCCAGACGCGGCAGACCAGTGGCTGGCGACACGCGCATCTGCCGCACCTGCCCCGAGTCGATGACGGCCGTTACTCCCGGAATCGTCAGCGATGTTTCGGCCACGTTGGTTGAAAGAATAATTTTACGTGTGCCAAAGTCGGCCAGCACGCGGTCTTGCTGGTCTGGCGGAAGATCGCCAAACAGTGTGAGCAGGCTGTGCCCTTGCCTTTCAGCCAACGGCGCAAGGGCCTGCTGGCAATTCATGATCTCGCCGACGCCTGGCAAAAACACGAGCACGTGGCCGCGAGTGGCCCTCAGGGCCTCAGTTACCGTCGCCACCACGAGGCTCAGGAGTTCGCGTTGCTCGCCGCGACGCAGGTAGTGTTTCTCAACTGGAAAACGCCTCCCTTCTGCCGACACAATCGGACAGCCGCCTGATCGCTCGGGGGCCAGCAGACGGGCAACAGGCTCGGCAACGAGCGTAGCACTCATGACGACGATCCGCAGATCGGGCCTGAGCGTTTGCCGAATCCGAGTGAGCAGGCCAAGCACGAGATCCATCTCGAGCGTGCGTTCATGAAACTCATCCAACACGACCGCACCGATGCCCTCCAGTGCAACATCATCCAGCAGACGCCTGAGCATGATGCCGGTTGTTTCCACCACAAGCCGCGTGTCGCGGCTGACGCACGAATCAAACCGCACCTGATAGCCCACTTCGCCGCCGAGTGGCACCCGCCGCAGCCGAGCGATCTGATGGGCCACAGCCCGAGCGGCCAGCCGTCGCGGCTGCATGAGGACTACTTTGAGGTTCTTCGGCAGATCGTCGAGAACAGCGGCTGGCACAAGCATTGTTTTACCCGAACCCGGCGGCGCAGTGACGACTACTGTCCCGCCCCGCGAGGCGGCAACGACGGCGTCGAGTACCTCGGCGACGGGCAGATCGCTGGGCAGATACGTGGGCAGAGCGTCAGATATGGGGTCTGGCAGTTCAGAGGCCATCGATGTTCCTTTGACCAAAGATCATACCGACTGCCTACCCACCTTTCTCGCATGCTGACCCCTCCCGCCCGAAAGCCCGAGGCGAGAGCCGATGGAAAAACGAAAAGGGTTGACCTGACCCCATGGATGGAACCAGTTTCTATGCGATGGAAATCGCTGTCTGACGCGGCGATCTCGAAGAGGACTCCCTGGCTTTCGCGGTTTCTCGGCTGCCTAGGCCGTGCCGTCGATGGGGCGGAGCAAGGGTTCGCCAGCATGCTCAACAAGGCGATATTCGACTCTGCAAGCAGAGAATCGGTCGTAGTCGCACCCTGCCCCGCAACCCATGCCCGATGCTTCATGTCCCATGCAAAAACCGTTCATTCCTCCCCGTCGAGATCATTATTGACAATTCCTACACGTTTTTCCTACTGACCTGCCCGCCTTGAACGAGACAAGAGCCAACGTGCTACGCTGAATGCTGGAATAAAACGAGACACACAGGTGGAACAACTCCCATGATGCGCAGCGGCAACCCAACGCTTAACGACAAGACATTCGAGAACTTCGGCGCCTACTCTCGAGATCTCTCCCGCGAGCAGAATCCATCGACCACGATGACGATCAGTGGCACCGTTCACAAAACAGCATTTCTGCTGCTCTTGGCCATGGGCTCTGCCTGCTTCACGTGGTCGCGAACATTCGGCACTGATCCGGCAACCGCCATGCCGTGGGCGATTGGAGGCGCGATCGTGGGATTGATCGCAGCAGTGGTCATATGCTTCAAGCACACGTGGGCTCCCGCATTGGCCCCTGTCTACGCAATCGCCGAAGGACTTTTTCTGGGAGGCACTTCTGCAGTTTTTGAGACGCAGTATCCGGGCATCGTGATCCAAGCCGTCGGCGGCACGTTCGGCACGCTGTTTGGCCTGCTGATGGCATATCAGTCTGGACTCATTCGAGCCACAGAGAATTTCAAGTTGGGCATTGTGGCGGCAACCGGCGGCATCTGTCTGGTCTATATGATTTCGATTGTCGGCGGCCTTTTTGGATTTCAAATTCCGTTGATCCATGAAAGCGGATGGATAGGCATCGGGTTCAGCCTCTTTGTCGTCGTGATTGCCGCCCTTAATCTGGTGCTCGACTTTGATTTTATCGAACAGGGAGCCGAGCGGGGGGCTCCGAAGTATTTGGAGTGGTACGGCGCTTTTGCGTTGATGGTGACACTGGTGTGGCTCTACCTCGAAATCCTACGACTGCTTGCCAAGCTGCGAGACAGGCGATAAGCCCCTTTTTACGATTGCCCGTGAATCCTAGCTGTTGGCGACCACGCCAAATATGCAGGCCTCATTTTTATTGGCACACAGGCGGGTGATGCCATATTCCGAACAGTGGGCTGGCAGTTCGTTTGTAAGTGCATCGAGAAGGGCGTACTCGGCCTGCCCCTTAAATTTCACAGTGACGACAAACTTCCGCATGTGTCGTTTGCGGACCCATTGCAAGAGCAGCGCGATGGTGCGATCTGGTGCTGCGATCACATCGCATAGGAGCCAGTCCACCGGCACAACATTGGGTTTGAACGCGAAGGCGTCGGTAGCGACAAACGTGAGTTGCGAATGCTGCATGAGATCGTCGCGTAGGGCCGAGCGATCGACCGCTGTGACAGACGCCCCTCGCTGCAGCGACACAAAGCTCCAGCTTCCTGGTGAAGCCCCTAGGTCGACAACGGTTTCCCCTTTTGTAATTGCGTGCCCCAGGCGTTTTTCGGCCTCGACCAACTTGGCAAAGGCTCGTGAGGGCGCAGTCTTGTCTACCGCCCCAGGAATTTCGCCAAGCGGGTAGGGCGAGATCACCGTACGGCAGCTATGGGCCAGTGGCGCCCGAGCCACCGACAGCAACCCGCGATCGGCTGCCACGAGCACCACTTGCACCAGCGAGTGCTCTTTCGAAAGCGGTTCATACCCGTCCTCCCACGACCGCAGCAACGTGCGGCGGACCTTTTTGAGCCGTTCGCGCAGCGAGTCCCGGATGAGCCCACAGCGATACTCCCCTGCGGTGCTTGCGCCAGCAGGCATGTCCGAGGCCTCGAAAGAATAGAGCGGGGTGGTATGCAGTCTCCACGGCTGTGTTTCGGGGAGCGGTCCTAGTACCGCAGTTTGAATCGCTTCGCTCCACTGGCGAATCGACTCAGCCTCTTGCTCCACGGCATCAGGCAGGCACTGTCGCGAAAACACTAGCCGCGGCGGCGATGCTGGGTCGAGCGGCATATCGCTGGCAACCCATCGCGGTGCGTGCTGCTGGTGCGTATCGCGTGGATAGCAGCGGCGCATCTCCTCGAGGAGAAAAGGCTCGCAGCCTTCGTCGCTGAGGAAATAATGCATGGGCCCGTGACTCCCGCTAGTTCCTAGTCCGCCCAGCAGATGGGGTGGCACGCCAAGCCAAAGAGATGCCGTTGCCAACCAATCGCGCTATCCATGATAAAGAGACCCTGCGCGAGCGTTTCCTTTTTATTTCGCATTCACAAGCATTCACCACCATGCCACACCTGCGAGACGACCGATGGGATGACGACGACTCAGACGACCTTGATATCGATGCGCCCGAGAGTTTACAGGATTCCGAGGATGAGCCCACGGTTTCCTGTCCGTGGTGCAAGCGAGAGATGCTGGAAGACTGCGACCGCTGCCCGTCCTGCGGGCAATACATTTCCAGCGAAGACGCCCCTGTCGCTAGAAAGCCTCTCTGGATTATCGGCGGTACGCTCGCGTGCCTTTATCTCGTTTCCCGCTGGGTCTTGTGGACGATTGCCTGCCTGCTGACCGCTTCGCTTGCGGTTGCGACGGCAACGGCGGGTGACTGGCCGGAGATTCTGGGGCCTCACCGCAATGGAGTTGCCGCAGCCGACGAGCGACTTGCCGATGCGTGGCCTGCCGACGGTCCACCGACGGTGTGGGAGCGGGAGGTGGGCAGCGGATACGCTGGTGTGGCGGTGGCTCGCAACCGCATGATTCTGTTCCATCGCCAGAATGGCCGTGAAGTGGTGGAGTCGCTCGATGCCGCCACAGGCAAGTCGCTCTGGAGCGAATCGTACCCGACCACATTTGCTCCGCAGGTCGGCGGCGGCGATGGCCCGCTGTGCGTGCCAATCATCCACGACACCTACGCGATCACGTTCGGCGCGCAAGGAGTACTCGCTGCCTGGGATATTGCCAGCGGCAAACGCCTCTGGATGCGGCAGACCCAGAGAGACTTCGATGTGCCCGATAGCTACTTCGGGGTTGGCAGCAGTCCCATCGTCGTGGGCGAACATGTGGTTGTGAATATCGGCGGAACCCGCACCGATGCTGGCATTTGTGCCTTCTCGTTGGCCAACGGCGAGACCATCTGGAAAAAAACGAACCAGCCAGCCAGCTACTCCTCTCCGGTGTGCGTCAGCGTGAGCGGTGAGCCTCACGTGCTGATGGTCACGCGGTATGCATGCCTGCTCATCGCCCCGGCCAGCGGCGAGATTCGCTGGCAGTTTCCATTTGGCCAGCGTGGACCAACGGTCAATGCCGCCACGCCGCTGGTCTTTGACGACACGCATCTGCTGGTGACAGCATCCTACGGGATCGGGTCTGTCTACGCTTCGTTTGATCTAGCAGGAGTGCAGAAGGTTTGGGAGGGCGAGCAGTCGCTGGCATCGCAGTACTGCACGCCAATCGAGTTGGAAGGATATCTCTACGCCGTCGATGGCCGCGACGATATGCCACCGGCCGATTTGAAGTGCGTGGAAAAAACAACTGGCCGCGTTCTGTGGGTCGTCAATAACTTCGGCTACGGCACACTCCTGCTCGCCGACGGCAAGCTTCTGGTCGTGAAAACAGACGGCGAGATTGTGCTGATGCGCCCGAGTGCCGCAGAGGCAAAGATTCTGGCAAAGGCTCGCCCACTTCAGGGCACCGTGCGGGCGCTCCCAGCACTTGCCAGCGGACGCCTCTATCTTCGCAACGACCGCACGCTGAAGTGCTTGAGCGTTGGGAAAGCCCCAACGCGAAAAGACCCAACGCCTTGAGGCCAACTCTCACACCATCGGCCTGAAATGGCCGACCAGTTCGTGGAGTCGCTGTGTGATCTGTCCCAGCGAGCAAACCTCTACGGTTTCAATTAACGCGGCGAAGACGTTGCCGCCTTCGTTTACGACGCGGCTCAGAGCGTCGAGCGCTCGTGCTGCCGGCACGAGATTGCGCTTCTTGAACTCCCGTAGGCGTTGCACCTGTTTCGCCTTCTTTGCGCGCGGTGTTCGAACCATGACCATCTCCGCAAGCGACGCCGAACAGTCCCTGTAGCAATTGAGTCCGACGATCGGCCTTTCGCCTGAGCCGATTTGTTGCTCGTACCGATGACCGGCTACCTGGATCTGGCTGCGTTGGTAGCGGTGTTCCACGGCAGCCAGCACACCCCCGAGTTCATCCATCGCGCGAAACTCGTCGAGGATCCCCTTCTCAACGGCCCGCTCTACGGCGAGCATTCCCGGAGAGCCGCTCAGCGTATTCATCATGTGCTTGAAGAGCCCCGACTCCTCCAGAATGATCGACTGGGCGTTGGCTGCCAGTTTGACGTATTCCTCGCCGGGCGTGGTAAACGGTTCGTCGGCACTGTTGCTATGGCAGGAGTTTGTGGCGTTCATATAGGCGACCATGAGTTCAACCGCCGTCCGCGTGAGGTTGTTTTGAAACGTCTGCGCCACCAGCGAGCGGCCTGATGTCTGGGTGTGCAGTTTCAGTCGCTGCGCACGGTCATCGGCACGGAAAACGTCGCGCATCCCGATCGCCCAAATCTTCCGGCTCACGCGAGCAAGCGCGAGATACTCGACGTCCATCCCACAATCTAGAAAAAATGACAACCGCGGCCCAAACTCGTTTACATGCATACCGCGATCGATCAACATCTCGACGTAGGCAAAGCCGTTGGAAAGCGTGTAGGCGGCCTGCTGGATCGGCGTTGCTCCGGCCTCGGCGATGTGATAACCGCTGATGGAAATCGGATACCACCGAGGCATGTGCTCGGTGCAGTATTCAACCATATCGCCCAGGAACCGCAGGGACGCATCGATCGGGAAAACCATCTCGTTTTGGGCCTGCACCTCCTTGAGTACGTCCGCCTGCACAGTGCCACGCAATTTCGGTACACAGCCCTTGCCGAATCGCCGCTTGGCGGCCGCGATATACATCGCGAGCAGAATCGGTGCCGGGCCGTTAATCGTCATGGAAACAGAGGAGTTGCGATCGGTAAGATCAAATCCCGCATACAACCGCTCCATGTCGTCGATCGTATCAATTGCGACACCGCCCTCCCCGATCTTTCCAAACACGCCGTCGGCATCGGCGCCGATGCCGTAAAGCGTGGGCCCGTCGAACGCAGTCGAGAGGCGAACGCTTTTCTGATGCTGTGTGAGATAGTGAAATCTCGCGTTGGTGTCCTCGGCCAATCCCAGCCCTGCGAATAGCCGGGTCGGCTCCTCGGCGGGCTTTGAGTCTGCCCCGTCACCACTCGCTGCTCGCAGCGGCTCCAGATACATCTCTGGATACGCAGCATTTACAAATGGAAACTGTCCCGGGATGCCGTGGCCGAGCAGATAGCGGGCGATGGCTCCCGGTTCGTCGATCTCCGGCAGCGCCAAGCGTGGCAGCATCATGCCGGTCGCAGTAGCGGACTGCGCAATCTGCGACTGGAGTTCGGTCCAGCGCTTTGTATATTTCTGGCCGAGCTTTTTGTCAGCCCTCGCCTGCCGCACCTCTGCCTCAACATGTGTATTGTAAGCCTCGCAGGCCCGAACCACACCATTAAGCATACTCATGGTCTGCCTCCTGAGCCTTCGCACTGCATCACGAGTTCGAGCAGCCTGTCGACACCCGGATCAAGGTGCGCCTTCGCAACTGTCGCCACAATCTGCTGTTCCCGATGGAGCGTTCGAAGCCTGTCTCCGATCTCATTGACGGCCGTCTTCGCACCGGCCACATCTCCCTTATTCACGACGATCACATCAGCCACCTCAAGCATCACAATCTTCTGCAACTGCAGTCTGGCACCATATCCTGGCGTCATGACCAGCACCGACAAATCAACAGATCCGCGAACAAACGGCACCGACTCCTGTCCAATGCCGACTGTCTCGACGATCAAAAGGTCAAATGGGATCGCCTTGAGAATCTCAAGGCTTCGCTTTGTTTCAGCGGCCACGCCACCGGCAGTGCCGTGCGTGGCAAGCGACCGCATGAACACGCGGTCATCCTGCGAGGCAATCATCGTGGCGCGATCCCCAAGCAGGGCCCCCTTGCCAAGAATACTGGGATCGTGCGACAAGATCGCCACTCGCGATGTGGGGTGTGCCTTCAGGTATCGCCGCACCAATTCGTCGATGAGTGTTGTCTTGCCAGCACCGCCAGGGCCGGTGATACCAATGGTTCGCGGCCGAGAGTGGCCCGTACGTGGCGGCACCTGAAGGTCGCTGAGCATGCGCGAGAGTGCGCGATCACTCACACCACCGGCCGCCCCACGTCGCAGACTACTGCCCGACGTGCGGCCAGCAGTCGTACGAGACGTTGGCCTGCGCGTGGCGTAACCGAGAACAAACTCAACGATCTCCTGAAGCGGCGTGCCAGCAAAAAATATTTTATCCACGCCCTTGCGGGTCATCTGCTTGGCGTCATTGAGTGAAATTGTGCCTCCGCCGCCGCCGAACACGCCGATGTCAGACGCCCCCTGCTTTTTGAGTAACTCGACCACTTCGACAAAGAACTCGACATGACCGCCGTTGTAGCTGCTGATGCCAATAGCACGCACGTCTTCCTGAATAGCCGCCCGCACCATATCCCTTGCGCTGCGGTGATAGCCCAAGTAGATCACCTCGACCCCAGCATGAATCAACTCGAGATTCACGGTGTTGATTGCAGAGTCATGACCGTCGCAAATGGGAACAGCCGTGAGGATCCTGAGGGGTGGCTTTTTCATGGCGAGGCACTTAGCCCTTTCCCCAGATCATCGCCACGCTGGTTGTAAACGATCCGCCCATATTAAACGTCATCACCGTTTCTGCCCCATCGACCTGCCGCTGGCCAGCCTCTCCGCAAACTTGCTGAAACATCTCAACGACCTGCCGAACGCCGGTGGCTCCCACGGGATGACCGTCAGCAATCAGCCCACCGCCGGTGTTGACGGGCATGGAAAATGCCGGATTCGTGCCGACACCAACGGCCTGGCGAAGCCGCGGGAGCGTGGTTGCGCCCGACTCCAGCAGTGCTGCTGCCTGACCACGATCGACCCATCCGAGCGCCTCGTAGGCAACAAGTTCTGAGATGGAGAAACAATCGTGAACCTCAGCTGCGTGCAGATCTCGCGGAGACTTGTGCGCCATCGCGTATGCCTGCTCTGCAGCCTTCCGCGCCATAGGAAACTCCGGCACGCTTTTCCTGTCGAGCTGGAGCGCATCTGTGGTATGGCCAAATCCCAGCAACTTCATCGCTCGCGCTGGATCGCGGACAAACTTTTCCGATACCAGCACAACTGCAGCGGCCCCGTCGGAAATCTGCGAACAATCTGAGATCTTGAGCGGAGGCGCGAACCGAGGATTCGAGTCGCAGGCTGTCATCGCCCTCTCGATCGTCATTCCAGCGTCCCGCATCTGCGCCATAGGATTGAGCTGTGCGTGCGAAAAATTTTTAAGCACCACTGTGGAGAGCTGCTTTTCGGTGAGCCCGTATCGCTGTGCATAGAGATCTGCAACCCGGGCAAACATTTTGGGCATCATGTGCTCGCCATACTGCGATCTCTCGACGTTCCAGTCGGCCGCGGCGGCCAGCACATCGGCCCCCTCGGCGGGTGACATCGTCTTTTGCTGCTCGGCACCCACAACGAGCACCACGTCGTGCAGCCCGGCGGCGATCCAGAGCGCCGCATTCAGCACGCCGACACTCCCCGAGGCGCAGGCGGCTTCAGTGTGCAGCGTGGGAATGCCTCGTAGGGAGTCGTCGATACCGATGAGGAGCGATCCAAGATGCAGCTGTCTGGTATAGAGCCCGGCTGCGAAGTTGCCAACGATGCCCGCCTGCACATCAGTCGGCATCAGGCCCGCGTTGGCAATCGCATCGCGACCGACTTCGACGATCACATCCTGAAGCGTCCGCCCCTCCTTTTTCAGGTTTCGCTTAAAGTCGGTGCGGGCGGCGCCGATAACATATATGTTTTGATTCATCGCGACGTGCTCCAAGGGCCATCGTCGGCACCCACCACTTTTAAAAAGCCGACTCGTCAAGAACAGGGGCGTGTGCCATTGTATTCAAATATGATATGGCGTAGCAATTCGCATGGGAGATCGGTGCATGAAGTCAACAGAATCAGTGTCTGCAAACAACGTTTGCGATAGCTTTGCCGACAAGGTGGTTCTCGTTACGGGCAGTTCTCGCGGCATCGGCGCCGGGCTTGTGCGTGGCTTTGCACGGCACGGTGGCCGCTGTGTCGTGAATTACGTGGATGACCCCAGCGGCAGAAACAAATCCGATGCCGAACTGGTTGCAGCCGAGATCGGGGCCGCGATGACGATCGAAGGTGACGTAGCCAATCACGCCCGAGTCGGCGAGATGATGCAACAGATTGCAGCCGATCTTGGTGGGGTCGATATTCTCATTAACAACGCGGGTATTCTGCGCGACAAAACAATCAAGAAGATGACGGTGGATGATTTTAACGCCGTCGTGCAGGTCAACCTAGGCGGTGCGTTCAATACCATTCAGCATGCGGCAACGGTTCTGCGCACTGGCGGTCGTATTGTCAATATTTCGTCGGTGGCGGGCTTCGTCGGATTCTTTGGCCAAGCGAACTATGCTGCCAGCAAGGCCGCGATTGTGGCGCTGACAAAGGTTGCGGCCCGCGAGTTTGCCAAACAACAGATCACGGTCAACGCCATCGCGCCTGGATTCGTTGAGACAGATATCCTCAAGGACATGCCAGCCGATGTGACTCAGCGGTTCGTCGAACAGATCCCGCTGGGGCGAATCGGTAGGGTCCAAGATGTTGTGAACGCCGCTCTCTTTCTCTGCTCCCCGAATGCCGACTACATCACTGGTCAGGTCATCCACGTCAACGGTGGTTTGTATATGTAATGGGCGTGGTCAGGCCGGCGAAACTCGCAAGCCCACCCCGAAATGGCGCAAAGCCCAGCCCCAGCACTGTGGCCAGATCGATTGCGTCTGCTGTCTCCACAACGCCGTCCTTGAGCACCAATCGAGCCTCTTCGGCCATTGGCTTCATCAGGCGTTGCTGCACAATCGCAGCCGGAAGTTCGTTTGGACTAGCCAGCCCGGTGAGGCTCAAAAACTCAGGATTGGGCACTGGCTTTTCCTCTTTTCGGTAAAGATAAAAGCCGGAGCCAGACTTCTTGCCCAGCCAACCTCTGGCGATGGCTTGCTCCAGAATCGACGGCGACGAGAGCCTCGGGCCGAGCGACAGGCTCAGCGAATCAAATATGAGTCGCCCGATGTCTAGCCCGATCTCGTCCATGAGTTCCAGCGGCCCCATTGGCATGCCCCACGCCTTGATGGCCGAGTCGATCGGCAAGATAGCCCCGCTTTCGGTAAGCAGCGTGATCGCCTCCCGTAGGTATGGAAAGAGCACGCGGTTGACGAGGAACCCCGGTGCGTCATTCACAACGATCGGAGTTTTTCCAGCGCGGATCGCGACAGCGACTCCGGTGGCCAGTACGTTGCCGTTAGTCAGAGGCGTGCGCACGACCTCCACTAATGGCATCTTCGACACGGGGTTGAAGAAGTGCAGGCCGATCACCCTCTCCGGGTGTTTGGTGGCGTTGGCGATGGCAGCAACGCTCAGCGAACTGGTATTGCTCGCCAGAACAGCTTCCGGCTGAGCCAGCGAGTCTATCCTTCGAAAGATATCGACCTTCGCCGCCATCTGCTCGACCACGGCCTCTACGACCAAGTCGGCTGAGGCGATGGCCGTCCAATCAGTTGTCACGCGGATCGAGTCAGCGCCCGTGAGGCCCGCGATGCGGGCCGTAGCCAATGCCGCAGTCCGGCCGTCGGCCTCGATGACAGTCACGGAAATGCCCGCTCGCGCAAGCGAGTGCGCGATGCCCGCGCCCATCGTTCCGCCGCCGATCACGACGGCCGACTGGATGCTCCGCGACTCTCCCGGCGCATCGGCAAGAGCGGCCTTCTTGGCACCCGCGCGGAGGAAAAACAATCTCATGAGATTCCTGCCAGCCTCGGTGCTGCGCAGTTCAATGAGCGCACGGCGCTCGGCATCCGATGCCGCCGCGTGGTCCTGCGTGTACGAAAGCTCAACGGTATCGACCAGACGAATAGCCGCCGGGAGATTGTCGCCAGACCGCTGGCGGGTGATGCTGCGAAACCGATCACACACAATGCCGCGCTCCCCCGCATCGCTATCGCGGCCCGCCATCGGGGGCACGGCAGCCGGCCGCCGCTGCGTGGCCCATGATTTTGCCACAGGCAAGAGCATCTCCCGCGATACAATACCATCCAGCAAGCCAACAGTGTGTGCATCAGCTGGTGAGAGCGATTTGCCTGTGACCATGATTTTCAATGCCTCGGCGAGGCCTACCAGCCTCGGCAGCCGGATCATGCCACCCCAGCCAGGCACCAGACCAAGGGTTGTTTCTGGCAGTCCAACATGAATGTGTGGCTCGTCAATCGCTATGCGCCACTGGCACGCCAAGGCCAGTTCCAAGCCGCCGCCAAGAGCATCGCCATTGATCGCGGCCACTGTCGGTATCGCCAGCGCAGCAATGCGGTCGAGGATTCTCTGGCCCTTCGCAAGAAACAGATCGAGTTGCGAATCGTCCATGGCCTGCATCTCAAAAAGATCAGCACCGGCGACAAATGACCTTGGCTTCGCCGATGCGAATATCACACCAACCGGCTTGGCCGATTCCACCTCCCCCATCGCACGATCCAAATCGGACCAAATTTCAACAGACAGCGTGTTCACCGACCGGCCTCGAGCGTCGAACCATACGGTCATTACGCCATCACAATCGCGGCTGGTCCAAACGGCGCGTGGGGTATCGGGGTGTGGCATATAAATCCTGTGGGCCATGGCATCGGCATAATCGTTGCCGTGAACCCGTGGTGTAGCACTGTCAAATCAGCACAAGATGATAGGGATGATACGATAGACCAGCGTGTGACCATAGAGCGTGACCCAGAGCCCCCAATACCCATGGCCCATACAACCCACACATGGCACTTGCTCCGCGCCGGCACGCTGAGCTTGGACGGTGGCTCGATGTTCGGGCTTATTCCGCGAGTTGTCTGGTCGAAGGCCGTTGCCCCTGACGCATTGCATCGAATTACAGTGTCTCACAACTGCCTGCTTCTCGCCGCCGCCGACGGTCGGCGAATTCTGATTGAGGCTGGGAGCGGCAACAAGCTGGATGCCAAGATGCGTGGCGTCTTTGCCCTAGGAGACCGCACGATTCTCGACGCGATCGGCGAGGTCGCCCCGATTGAGCAGGTGCGGCATGTGGTGGTCAGCCATCTGCACTTCGATCACGCCGGCGGCCTCACTCGTCGCTCACATGAAAACGAAGAACCCCATTGGATCGATCCGGTGAATGGCTTGGGCGTGTTGCGATCGTTCGGCAGTGCGGAGATTATCGTGCAACGCCGCGAGCGAGATGATGCCATGGCCAACAAGTCGGTCATGACTCGCACGTACCTTCGCGACAACCTTGAGCCGCTCCAAGCCTATTTTCGCACCGTCGATTCGCCATTGCCATTCCCGGAAGGGTATTCGCCGGGTCGCGATGAATTGCCGGCAACATGCTTAGACGAACGCATGACGCAGGTACTGCCAGGCATTTTTGTCTTTCGCGTGCCCGGGCACACGTGGGGACAGCAAGCGATACTCTTTACGGACGACCGCGGCCGCACAGTTGTTTTTACGCCAGATGTGATGCCCACTGTCAATCACGTGGGTCCGGCATACAGCCTCGCATACGACGTCGAGCCGTATACAACGATGATGACAAAGCGGTGGTTTCTGGCCGAGGCGGCACAACGGGATTGGCTTCTCATTCTAGACCACGAATTGGGCCACCCATGCGTGCGAGTGCGGCCTGATGGCAAGGGGTGGTACACGCTTGTGCCCTATGCAGAGTGACTCTCCACGGGCCTGCGTTGCATGCACGGCATACAAGACCAACGGGAGCAGGTCGCGATTCTGCCGTGGATGCCAAGCCGCATTTAGCGTTACAATGCGAATTGAACAGACGCTCCACGCGGCTAGGAATACTTTCCCCATCAGCCTTGTTGATTTGGTGATTCATGAATCGGCCCCTTGAAAGCAAACCCACGACGTCGTCTTCAGGGGCACTAGGTGCCGACGCCATCGCGTTGATTTTAGCGCAGGCGGGTCGATCGGCTGAGGAAATTGCCTCGCTGACAACTCTCGACGATGCCGATCGCACCGCGGAGAAACAGTTTTCAGGTGAGGCGCCGACGCTCGCAACTCTCTTTGGGCGAGCCCGCGCTGTTGAACTCGACGCGGGATGTTTTCGCCCATCTCCCGATGTGGCTGCAACCATGGCCGCATGCCTCGAGTTTCTTCTAAAGCGGAAAAAGGACGGCGGTCTCTTCGACCACGAGCAGATGCTCTTTGCCGCCGACACCATTGCAGGTCTCGCCTCGCTGGGGTTCTTCGGATTGGCCATCCCCAAGACGTATGCCGGAAGCGGCGCACAGCTTGGAGACCTTGGGCCGCTGTTACGAGCCCTCACGCTCATCCACCCCGATCTGGCGGTGATGTTTGAAGTGCATAATTTTCTGGGGCCAGTGACACCATTGCTCGATTTTGGTACCGAGGAACAAAAGCAGCACTACCTTCCGCGGATGGCACGTGGCGAGTTGCTTGGATCGTTTGCGCTGACTGAACCTGGCGTTGGAGCCGATCCAAGTAAATTAGCAATGACGGCCCGCCGCGATGGCGATCGCTTCCTTATCTCCGGCGTGAAGTGGCCGATTACCAACGTACTCTACGGCGGCATCTGCATCCTTGTGCTGAAGCTCGATGGGGAGGGGCTGCCTCGGGGCAAGGATTCAGCGATGGTGATCTTCGAGGTTCCCAAAAAGGACAACGAGCATTTTCGGATGGTTCGCAATCGGCTCACAGCGTTCGACTACCTGTGGAACGCACGCTTCAGGCTGACCAATTATCCCGTTCCCACTGACGCGCTCTTGGGCCCTCCCGGTAAGGGATTGGCACAGGCCTTTAGCTCGCTTGCCAAGGGACGAGGTGGCATATGCGTCAACAGTGCCGTGAAGATTTTTCGGCTGCTGGCGCAACTGATTCAAGACCCTGCGGCCGTTGAGCGACGATCGGAATGGTCGCATCGCAACAAGTCCGGCGGCTGGGTGGCTTTTCGCAGCACGTTCGGGAAGCCCATCGGCCAATCCCCCCGTATTCAAACCTGGGTGGGACAAGCCACCTCACACGCCCTGGCAAGCCGCTCGCTGGGCGATGTCTGCTTTCGCTTGGCTGCCAATGGCGTACGGGACGAAACCATGGGGATGGTTGCGAAGGTCTACGCCACCAAGGCCCTGCTCCAGACGGCCATCCACGCCTACCAGATCCAAGGCGGTCGTTCGGTTCATGTCGATGAGCGACGGCAGGCCGCCCGTCGCGGTGGCCTAGTGGGTCCATCGTCGCAGCCGCTGATTGAGAATTACATTGGCGAAAACATGCAGGAGTTCACGATCGCCACGGTATACGAAGGACCCAATCCCGTTCTGGCAGATATCGGTGCGCCCAATGCCATGACCCGCGGCATTCGCACCAAGTATCTTGAACCGATTGGCCTAGCTGAAGCGCAGGGCCGATTCGGCTGGATGGCCAAGGCTGCCTTTGGGTGGTTTATCGTGACCACCACACTCGGCTCGCTCAATCCGTGGCCGGGCACCGTGGACGGCATCGCAAATCTCACGCCCGAAAAACGAACGTTGGTTCAAAAGGCGTTCCATCGCAACCGGGTCTTAGGGCGCCGCATTCTGTGGATCATTGCCCGCTATCAAAAAACGTTCATCGAGCAAAGCTTCCTGCTGGGAGACGAGGGCGGGATCTTCGATCAGTTGTGCCATTCAGTTGCCTCCATGGTCTATTGCATCAGCTTCGACACATCCCACCGGGACTATGCCATGGTTGCCGAGGCTCTCGATATGGAGGCGGAACTCTCGTTACGGAGGCGGCCTGCATCGCCCCAACTTCAGCACCGATGGGCGGCGATTGGCAGGCGAGTGATGGATCCTGACTCGGTCCTATACAAGGATTTAATCGCGGACATTGAGGTGAGTGGCATTCCGCTGGACCCGCGCACAATCGATCAGTTTATTTGAGTCTGTCGGGCGCGACCCATCGCCTCTTGTTTGGAGGACCGCCGTGCCGGAGAAATCCACTGTGCCTCATCCGATTACCGTTGAATCGATCTATCCTGGCGTTGCCGTCATCTCGCTCAATCGTCCCGAGCGGCGCAACGCCCTGTCCATCGTGATGCTCGAGCAACTGGTTCACGAGATAGACCGTCTGGCCAAAGACCATCAGACGCGAGTGGTGATTCTCCGAGGGACCGGCCCCGTGTTTTCCGCCGGTCTTGATCTGGTTGAGGCATCAAATCCCAACGTGATCGAAGAGTCAGCCCGATCCGTTGCCGCAGCCTTGCACGCGTTGCGAGCCTCTCCCCTTGTGTCGATCGCCGCGGTGCATGGCGGGGCGTACGCAGGAGGGGCTGGCTTGATGGCAGCCTGCGATATGGCAGTCGGCTCAAGCGATCTGAAAATTGCGTTTCCTGAAGCCCAGCGAGGGCTGCTACCAGCTTTGATCTGCGAGGCCTTGCGATGGAAGGTGCGCGAGGGAGATCTCCGCGAGCTCTTTCTAGTGGGCCGCGCTATCGATGCCCGTCGCGCTGAGCAGATTGGATTACTGCAACGAGTGACTGAGCCCCAGAGCTTGCTCGAACAAGCTCTCCTTATGGCGAAGGGCATCTTGGCCGGGGGCCCTGAAACGATTGTGAACACCAAATCGCTTTTGAACCGGCTCTACGAGTCCACCTCGGCCAATCGCAACGCAGAAGACCAAGCAGCTATCCACTCGCATGTACAAGCCCGGCGCAGCACGGAGGCAGCCGAAGGACTGCGGGCCTTTCTCGAAAAGCGCCCGCCGCGATGGCAGTGAAAATACCACACCTCGACGCTCGAACGCATTCGGTCGATGTGTAGCGTCGCTGTGGCAAACCACAGCGGGCAGGCAAAGGGGGGCGGCGAACGCTCGAGGGGCGTTGGGCCACTGCGGCCCACAGCGACGAGACTTTTGCCGCCCACGAGCCGGCGATATACGTAAACCAAATGCGATCTAGGCCGTTTCGATCTGCGCCACATCGCCCAACCCCAATTCCTCAATGCTGATGGCCCGCATTTTAAATTTCTGAATTTTGCCAGTCACCGTGGTCGGAAAAGTATCCACAAACTTCCAATAGTGCGGCACCTTAAAATAGGCGAGTTGTGTTTTGCACAACGCCTTGAGTTCCTCCTCCGTGGCGTGTCGGCCCTGGCGAAAACAGACCCACGCCATCACCTGTTCGCCAAACTTACGATCCGGCACGCCGATAACCTGCACATCTTTCACTGCAGGATGCTGAGATAACACCTCTTCGATCTCACGCGGACAAATATTCTCACCTCCTCGGATCACCAGATCCTTGAGCCTGCCTGTAATGCGGAAATAGCCATTGGGCGCCCGCATCGCCATATCTCCGCTATGCAGCCATCCATTGGCATCTATGGCCTTGGCGGTTGCTTCCGGAAGATTGAAATAGCCAAGCATGATGCCGTGGCCCTTGGCACACAATTCGCCAGACATACCGTCTGGCATCGCTTTCCCTGTCTCCGGATCGACAATGATGGCTTCGACCCCAGGCAAGACACGCCCCACGGTTCCCACACGCAATTCCAGCGAATCGTTCACGCGTGTTTGAGTAATCAATGGCGATGCCTCGGTCAGGCCGTAGCCAATGGTCATCTCCGATGCTCCCATTTCACCAGTCACTCGCTTCATCAATTCGATCGGGCATGGGCTACCGGCCATAATGCCGGTGCGTAGTGATTTCAGATCACGTGTGGGATAGTCGGCATGCTCGAGCATCGCAATAAACATGGTTGGCACCCCGTACACCGCCGTACAGCGTTCTGCTTCGATCGCATTGAGCGTCATATCTGCTTGAAAACTCTCCGCAGGAAACACCATCGTGGCGCCATGTGTCAGCGAGCAGAGAGTACCCAGAACGCATCCAAAGCAATGGTAGAGAGGCACCGGGATGCAGATGCGGTCGTGGTGGGTCATGCGTTGGCAAACCCCAGCGTAATAGCCGTTGAGCAGCACGTTGCGATGCGACAACGTAGCCCCCTTGGGAAGGCCGGTTGTGCCCGAAGTAAACTGGATATTGATGGGGTCATCGCACCGCACCTCCGACTCTGCCTGTCTCAACGCATTCGGTTCGACTGACTCAGCCAAACGCATCATGTCGTCCCACGAAAAAGCGCCGGGCAGGGCTTTTCCACGGATCGACACCACCGCCCGCAATGCCGGAAACAAAGGGCTGTTGAGTTCGCCGGGCGTGCTGGAGGCTAGTTCGGAAACCGCTTCGCAGAGTGAGGCGTGGTAATCGGTGGACTTAAACTGATCGATTAACGCGATGCCCTTCAATGTGGCTTGGCGAATCACAAACGCGAGTTCACTGGTGCGATACGACGGATTAATCGTCACCAACACGACGCCGATTCTGGCAGTAGCACACTGCAACAAGAGCCATTGAGGAACGTTAGTAGCCCATACGCCAAAATGATCGCCGCGCTGAAAACCCATCGCTAAAAGAGCTCTTGCGACTCGGTCTACTTCTCGATCAAGTTCGGCCCATGTGGCTCGCCACGCACCCTGGTCCATCACCACCGCCGGCCGATCTGGATACGTGCGAGCTGTTTGGCGAAGGACCTCACCGATCGTGAGCTTGTCTACCCAAGGAACATTCTCTTCCTCCTCGTGCGAGCCTACGACAACAGCAGCAGGCGGCTTCGATGCCAGCGCAGCCGGCACCGATCCATCGATTGAAATAGACAGTAAGGCCTGTGCGAGCGCCTTGCCTTGCGCATCGTTGCGGATGCCGCGTCGCAAAATCCCCAGCAACACAAAATTCACACCTGCCAGATGTGGCAGCTCATATCTCTGGACAGACTCGACCCCAATACCGGCAAACCAGGCAGCCACCCTCTCCGCAGTCAGCCACTGCAGCAGCCATGCATAATGCTCCTTTGAGCGAACTAGAATGCCGATATTGGCTCCCGTTCCCTTGTCTCCACTGCGACCATACGCAACGTCCGCCAAAGTGCGTGCCTTATCCAAGTGCACGCTCGCGGCGTTCTGGTGGAGAATCGGCTTCTGCACGGTCTTTTCCGGGGGCCACTTCGGCGGCAAGAGGCGACGGCCAAGCGTGTCGAGCGTAGTGATGATTTCAATCTGTGGCACAACTGCTTTGGCATCGATCAAGCTCGGCCAATATCGAAAGATGGGGTGAACGCGTGGCCTGCCTTCGGCATACCCGGTCGTGCCCTGCGGCCCGGCAGTGACAAGGGGCATGAGCTCGCGGGTGAATGCCTGCACGGCGAGCTCCGAATCAGATTCGACTGCCATGCGAAGCACCGTCTCATAGGCATCCTGGCACCGTTGCTCTCTGCTGAGCACCGGCACACTATCGGCAGTTCCTAAGCATTCCACAATCCAATCCTGATACACATATCCAGCCTCGTGCAACCGCTGACGAACGATCTCACCACAGCGTTTGGCCTTTCGCACCGATTCCGGACCAAAGAGTGTCACTATGCCAGCCGCACGATACCCATCCCGATACGTCGCACTCACTTTCAGCGAACTGGTGCGTGGCGATCCCTTTGCTCCTCGCACCCGAATCCGATTGGGGCCAATGGAATCCACATGCACGTCTTGAAACGACACGGTGACATCCGGGCTGACATAGCGGGATGGATCTCCGATCTCGTAAACCAACTGTTCTTTTACCGTCTCCTCAGTGACCATGCCCCCTGTGTGATTGGGTTTGGTGATCACGCACTCCCCTGCCCGGTCGATCTCTGCGATCGGAAACCCCAGATGCGCAGGATCCGGAACGTTGAGCCAATCAGTTGCGATTCCTCCGGTGACGTGGGTGCCGCATTCCAGTAGATGCCCTGCGACGGTCGCGCCAGCCAATGCATCCCATGCATCCTGTCTCCAACCAAACGCATGGACACACGCCGCCACGACCATAGATGGATCCGCCACGCGACCGGTAATGACCAGATCGGCTCCAGCATCCAAGGCTCGCGCGATCCCCTCGCACCCCATATAGGCGTTTGCTGTCACCAATCGATCCCGCACAGTCGAGATCGGTGCGTGAGAATCAAGATTCGCAAAGCTGGTCTGAGAAACTGCGGTGCGACCACTGGTTGCCTTCAATACTGCCAAGCAATCGTCTCCAAAGACGACTCCGATCTTTAGCGATCGGCATCCGCGTTGGTCTAATACCGCCTGGCAGGCGTGCGCGCACGCTTGCGGATTCAAGCCGCCTGCATTGGCGATCAAGCGGCATCGTCCCCCGGCTGCCCAATAGTCGGCCAGCCCCATTACCACATCCACAAAATCCTGTGCATAGCCACGTCGCCCGTCTCGCTCCCTCTGCACGGCGAGGATCGACATCGAGACCTCGGCCAGGTAGTCCATCGTCAGAAAATCCAGATTCGGTACCTGGGCGAGCATCTCGTGCGCAGCAGTGGGCCGGTCTCCCCAAAAGGCTTGGGCGTTTCCGATTCGAATGACTTCGTTCACACATCCCTCTTGGCGATTGGTGGTGGCACGAGATCTGATGGCCTCACGACAGACAGAGCCGCCCCAAGCCACTTCCTGGTGTCGTGTGGGGCGATGATGGCATCAACCCACCCTCGGGCAGCCCCATAACGGATGTCGGTTTGATCGTGGTATTGGTGGCGAACGGATTCTCGCAACGCCTCAATCGCCTCCGATCCAAGCGGCTTGCCTGCTTTCTCCGCTTCCCGAATTCGCAGACTCACAAGCGTGTCGGCGGCCTGATTGCCACCCATCACCGCATACCTCGCATTGGGCCATGCCAGGATCAGGCATGGATCGTAGGCTCGACCGCACATGGCGTAGTGTCCGGCACCAAATGAACTTCCCATAATCACGGTGAACTTCGGGACCGTCGCGATGCTCATGGCCCGCACAAATTGGGCGCCCGATCGAATGATGCCCGACTGTTCTGCCTGTTTGCCAACCATGAAACCTTGAACGTCTTGCAGGAAGATCAACGGAATTCTGTTTTGATCGCAGTCTGTTACAAAGCGAGCCGCCTTTTCGGCGGAATCGCCATACAAAACGCCACCGATCTGCACTTCTCCCTCTGCGGTTTGGACGCGACGGCGTCCATTGGCCACCACGCCAGCAGGCTGCCCTTGGATTCGGACATACCCCGTTACGATCGTGCGCCCGAAATCGGGCTTGAATTCTTGAAAGCTTCCTGCATCGACAAAGCACGCCAATACATCGCGTACATCGTATTCGCTGCGCCCATCGGCGGGCATTAGTTGGTAGATATCCTGCACGTCTCTCGCCGGGGCAGCGCCGTCAGGCAACAGCCCGCGCGAAGGCAATAACCCGATTAACGATCGCAGGCGGGCCAAGCACGATGCGTCATCTTTTTCATGAAAGTCGATCGTACCACTGACCTTGGCGTGCATGGTGGCTCCCCCCAATGCCTCGGGATCGACCGTTTGGCCAATGGCAGCCTTCACGAGCGCCGGCCCGGCCAGACACATCTGACTGCCCTCAGTCATCAGGATTGTGTCGCAGAGCGCAGGCAAATAGGCGCCACCAGCAATGCAGTTGCCCATCACGGCAGCATATTGCGGAATCCCATCGGCGGACAGAATCGAGTTGTTTCGAAAGATGCGTCCAAAGTCATCCTCATCCGGAAACACCTCGTCTTGAAGCGGCAGAAATACGCCGGCAGAATCAACCAGATAGACAATCGGAACTCGCAACCGGTGGGCGATCTTTTGAGCGCGAATCATTTTCTTCACCGATTGCGGAAACATCGATCCGGCTTTTACCGTCGCATCGTTGGCAGCAATCATGCAGGGCTGGCCTGAAATCCAACCGATTCCAGAGACCAGTCCGGCCGCAGGTACGTCGCCCCACTCGGGATACATCTGGTAGCTGGCCCACAAGCCTAATTCCAGAAACGGCGACTCGAGATCTAGTAGAAGCCTCAATCGCTCCCGCACAGGAAGCCGGCCCAGCAATCGCTGCCGCTCCCAACCCGACGCACCGCCACCCAACAACAGGGCCTGTTCCCCAGCGTGAATCGTCTCGGTCATTTCGCGAAGCGTCGCCACCCTTGAGCCTCCTTGCCAGCGTGCCTGAGAGAAGTAAAAAAGCTAACCTCAATGATATCGGTCTTTGTACCAGCACACGGCGTCACTCGCTTTTTATGGCATACTCGCTGACTTGCCCTCATGGATGAAACCGGTTTCTATGTGATGGATTGCCCTGCTGACGCTGCCCCCAACCCTGATCCAGTTGGGATGTTACTGAACTCGGTTTTGAGCGGGGCGTACCCCGCTCAAGCAAATCGCACACTCGACCGACGTCCGATTGCCATGACGGACATGACAACCCCAGAGCACCATGCCGGACGCACCGGATTGTAGTCATCTTTCCACCCGCGTGTCTCATCCAGCGACCAGAACCAGTGCTGGTTCAAACACTCTATCTCGAAACCGCCCGTTGAACGAACGATGAACGCATGATCCGTAGCTTTCTAGGGCGGCTGATGTCCAGCTTCACTCCGTTGATCGAGGCTCATAGATTCAAGGCCCTCGATCGGCAGACGCTCACGACTAAAGGTATCGACGATCGACAGCAGCCGAAACAGGCCTCCGGCTGTTGTGTCGATCCGCCGCAAAGTCAAAGCCCCAACTCTCGTGCGGCAAGCTGAGCCATCGAACGGGCTTCGCGAACCTGGAATGCTCTTTCGCACGACGCAAGACGCAGGAGAAACCACAGACGTGGGTAACCAGAGTGAACGTGGCCTCCTCAAGCATCCTCTTGTCGGGGCTCAAGTCGGCTACCAACTGCTTGAACGCCCCGTTCTCATCCCACGAGGTCCGAAGCCTTCGCACCTCGGCAACGCAAGCTGCTCCTTGGAAAACGGCATCTTCCGCATGAAACAACCGCTCTATTCTCAGATGTTCAATGTTCACAAACCGAACCAGATGGATCAAGAAACCGCGAAAACGTCAGATGATTGTGATTCCCGATGGCGGCCACGGTTCTGATTCGCAGATCAATCAACAGATGTTTACCGCAGTCGTCCGCTGGTTCGACGCCCGCCTTGCCGCGTCAATGCAGTAATATCTATTCTTGGCCTGGCCAGACGCAAGCAGTTGGCTCGCTGTGCATAGAATTCAATTCAATCAATTGTTAGAGGCGTTTCATTGAATCCCAGCATCATCATCTGGTCGATCGTGTCGGCATTGGCGGGGTTTCTCTTTGGCTTTGATACGGTTGTTATTTCAGGTGCGGAAAAGATGATTTAGACCCTTTGGGGCTTGGGTCTTGGACTGCACGGCGTGGCAATGGCAGCGGCACTCTACGGCACTGTGCTGGGTGCGATGTGTGGCGGCTGGCTGACCGATCGGCTGGGTCGAAAGCCAACGCTCTTCTGGATCGGGATTCTCTATTTTGTGTCGGCGGTCTGGAGCGGCTTGGCACCCGATGTGTGGTCGTTCGTTGTTGCGCGATTCATCGGTGGGCTCGGCGTTGGGATCTCAACGGTCGCCTCTCCGCTCTATATTTCTGAAATCGCTCCCCCCGCTGCCCGCGGTAGGCTGACTGGGTTGTTTCAGTTCAACATCGTGCTCGGCATTTTGGCTGCCTTCCTGTCGAATTACTTGCTGGAGAGCGTTCACGATGACTGGCGGTGGATGCGTCGGGGCGGAGGCATTTCCTGCATTCATCTACACGCTGGCCTGCCTCGCAATCCCGGAAAGCCCCCGGTGGCTTTTGGCGCAGGGGGACCAGGAGAAGCATGCCCAGGCGATTGCCATACTCGGCCGGATCGAACCGCATGCTTCCTCGCAGCAACTGCAGGCCACCGCGGCCAGAATTGTCGAGGCAACTCGATCGAATGAGCTATCGGCGGGCGGCTCGATCTCTACATCCCTAGCCGATCTACGGCGGCCAATTCTCCTCGCGTTTCTCATTGCGTTTTTCAATCAATTATCTGGCATTAATGCCATTCTCTACTTTGCACCGCGGATCTTCGAGATGGCTTGTCTTGGCGAGAAGTCGGCGCTGCTTCAGTCAATAGGCATTGGTGTCACCAACCTCATTTTCACATTTGTTGGGTTGTGGCTCATCGACCGCCTTGGGAGGCGAACGCTCATGATTATCGGATCAATTGGCTATATCGTATCGCTTGGACTATGCGCATGGGCGTTCGCGACTGGCCACGATGCGATCGTGCCGGCGTGCATCTTCGGCTTTATTGCGGCGCACGCCGTTGGACAGGGGGCTGTGATTTGGGTCTTTATCGCGGAGATCTTCCCAGGACGATTCCGGGCCACCGGGCAGGCAATTGGCTGCACCACGCACTGGGTGCTGGCGGCACTGCTCACAACGATCTTTCCATCGCTCGTAGTGCTCGTTCCGCCCAGCGGAGTGTTCGCGTTTTTCTGTGGGATGATGGTGCTGCAATTGCTGTGGGTGCTGACCATGATGCCCGAGACGAAGGGCGTGCCTTTAGAGGAACTCGCCAAGCGTTTGCGCGGCTGAATAGACGGACGGCAGCCTCATGGGCCGAGTGGAATATGGGCAAGCCACATTCACGATTCCGCCACATGCACGATCACATCGAAGAGCTGACCGCAGCGAACGCCATCGTGCGAGACGTCGATTCCAATGAGCGCAAGCCCTGCGTCGGCATCTTTGGCCGCCGACACCCGCAACGGCAACCTGCGATACTCGCCCGCCTCCACACGCAGCACGGCTACCGACGGATCGACTGTGATCCCCTTCGGGCAGGCCAGCTTTATTTCGTAGACGGTCGGCACATCCAGAAAGTTTTTTGCGACGATCGCAGCCTCGGCCGTGCCCCCTAGCGTCACCCGGACACGGTAGGGATGCACGCGAACCCAGTACGGATCGTACGCCAGCCGGTAGTCTCGGTTATTCGTGAGATCCACAAACGCCTCGCGGAGCTCAACCGCCGCCGTCATGCAACGGTCTATCAGAGGCTTTGGATCCGCGATTGCCCACGAGTGGCCGCCCAAAATGAGGTCGGGTGCGATGCCGTGCAGGTATTTCCCCGCGTAGCCATAGCCATCCTCGACGGTACAGGCGTTGCGGGCCACCACGGCCTCGTGACCACTCTGATTTGGATCAGTTGCCGAACCAAAGATATTATCGCCCGTGAAAGCCACGCGTTTTCCATCGATGACACCATGGACGCAACAGGCAAACTCGGTCTGTCCAGGCATCCAGTCACAGGCCAGATCGTGGCCACGCCAGTGGATCACCTCCCCATCGCCGATGACTCGATCGACCTTCAAACTCTGAATGTCGCCAGTGGGCCGCTCGCGGTAGGCGGGGATCATCGCGTCGTAATCATAATCGAGCGGCCGCTCGATGAGGTCGACCACCCGCTGGTGAGTCCAGATTTTTGCGCCGCGTGTTTTTCGCACGTGTTCGGCATCCAGAAAATGGTCGCCGTGCATGTGGGTAACGAGTACGGCATCGATCGCCTTGATTCCGAGCCGTTTGCCGGCGGCGTCGAGTATGCGGTCGAGGAATTTCCGGTCAAAGAGGCCGCAGTCGATCAAAATCGCATGCCCATCATCGGCAATGAGCATGTGAAAATTGACCCAGTATTCGTGGCCTCGAACCTTGTAGAGGTGCGGCGAGATTTGCCATAGGTGAGGCACGGCTGTCGGCCGTGAGACGCGGTCTTGATCGCACCCAGCAAATGTAAATACCTCGTAGCCACGTCGAACGACTTTCTCGAGCCTTCGTAGTTTTTTCTGATACTGGGTTAACTGCGGCGCGGCGTTAAGGATTGGCGGGCCGTGGGAAGGCAACATCGTGAGCGGCGAGAAGCCCTCGAGATAGCCAGCTGCGGTGGCCAGCGCATAGATTCCCTTGCAGAACCCGTAATCCCACTCACTATCGAACCACGTGTGGAGTACCGCGCCCTCCAACATGAGATCGCCCGTGAATGCGAGCCACCCGCTCTTCTTCCCTGGCGTGGCGGTCTGTGTGAGCAGATAGCTCATCGAGCCGGGGCTGTTGCCTGCCGTTTCCGTGCACCAGATCTCGCGGCCATGCCACTGGAAAGAATCCATCTTCTCAAACGCCAGGTCGACGGCGATCGGCTGAATTGGCGGGCGCACATAGCTGGCGCCGTGGACGGTAAAAGCGTCTGAAAGTTTCGGCACGAGGGCTCGAAACGACAGCGGGTTTTCAAAAAAAGCTCGCTCATTTGCCGGCACGGCAATCTTCACGCCACGGCTGGCCACGGCGTGACCAGCAAGTTTTGGATGCCCCTGGCACTGCTCGCGATGGTGGTGCGTGTAGAGCACCCACTCGACTGTGGTAACACCAATCTGCGACAAGGCATCCAATACGAGGCCGTCGCCAATATCAATCAGGATGGCCGATGCGCCATCCTTAATCACATAGACGTTACAGGTGTCGAGCCACACAAACACGTTCGGGGCTACGGCTTTGAATTGCATGGGGCGCTTCTATAAACTGCGCGACTGGAACGAGATCCGGTTATACTCGCCCAAAAGCGATCACAGACAGACCTGCAAGGTTGCGAGCATGGCACAACGAGCCGTTATTGTCGGTGCCTTGTCAAGGGTTCGTCTCCCCAAACCCCACTGGCTCGTCTATGCGCTCTGGTGCCGCGACGGTTCGCTTTACACGGGCATCACCAACAACCTGCCCAAGCGATTAAAAGCGCATGCTGCGGGCAGAGCGTCGCGTTACACTCGCAGCAGGCTGCCTGTGCAATTGGCCTACGCAGAGCCCCAGCCCAGCAAGTCGACGGCACTGAAGAGGGAGGCGGCAATTAAGCGACTCAGCCGCAAGCAAAAAGAACTGTTGGTGGGTGCAAAAAGGCGTCCGGACGAATCCTGATACCTTTATTTTCGGTGGCGTAATCCATCGGCGTGCCCCGCTCGATTTCGTTGATCTTCACTCCCACCGCCATGGACAACCATGGATAACCATGAATAACCATGGACAAACCCGTCGCCGAAATCTAACACGCACGGAAGCGGATGGGGTGGGATTTGAACCCACGAGGCGCTTTCACGCCTGCCGGTTTTCAAGACCGGTGCATTCAACCGCTCTGCCACCCATCCAACGTTCTGACCACCTTCTAAAAAGCCTTTGGCATTGCCTCGGCAAGTCTATCTGGTCTCGCAGCCCCCTCCAACGCCGCTCCACGCACACAGGCTTTGACCTACGCGGACCCATTTCCTACAGTGTGGCTTCCCCGATGACACTCCAGAGTCCCACCACAACTACGTGACAAAACCAGATAGGAATAATTGATCTATGGGCGGCATCAGCAACCGAATGAAGGAAATCAAGCGGCGTCGGCACCGTCGACAGAAGGTGGCAAAGTTTCAGCTCAAACTGAAGAAGACCACTCAGTCGGAACGCCTCGTGATGGCTGACAAGTTGCGCAAGATGACCGCTGGTGCCGAAGTACTCATTGCCGCGATGGGTCTGGATGAACGCAAACGAGGCTAGGCCTCGACGATGCGGGGACGGCGGCGGGCTTAGGTTGTTGGCTCAAAGACAAACCCGTCCTGCACAAACTCGATCTTCACGCGGCTCCCCTCGGGAAACCGGCCCGAGAGCAGGTCTCTAGCCAGCGGGTTCTGGAGTTGCTGCTGAATCACCCGCTTGAGCGGCCTCGCACCATAGAGGGGATCGTAGCCGAGCCTCGCGATTTCAGCGATCGCTTTTTGGCTGCATTCGAGCGTAATCCCTGCGCGAGCAGCCTGCTCTTCGAGTTTCTTTACCTGGATGGCCACGATCCTAGAGATATGCCGTTCATCGAGCGGGTGAAATACGATTGTCTCGTCGATGCGGTTTAAAAACTCCGGCAGAAAGTTTGCCTGCAGGGCTTCCTTGACCGCTCGCCGCACTTCATCCTGCGAGCCACGTTCTTTCGTGATCTCCTGAATGATATGACTCCCAATGTTGCTGGTCATTACGACGATCGTGTTGGTGAAATCAACTGTGTGGCCCAAACTGTCAGACAGACGACCATCGTCGAGCACCTGCAAGAGCACGTTAAACACATCGCGATGAGCCTTTTCGATTTCATCCAGCAACACAACCGAATACGGCCGCCGGCGGACGGCCTCGGTGAGCCGGCCACCTTCCTCGTAGCCCACATAGCCAGGCGGTGCGCCGATCAGCCGAGCCACTGAGTGCTTCTCCATAAACTCGCTCATATCGACGCGAATCATCGCATTCTGATCGTCGAAGAGCACCTCGGCCAACGCCTTGCAGAGTTCGGTTTTGCCAACACCAGTGGGTCCAAGAAAAATAAACGACCCAATCGGTCGGTTGGGATCCTGAAGGCCCGAGCGACTGCGACGCACAGCATTGCTGACGGCTTCAACGGCCTCGTCTTGTCCGATCACCCTCTGATGCAACCGCTCCTCTAGCACGAGCAGTTTGGCACGCTCTGTTTCGATCAGCCGGGTTAAGGGAATGCCAGTCCACGCGCTCACGACTTCTGCGATCTCTTCTGGCCCCACCTCGCGCCTCAACAGCCGCTTTACCGATGGCGTTTCTTTGGTCGCTCCCTTTTCCGGATCCTGCTCCTCCTGCTCTGATCGTGCTACAAGCGTTCGGCACTTCTGATCGAGCTCATAGAGCCGCTGATAGAGGTCTTCGCCCACAGGCTGCCCTGATGCCTGCCGCTCCTTGATTGCCACATTGGCATGCTCAAATGCCAATTGCGACTCGTCGAGCTGTTTGCGCAACTCCTGGCGACTCCCCACGCCCGACTTCTCAGCCTCCCACTGCTCGCGAAGGCTCGCCAATTTCTTTCGCAGCCCAGCCGACTCCTCCTCGATCACAACCAGCCGCTCCTTGGCGTGCTCTTCAGTTTCCTCAGCCAGTTGACGGGCAGCTAATTCCAACTGTACGAGCCGTCGCTGTACCTCGTCGATCTCGCTTGGCACACTCTGCAACTCCATTGAGATGCGGCTCGTGGCCTCGTCCATCAAGTCGATTGCCTTGTCCGGCAAAAAGCGATCAGCGATATAGCGGTGAGAGAGTTCGGCCGCTGCCACCAAGGCCGAATCCTTGATCTTCACGCCCTTGTGATGGGCCTCGTATCGAGGCTTTAAGCCTCGCAGGATTGCGATGGTGTCTTCCACGCTCGGCTCGCCCACAAACACTGGCTGAAATCGGCGCTCGAGCGCCGCGTCTTTTTCGATGTGCTTGCGAAATTCATCCAGCGTGGTGGCGCCGATACACCGCAGCTCGCCGCGGGCTAAAGCCGGCTTCAAGAGATTGGCTGCATCAGAGCCTCCCTCGGCCGCACCAGCGCCAATCACGGTGTGGAGTTCGTCGATAAAGAGGATCACTCCGCCAGCCGCCGCCTCCACTTCGCGCAGAATCGCCTTGAGTCTGTCTTCAAACTCACCCCGGTATTTCGTGCCCGCAATCAACGCGCCCAAGTCGAGGGAAATCACACGCTTGTTGCGAAGCGTTTCGGGCACGTCGGCCTGCACGATTCGCAGTGCAAGGCCTTCGGCGATTGCCGTCTTGCCCACGCCAGGCTCACCGATCAACACGGGGTTGTTCTTCGTGCGTCGCGACAGCACTTGGATGACGCGGCGAATCTCGGAGTCGCGGCCGATGACAGGATCCAGCTTGCCTTGGCTGGCCCGCTTCACCAGATCGATGCCATATTTTTCGAGTGCCTGAAATTTCTCTTCCGGGCTTTGATCCGTCACCCGCGAACTGCCTCGCACCGCCTGCAGGCCCGCCATGAGTTGCTTTTCATCCACGGCGGCCAGTTGCAAAACGCTCTTCGCCTTGGACGGCGTTTTCACAAGCCCAAGCATGAGGTGGTCCGTCGAAACAAATTCGTCCTTCATTGAGTCGGCATCAGCCGATGCAGCCTCAAACACCTTGATGAGGTCCGGATCAGGTTGCGGCTGCGCACCCCCCGATACTTTCGGCAGGTGCGAAAGTTCGGCCTCGATGATCCGCTCCAAGTGGCCGCGGTCAACGCCGATCTTCTCCAACAGCGGACGCACAATCCCTTCTCGCTCCGACACAAGCGATTGCAACAGGTGCACCGGCGTGGCCTGCGGATTGCCGCGGGATGCTGCTAGCTCGACGGCCCGCTGGACCGCTTCTTGAGCCTTAATGGTAAATGCTTCAAATCGAAACGGCATCGATACATCCTTTTGCAAAACTCGAGTGCAAATTCCTCCTGCAAACAGATCGGATCGCTACCGTGGCTCTGCCCTTTGGGGGTTAGCTATCTTTCTTGACTTCAAACTCAGCGTCGATTGTGTCGTCCGGGGCTTGTGCCCCGGCAGCACTGCCGGCGGTGGCAGACTCGGGGGCTTGGTTACCGCGGGCAGCGGTGGCCTCGTACAAGATTTTAGAAAGCGCGTGGCTGGCCTGCTCGAGCGAATCGTGGGCCGACAGAATTGCATCTGCATCTTCCCCTTTCGCTGATTCGCGGGCCTTGGCAATCGCTGCCTCCAAGGGAGCCTTGTCGGAGGCCGACAGTTTGCCATCGTTTTCCTTGATCAGCTTCTCCGTCTGGAAACAGAGCGCCTCCGAACGGTTGCGAGATTCAGCCAATCGCTGCTTCTGCTTATCTTCCTCGGCATGCACTTCGGCATCTTTTCGCATCCGCTCAATCTCCGACTCGTTTAAGCCGCTGGACTGCTCAATCTTCACCGTCTGCTCCTTGTTGGAGCCGAGGTCTTTGGCACTCACGGCTAGGATGCCGTTGGCGTCAATGTCAAACTTTACCTCGATCTGCGGAGTGCCACGTGGGGCCGATGGAATGCCATCTAGATTGAACTGACCGAGGAGCCGATTGTCCTTGGCCATCGGTCGCTCACCTTGAAACACACTCACGGTCACCGCTGTTTGGCCATCGGCTGCTGTGCTAAAGACCTGCTTGCGTTCGGTGGGAACGGTGGTGTTGCGTTCCACGAGTTTGGTGAACAAGCCCCCTTCTGTTTCGATTCCAAGCGATAGCGGGGTCACGTCAAGCAGCAGCACATCCGTTACCTCGCCGCCCAACACGCCTCCCTGAATGGCCGCCCCGAGGGCTACAACCTCATCGGGATTTACCCCCTTGTGAGGATCCTTTTGGAACAGCTTTTTGACGAGATCCGCAACCTTTGGAATCCGGGTCGAACCACCCACAAGGACGATTTCGTCAATCTCCTTGGGATCAAGCTTGGCATCTTTAAGAGCCTGCACGACCGGACCGCGGCATCTCTCGATCAGGTGATCGCACATCTGCTCAAACTGGGCTCGCGTGATCGTGATCTGCAAGTGCTTGGGGCCTGACGCATCGGCCGTAATAAATGGGAGGTTGATATCGGTGCTCTGGGCAGTGCTCAGCTCTTTCTTGGCCTTCTCACAGGCCTCCTGTAGCCGCTGCAGAGCCATCGTATCTTTCCGGAGGTCGATGCCCTGTTCTTTCTTGAACTGATCGGCCACATGGTTGATGAGCGTCTGGTCGAAGTCATCGCCACCGAGGTGCGTGTCACCGTTGGTGCTGATTACGCGGAACACGCCGTCGGCCACTTCCAGCACCGAAACGTCGAACGTGCCGCCACCCAGATCGAATACCACGATCTTTTCATGTGCCTTCTTATCGAGGCCATAGGCCAGCGCCGCCGCTGTGGGCTCGTTGATGATCCGCATCACCTCCAGCCCGGCGATCTGTCCGGCGTCTTTCGTGGCTTGACGCTGGGCGTCGTTAAAGTAGGCCGGAACTGTAATCACAGCCTTGTTGACTTTGTGGCCGAGGTAGCTCTCGGCAGATTCCTTGAGAGCTCGCAGAATCTTCGCGGATATCTCTGGCGGCGTGCAGGTTTGGTCACCAGCTTTCACTTTGACGTAGTCTTCGGTTCCGCCGACGACCTCATAGGGCACAATCTTCTCTTCGCTGGCAACTTCATTGTGACGACGGCCCATGAAACGCTTGATCGAGTAGATCGTACGCTTGGGATTTGTGACGGCTTGACGTCGGGCATGGTCGCCAACGAGCGTCTCGCCCTTATCGTTAAAAGCCACGACGCTTGGCGTGAGACGGTTGCCATCTTTATTGGCAATTACCTTGGGCTCCTTGCCCTCCATGACCGCCACGACTGAGTTGGTCGTGCCTAGGTCGATTCCGATAATCTTTTCGCCCTTTTGCGTTGCCATGGAATGTGTCCTTTATGTGTGTGCGGAATGATAGGTGTGAAGCGTGCCTGCCGAACGGTCGGCGACTGGCTGGGGAGGGAAATGCAAAGCCCGTGCCAGCACGGTTTGGCTGCGAATGAGCCGATGCACCGGGCGAGCAGCAAACCATTTCCGGTTCAAAAAGCCTAGTATTTACGCCGCTCTTGTTCCGATTAGAGTGGGTGCACTGGCACCGCTTGCTCTGCGGCGAAAAATATCCCGAGCAAGCTGACTGCCATTTTGGCCGTTTTTGTTTTCTGACACGGACATGTAGTCGTAGATATGGCAAAGTCTGATCAGCCGAAATCCAGATCCAAACAGGATGATGGTCTCGGCGCCTTGCGCACCCAGATCGATACAATTGACCGCGAGCTCGTCGAGCGGATGAACCAGCGGGCTACGCTGGCAGGAAAGATTGGCCACATCAAGCAGTCCAGTGGCCAGCAGACGTTTGATCCTTCCCGCGAGGAGACCGTACTGGAACGGGTGGCAGCCAACAATGCCGGCCCACTCTCCAGTGAGAGCCTGAAGGCGGTGTTTCGCGAATTGATCTCTGGCTCCCGCGCAATCGAACAGCGACTGCGAGTGGCGCATCTGGGACCCGCATGGACCTACAGTCATTTGGCGGCGTTGCATCGGTTTGGCAGTTCGGTTGAATTTGTACCTGTGGCCAGTATCTCTGCTGCGTTTGAAGAGGTGAATGCGGGCCACTCCCACTACGGTGTTGTGCCACTGGAGAACTCAACCGACGGCCGGATTGCCGACACGCTCGACAACTTTTCCCGCCTGACTGTAAAAATCTGCGCCGAAGTGCCGCTTCGCATTCACCACCACCTGCTCGCTGCCTGCGATCGAGCCAGCGTGCGGGAGGTGTACAGCCGCCCCCAAGCCCTCTCGCAATGCCGCAACTGGCTGGCTCGCCACCTGCCCGATGCGAGGTTAGTGGAGGTGACCAGCACCAGCGCTGCGGCAGAGACGGCCAGCCGTACACCGCACGCCGCCGCAATCGCCAGCAGGCAATCGGGCGTGCACTATGGGCTTGATGTGCTGGCAGAAAACATCGAAGACGTGGCTGGTAACACAACCCGATTTGCTGTCATTGGGCACGCCGATGCTGGCCGCACGGGTCGGGACAAAACGTCGCTGATGTTCGAGACCGAGCACAAACCAGGTGGATTGGCCGACGCGCTTGCGATTCCTAAAAAACAAAAGCTCAACCTCACGTGGATCGAATCGTTTCCGCTTCCAGGCGAGGAGCGTGGCTACGTATTTTTTGTGGAGATGGAGGGGCATCGCGACGACCTCCGCGTGCGTCGGGCGATCGCTGCTCTCGACCGGCGGTGCAAGCGAGTGGTTGTGCTTGGCTCCTACGCCACTGCCGCCGCGGTGGGATAACGCTGGACGCTTGCAGTTGCTACGCCCAACGTTTATCGGGCGGCTTTGCTTGAGAAGCCCGATCGCCAGCCGAACGGAAACTGCGTCGATGTGGAATCGGTTGTTCGCTCATCGATGCCAGTTGGTATAGTGGCCGCCGCTTTGGTTCCATTCATTCCCTTAACGCCCCCTGTCGCCGTAGGAGTCGAGCATGCCCGCCACCCGTAGAGCCATCGTAGCCGGTAACTGGAAGATGAATCTGGACTGCGCCCAAGCAGAATCGCTGACAGCAGTCGTGGCAGAGCGACATGCTGAGGCTGGCACTGCAGAGCTCGTGCTTTGCCCGCCGGCTGTGTATCTGGCAGTGGTGGATTCGGTGCTCAAAAAAGTGGCTGGAAAAAGCCCGTTGAGCGTCGCCGTCGGCGGCCAGAATATGCACGACAAAGCCAGCGGTGCATTCACGGGCGAGGTGTCGGCTGCGATGCTGCTGGACACGGGCTGCCGCTACGTGATCCTAGGCCATTCGGAGCGGCGAACACTCTTTGGTGAGACCGATGCAACCGTCAACCTAAAGACAAAGGCAGCCTTGGCCGCTGGACTTATACCGATCGTGTGCGTGGGAGAGTTGCTCGAAGAGCGAGAGGCCGACCACACTGATGCTATTATTTCAAAACAAGTGCGGGAATCCTTGGCCGCCCTTTCGGCGGCTGAATTGTCAAAAATTATCGTGGCTTACGAGCCCGTTTGGGCTATCGGCACGGGCAAGGTAGCCACACCACAGCAGGCGCAAGAGGTGCATGCGCTCATCCGCAGGCTGCTTGGCGAGCTGGCGTCATCGGCTGTGGCAAGTGTGATTCGCATTGTGTACGGCGGCAGCGTCAAGCCTGACAATGCGGCCGCTCTGGCCGAGCAGCCGGATATTGACGGAGCGCTCGTCGGCGGGGCAAGCCTCAAGGCCGATGATTTCCTCGGCATAGCGGCTTCCTTTGGCTGAGACGCCCATGCTCGGACGCCGCCCATTTTCGTGCAAATACTCTCACGAAACGTGCCAGTTTACGACCTGGGAGCAAGGCGTCTTGGCGGTGGCATACGCTTGCAAAAACAGCCTGCGCAGGCACTGCTGTCGGCGCGCGGTCCCGGATTCGATACGATTCTGCAACGGTTCGGTTCCCGTTTTATGCGTGTCTTCACAGTGTCCGTCATCAGGAATTTTTCATGCTTCCGCTCGTTCGATTCTTTCTGGGCTTTATGCTCATTACAACGTCGCTTTTTTTGATTTTGCTGGTCCTCATTCAACGGGGCCGCGGAGGCGGGCTGGCTGGAGCGCTCGGCGGGATGGGCGGACAGAGCGCCTTTGGCACAAAGGCCGGCGATGTGTTTACAAAAATCACAGTCGGCGTGGCGGCGTTTTGGATCCTTCTGTGCGTGCTGTCAATCAACGTGCTTGGCCGCCAACAGTCGCTTCTGAGCGGATCGCTCGGCGGTGCTGCCCCGGTGGGGATTTCTCCGGATGTGAATCCCAACGCCCCCCCGACGCCACCTGCCGATTCAGATCCCGCCGCAACTCAAACGCCGAAAGCAGAGGCGCCCAAAGCAGAGGACTCCACTTCTGCCCCAGCTCCGTCTGAGCCAACAACTCCAGCAACTGCACCGCCAGCAGCACCGGTTCAAGAATCGCCCGCAAAGTGATCGGTTGCCACTCCTGACCACCATCGTCTGCATCTTGATCTCCGATGAAATGTCGGCGCGAGGGCTGGCGAGTAGCCGAGAAAATTTGCCATGGCGTTAAGCATGACTGGCTGCGGCGAGGCCCTTGCGGCCGATGCCTCGGGCACGTGCCGCGTGGAACTGCGATGCGTGAATAACCGCTTTCTGAAGCTATCGATCCGCACTCGGGATGGCTTTGGCCTCTTGGAATCCCAGATTGAGGCGGTTGTGCGGCAGCGGGTGCGTCGCGGCGCGGTGCAGATGTCGCTAGACGTCACCGGCCCAGCAGCCTTGGCCACTCGGCAACTCGATACATCCCAGTTGGATGCCTACCTGCATCAGTTAACCGATTTCTGTAGCCGCCACGATCTACCGCCACCTCGAACGGTCGACGCTTTGCTTTCCTTGCCGAGCATTCTGGCCGACGCCATTCCCTCGCGGGAGGCAATCGAGTGCGCGTGGCCACTGGTGGCCCAAGCACTCAGCATCGCGCTGGATGGCCTCGACTCGATGCGAAGGGCTGAGGGGATGGCGATGGCCCGCGACATGCTCGTTACCTGTGGAGAGATCACTTCGCTTGCGGCTGCGATCCGCGCCCGGGTGCCAATTGTGGTGGATGAATACCGCATCCGGTTGCACGATCGGGTTTGCAAATTACTTCAAGAGCGCGGGGCGACGCTTTCCGAAAACGACCTCGTGCGGGAGATCGCCCTGATTGCCGACCGTTCTGATATCGCTGAGGAACTCGTCAGGCTCGATAGCCACCTGCAGCAGTTTGAGCGACTGCTTTCGGAGGAATCGCCTGGTCGCTCGCTCGATTTTCTAACGCAGGAATTGGCCCGTGAGGCCAACACCATTGGCTCCAAATCACTCGACGTCACCATCGCCCATACCGTTGTTGAAATCAAAACTCGGATTGAACGCCTGCGGGAACTCGTGCAAAATATCGAGTAACATTGGTGGGAACGCAGTAGAGGCACAGCGGCCAAAGGCGGCGGCATTTCAAACTCGATTCCGCTGCTGTACAATGACTCAATGGCAAACCCCATTGCATCCATAGCGGCATCGTTCGACGCTCAGCCCTTGGCGCCATCTCCCGGCAAGCTCGTGGTCATTTCGGGCCCTTCTGGGGTGGGTAAAACAACGATTCTGCGGTCCCTTCTCGCCGAACTCCCGCAACTCATCCCAGGCGTGTCGGCCACCACGCGCTCGCCCCGAACTGGCGAGCAGAACGGCGTTGACTACCATTTTCTCACGCTCGAGGAATTTGAGCGGAGGCGGGCGGCGGGTGAGTTTTTAGAGTGCTGCCAAGTCTACGGAAGGCAGCACTGGTATGGCACGCTGGTCGAGGAAGTGGCCCCGCGATTGGCTGCTGGAGCGTGGGTTGTGCTCGAAATTGACGTAGAGGGTACGCTTTCTATTCTGAGACGGTATGATGCCCTGACGATCTTCGTCGAACCATCACATCCGGACCAGCTTTCGCTGCGGCTCAAGGGCCGCGGCACGGAGTCTCCGGAGGCCGTGGCCCGTCGGCTGGAGGTTGCCCACCGTGAGCTTCTGGAGGCTCACCGCTACCAACACCGCGTCGTAAACGACAACGTTCACGACGCAGTACAAACGATCATCCGCATCCTGAGAGACGCTCATTTGCCACCTCATACAATTGATTCGACGAGACCAACGAATTCCGTAAAAGCATCCCCTACACCATCCGGAGCACACGCATGATCGATGACCTGCGCGAAGAAGAAATTGTCAATAAGGTAGGCGGACGGTTCAAGCTCTCGACGCTCATTCAAAAACGGATGGTGGCACTCAACGCAGGTGGGCGACCGCTCGTCGACATCGAATCAAAAGATAAGATGCAGATCGTCATCGAGGAGATCAAGCAAGACAAGATCTACCTCGACACCGCATCGAATCTGCGGATCACAGGCAGTTCGACTGAGGCTGGTGGTCCGCTCGATTTTGATCCGGCTATTCTGTAACAGCCTGTGACGGAATGCTTAAAGGACGCGAAATTATCGTCGGCGTCTCCGGAGGCATCGCGGCCTACAAGGCAGCGGCGCTGACGAGTCTCCTCGTGCAGCAGGGGGCTGGGGTGACTGCTGTGCTGACACAAAACGCCTGTCAGTTTGTAGGGGTTGCCACATTTGCAGCTCTCACCGGTCGACCAGTTGTCACCCAGAGCTTTGATTCCCAGTCGTATCCGCTGGGTGCCCACATCGAATTGGCCGCCCGGGCGCACCTTGTAATTGTGGCTCCGGCAACGGCGGATCTCATCGCCAAGGCGGCCTTCGGCGCAGCTGACGACTGTCTCACAACGCTGCTGTTATGTGCTACGTGTCCTGTGCTCATGGCACCGGCAATGAATTCCGCGATGTGGGCCAAGCCTTCTGTGCAACGCAATCTCAAACAACTGGCCGAGGATGGCGTTGGGATCATCCAGCCAGGCACCGGCTGGCTTTCCTGCCGACAGGAGGGAGCCGGCCGAATGGCTGAACCAAACGCAATCGCGGCGGTGATTGCGGATGCATTGTCTGACCGGCACCGCGGGCAATCTCGCTCGTAACCCACCGAATTGTTGATTCAAACGATCTCAGGGAAAAGTCGATGGCGCACATCCTGCTCACTGCCGGACCAACCCGGGCCTACGTCGATGATGTGCGGTATCTCACCAACGGCTCCAGCGGTCGCATGGCTGCGGCCATCGCAGCGGCCTCTTTAGCCGCCGGGCACACGGTGACGGTTGTGAGCGGGCCTGTAACAGTCAAGTTTCCATCCGGAGTGCGGATCATTCCAGTAGTCAGCACTTCCGACATGCTCCATGCATGCCTGCGCGAACTGCCGGACGTGGATGGTGTGATCGCTGCGGCGGCCCCATGTGACTTTGAGCCTGACATCCGTCGCACAGGCAAGATTCCTCGCCGAGGCACAACACTCATGCTCAAGTTACGGCCCACCGTTGACGTGATCGCAACGGTGGCCCGCCGTGCGCAGGCCAGACAGTGGATGGTGGCCTTTGCTCTTGAGCCCGAAGCAGACCCGGTTCGAGCGATGGAAAAGATGACGACGAAGCGATGCGATCTGATCGTTGTCAACGATCTATCCGCAGTGGACGCAACCAGCACTGCCGTCACTGTCTACGACCGGTCGCATGCGTGCCTCGGAACCAAAGCAGGGGCGAAGCGGTCTGTCGCCGGTTGGCTGGTGCGCTTGATTGAGGAGCGATTGATTTCCAAGAAAGCCAATTGACACGTTGAAACCATCGCCTCAGTTGGCTCGAATCGCGTGGCACTGATTTTTCGCCTGTGCCGTTCTTGGGTAGAGCATTCTGGCGACTGCCGCTATAACGATCCCTCTCCGGTTCCTCAAAGGTTTTTCGTATGATCAACGTCGCTATTCTGGGTGCCACAGGCTACACGGCTCTGGAACTCATTAAAATCCTCCTCCGGCATCCGGATGTGCGGATCACTGCGGTCACCAGCCGGCAGGAGGGCCGCCCTGCGGTGTCGTCAGTTCACCCCAGCCTTGTCGGGCGGCTGAACCTGCCACTGGAAGATCTCTCCCCAGAAGAAGTCGGCTCGCGCGCGGAATGCGTTTTTAGCTGCCTGCCGCACTGCACCAGTGCGGAGATCGTTCCGAGCTTGCTTGCCACTGGCGCGAAAGTGATCGATTTCAGCGCCGACTACCGGCTCGACGATGCCGCCAGCTATCTGGAATGGTATGGGAATCACCACCCGGACGCAGCCAGACTCGGCGCCACGGTGTACGGACTGCCGGAGCTCTTTCGCGCGCAGATTCCATCGGCATTCCTAGTCGCCAACCCCGGTTGCTATGCAACATCGGCCATCCTGCCACTGGCACCGCTGCTCCACAGTGGACTCTTTGCAGCCGACGATATCATCGTCGATTCCAAGAGCGGTGTGAGCGGCGCGGGCCGGTCGCCCAAGCTGATGACCCACTTTCCCGAGTGCAACGAAAGTATGTCGGCCTACAATGTCGGCCGGCACCGCCATACGCCTGAGATTGAGCAGGTGATCGGCCGCTGTGCCGGCCTGACGCCTCAGATCATCTTCACGCCACAGCTGGCACCCATGGATCGGGGAATTCTCTCCACGATCTATATAAAGCCAAAGCAGACGGTGACCGAGGGGGATGTCATGCGGATCTTGCGAGATGCCTACGCCGGAGAGCGATTTGTGCGGATTGTGGATCATCTGCCCGCCACGAAGGACGTAGCCGACACCAATTTTTGCGATATCACCGCTCGAGTGGTGCGAGGACGGGTGCTTCTTATTAGCTGCCTCGATAACCTAGTCAAGGGAGCCGCCGGGGCCGCCGTGCAGAATTTGAACTGTCTTTTCGGGCTGCCTGAATCGATGGGTTTGCTCTAACCTTTTTGCAAAGTTTCAACACTCCATGTCTGTTACCGAAACGCCCGTTCGCCTGCCGATTCCATCGCTCCCTCAAGGCTTTCGTGTGGCAGGGTGCCATGCCGGTCTCAAGCGCAACCCCCTACGCGAGGATGTTTCGCTCGTCGTTTCTGATCGTCCCGCTGTGGCAGCTGGCGTCTATACAACAAACGTTGTGTTTGCTGCTCCGGTAGCGTTTGACCGCGCCCGCACGCCAGGCGTTGGGTTTCGTGCGATCGCAATTAATTCGGGAAATGCCAATGCCTGCACTGGGGCTCGCGGGCTTGCTGATGCGCATAGCATGGCGGCTGCTGCGGCCAGCCGTTTGGGAGTGGATGAGTCAGGAGTGCTCGTGCTTTCGACGGGTATCATTGGTGAGTTTATGCCACTTGAAAAAATCAAGGCGGGTATCGACCGTGTAGCCGGCACACTCGCCACAGATACCAACGCAATCGTCACCGCGGCGCGAGGGATGATGACGACCGACACTCGTCCAAAGCTCTCTGGATCATCGTTCGTGGCTGCCGGCAAAACCTACACGCTCTTTGGCATGGCCAAAGGAGCGGCAATGATTGGCCCACGGATGGCCACGATGCTCGGCGTGATCCTCACCGATGCGACGATTCACGCAGAGGATGCCCAGCGATTGCTCGGCGAAGTGACGGAGCACACGTTTAACTGTGTAAGCGTCGATGGCCACACCAGCACCAACGACACCGTTCTCTTGCTCGCCAATGGCGCCGCTGGCGGCGAGCCGCTGAGTGGAGCCTCGCTCAACCTGTTTGAAAAAGCACTGTCTGACGCCTGCGAGGCACTGGCCCGCGAGATTGCCGATGACGGCGAGGGGGCCACGCACGTGCTGCGGATCGAGGTGACCGGATGCCCGACCCGCGATACAGCCCGACAGATCGCCCGCACGATTGCCGACAGCCCGCTGGTGAAGACGGCCATCTGCGGGGCGGATCCAAACTGGGGTCGGATTGTGTCGGCGGCAGGCTATTCGGGCGTGAGGTTCGACCCCAACACACTGGTGCTCCGGCTCAATGGCACGCTGCTTTTTTGCGACGGGTCGCCGGTGAGTTTCAACGGCCAAGCAGTCTCCGATTCGATACGGGCTTCCCGGGAGACGCTGATTGAGGTTGAAATGGGTTTTGGAACCGAGTCAATCCGATTCTATTCCAGCGATCTTACGGCCGATTACGTTCGCCTGAACGCTGACTACCACACCTAGCCTGCGTACAGTGAATGCACTTTTGGCTATGGCCGGGTGGTTTGACGTGGGGCTCTGGGCAACGCCGGAATATCGCTCTGTTTGGCTCCCATCGAGGGTGTCTTGACGTACGCCTCCTAAAACGGTTTGCTCTTGGCTGCGTGTTGTGTCTCGTTTGGCATTGGCACGCCGACTTGTTTTGAGCCTATCTCTATTCCTCTATCTTTAGAAACTCTGTTTCCTCAGTCCCTGTTTCCTCAACCCGAGATTTTTTCCGCCGATGATGATTTCACTTTCTTCCACATTCGATCCGATTCCTTGTCCTCTCACGGATTTTCCATTCACGGAATTGAGCCTAGGTTTCTTTGGTGGAGCGATTCGTACGATCCAGTGCACTGCTGAACCGGCCGGCGCGGATGACGACGAGGCTGGCGATGAGGAAGATCCGGCGGCTGCTCAACCGCTGGCCGAAGAAGAATCAAGCTTTGACGATTTCGACGACGAATTTGATGATGATTTTGAGGAGGAATCAAACGATCCCGACTGGGATCATCCCGGTGATGCCGAACCGGGGCCGCTTCCTCCATCGAAAGGACCCGGCAAGAAAAAGTAGATAGAAATAGAATGTCTGATTTTCGAGGGATCTATGTCTGGCCACAACCCGCCGCAGTTTGCTTCAGATGATCCCAACGCCAACTCTGGCGCATACGGCAATCATGGGCAGCGAGATAGGCAACCCGTGAAGCCCGAACTGCGAACCAATGGAGGGCGTCAATCGTCCGACAATTGGTTTGGCAAGTTGGGTCAGCTTGACTTCGACATCGAGTTTTTTGAAAATCTACTGGTACGCAACGGCAGTTCTGTCGAGGTGCTACGAACGCTCGCCGAGCTCGTGTCGAGAAAGGGCATGATGCAGCGAGCAGTCGAAGTCGACCGGATGTTGGTCGACCGGTTGCCCGAGGATTTTCTAGCTCGCTACAATCTTGCCTGTTCGCTGGCGTTGGCGCAACTGCCCGACGAGGCAATCGAATCGCTTTCCAAGGCCGTCGATTTGGGCTACGACGATGTGGCACACATGGATGTCGATCCTGACCTCGATTCCCTGCGAGACCGACCCGACTTCTTGGCTCTGTTTGGCCGCAAAGAATAGCTCTCCCGAATTCGCACGAGACCGAACCTCTTTCTTTAAACTTCTTTTTTTTCAAAGGCACGCATGCTCGACCAGTACGATCAGTTGACCGCCTCCTGCGCAGCAATTAGCAAGCAATGGCACAAGACTCCCTCGGTCGGCATCATCCTCGGCAGCGGTCTCGGCGGCGCTACCGGTGCGATTACGGACACGGTAACGATCCCTTACGAATCGATCCCGCACTTCGCTCAATCAACCGCTCACGGCCACGCCGGCCAGCTTGTCTGCGGCTTGCTCGAGGGCGTGCCGGTGGTGGTGATGGAGGGACGGATGCACGCCTATGAAGGCTATCCGCAATCGCAGATCACTTTTCCGGTGCGAGTGCTCAAGCGTCTGGGTATCGAACTGTTGATTGTCACCAACGCCTGCGGCGGCCTTAACCCGCACTACCGCACGGGCGATATCATGCTGATCGACGACCACATCAATCTCATGCACGGCAACCCGCTGATCGGAATCAACGACGAGCGTCTCGGACCTCGCTTTCCCGACATGTCGGCTCCCTACACGCCCGACCTGATCGACGCAGCCATGGGCGTCGCCAGAAAAGAAGATTTCGTGGCACACCGCGGTGTGTACGTGGCCGTAACGGGTCCAAATTTAGAGACGCGGGCAGAGTATCGATTCCTGCGCACGATTGGCGCCGACGTGGTTGGGATGTCGACTGTACCGGAAGTGATCGTGGCGGTGCACTCTGGCCTCCGTGTTTTGGGCATCTCGGTGATCACCGACATGTGTTTTCCCGATGCCTTGGAGGTTGCCACGGTTCAGAAAATCCTTGCGGTCGCCCGATCGGCCGAGCCCAAGCTTCGGGCGATCGTGACCGCAGCAGTGCGTGCACAAAGCATGGCACTCTCGCAGAGAGGTGCGTAAGAGAAGTGTTGAACGCCGTGGTGGAGTAAGGTAAGATCGCCTCTATGGAATAAACGTTTCCGACCGGCGAACTGGCTTGCGATACGCAGCCAAGCGTAACGAAGGTGTTGTCCATGGCCCACACACCCATCCGAGTCGGCTCTAGGCGATACCCTCTTAGGCTGATTTGTCTTACCTGCGTTGCTTCCAGCGGCCTGCTGAGCGTAGCGAGCGAGCCCGCTACGACTCCAAATTCTTCGCTGCCTCCAGCGGTGGATCGTCCAATTGATTTTGTGCAAGACGTCGAACCGTTGCTCAAGGCGCATTGCCACCATTGCCACGGTGATGATGAGCAGCAGGCCCGGTTGCGACTCGATGCCCGCGCGATCATCCTCACGGGGGGCAACTCTGGTCCAAGCATCGTGCCGGGCAACAGCGCAGAGAGCCTGCTTGTACAACGGATCGCCGGCCACGCAGTCGGCCCCCAGATGCCGTCCGATGCCGATCCGCTTGACGCGGAATCAATCGGGATTATTCGAGCGTGGATTGATCAGGGGGCTGCGTGGCCCAACGGCGTTGGGTCGGCTGTCACCGATGTGCTGCGACACTGGGCCTACATCCGGCCCGGGCGGCCACCACTGCCGGATGTTGCCGATGTGGGGTGGTGCCGCACGCCGATTGACTTCTTCATTTTGGCTGCACTCGACCGTCGCGGCCTGAAGCCATCCGCCGCTGCGGATCGCGCCACATGGTTGCGGCGAGTCAGCCTCGATCTCATTGGTCTTCCCCCGTCGCTCGACGAACTCGACGCGTTTCTGTCCGACGCGTCGAGCACGGCTGAGCAACAGGCCGTGGATCGGCTCCTCGCCTCGCCGCACTTCGGCGAACAGTGGGCGCGGCCTTGGCTCGATGCAGCGAGGTATGGCGATTCAACTGGCTACCATGACGATGAACTGCGGCCCAGTTGGGCCTGGCGTGACTGGGTGATCCATGCGCTCAACGTCGGCATGCCTTTCGATCAATTCACGATTGAACAACTGGCTGGTGATCTGCTCCCCGAGGCCACACTTGAGCAACGCGTAGCGACTGGTTTTCATCGGGCAGCTGCATGTAACCTCGAAGGGGGTGTGCCCACCGAATCGCGACGAACGGCGCAGCTGATTGACCGCGTCAACGTAACCGCCACAGTCTGGCTGGGATCCACGCTGGAATGCGCCCAGTGCCACAACCACAAATATGATCCCTTCACTCAGCGCGATTATTATCGCTTGCTCGCGTACTTCAACAATACTCCTGACGAATCTGGCCCGACGGTTGGACCAGGCCGCGCCTCCATGGCAGGCCCTACGGTCGGGATCGCCGGCACCACGACGTTTGTGATGCAGGAGATGGAGAAGCCCCGCCAGACGAGAATCTTTCTCCGAGGTAGCTACGAGACGCCGGGCGACACTGTCTCGCCAGGCGTGCCTGCGTCGGTGCATGTTTCGGCAGTCACCGAGCCGGCCAACAGGCTTGGGCTAGCCCGCTGGCTGGTTGATCCAGCTCATCCGCTCACTGCACGCGTCACCGTGAATCGCTGGTGGTCCGAGATATTTGGTGGCGGAATTGTGCGTACGGCAGAGGATTTCGGGCTCCAGGGTGAGCGGCCCACACACCCAGAACTCCTCGATTGGCTGGCTGTCGAACTGGTTCAAAGCGGCTGGTCGATGAAACATGTGCTGCGATTGATCGTGCTCTCAGCGGCTTACAGTCAGTCGTCGAATCTCTCCCCGGAGATGCTTGCAGTAGACCCCGATAACCGCTGGCTCTCACGGGCGGCGAGACTGCGACTGCCGGCCGAAACGGTTCGCGACAACGCTTTGTCTATCGCCGGTATTCTTTCGCCAGCCATTGGTGGCCCGTCTGTCTATCCACCGCAGCCACCCGACCTCTGGTGGATACGCGACGACAAATCACCCGTTTATCTTTCTTCCGGTGGTGAAGACAGACATCGTCGCGGTCTCTACACCGTATGGCGAAGAACCAACCTTCATCCAAGCCTTGCGTTGCTTGACGCACCCAACCGAATCACCTGCACCGTCAGCCGCAGTCGTACCAACACACCGTTGCAAGCACTGGCGCTGCTCAATGACCCCACCTATACCGAAGCGGCATTTGGACTTGCCCGCGTATTGTCAGGCACGATTGCGCTCTCGGCAGGAGGATCGCAGACACTCGAAAAGCGAATCAACCGTGGCTTTCGCATGGCCACTGCCCGCCACCCTACGCAGGCTGAAACCGACAGGCTGGCCGACCTCTTTCTCGGAAGGCTCGAACGCTTTCAAGCCGACCCAGACTCGGCGTATCGGCTCATCGACTCAGTCCGCGGTGATCTGGCTGCTGGCATCCCAGCGACCCATCTACAGGCGGCCGCAGAATTGGCGGCTTGGTTTCACGTTGCCACGGTGCTGCTGAATCTAGATGAAACAATTACGAAGGGGTAACCCACATGCCACCCATCTCACGCCGCGAGATTCTGGCCGACATGGGCTTGTCGATCGGGGGCATGGCGTTGGGCAGCCTCTCGGGCAGCCAAACGTCGCAGGCTGCGGCAGATTCTGCCAGCCGTGGCAATCCGCTGGCCCCAAAGCCGCCGCATTTTGCCCCGCGTGCCAAGAGTGTGATCCTCCTGTTTGCCTCCGGTGGCGTCTCGAGTTTAGACCTGTTCGACCCCAAGCCAAAACTGAACCAGCACGATGGCCAGCCGGTCCCAGCGGAACTCGTCGAAGGCCAACGGTTTGCTTTCATTAAAGGCCGGCCAAACCTGCTTGGATCGCCCTATCGCTTTGAACGGCACGGTCAGTGTGGCATGGAGTTTTCACAACTGTTGCCCAATCTTGCGACACTGGCAGATAAAACCACGCTCATCCGTAGCGTACACACCGACAACGTCAACCATACACCGGCCCAACTCATGTTCGCCACCGGACACGAGTTAGCAGGCAGGCCATCCATGGGTGCATGGACTGTCTACGCCCTTGGCTCGGCAACCGCAGACCTACCAGCCTTTGTCCATCTCACCAGCGGCCTTCAGGGAACGGCTGGATCGCATCACACCAGCTCGGGGTTTCTGCCGGGAGTCTACCAAGGCGTGGCGTTCCGGTCTGGCCCAAACCCAGTCTTCTATCTTGCCGATCCGATGGGAATGGGGAGAGCCGATCGACAGGCCACGATCGACTCGATTGTGTCGCTCAACCGCGAACGCTTCGCCGCGGTAGGCGATCCTGAAATCGCAACCAGAATCGCGCAATACGAAATGGCTTTCCGAATGCAACAGACGGCTCCAGAGTTGATTGATCTCTCACACGAATCCAAATCGACGCTTGCAATGTATGGCGTTGAACCCGATAAACCTTCGCTGGCATCAAACTTGCTTTTAGCTCGTCGACTTGTCGAGCGGGGTGTGCGTTTTGTGCAACTCTGCGATGGCGGTTGGGACCACCACAGCAAGATTTTCTCCGAGCTTCCAGAGAAATGCCTCGCAGTAGACCGTCCTCTCGCGGCGTTGGTGAAGGATCTGGAACAGCGTGGCCTCCTAGACGAGACGCTCGTGATATGGGCGGGTGAGTTTGGCCGCACGCCGATGCTGGAGGGCCAAGCCGACAAGAAGCTCGTTGGCCGCGATCATCATAAAGACGCCTTCTCCATTTGGATGGCTGGCGGCGGTTTGAAGCCAGGCCTGACCTATGGGGCAACCTGTGAATTGGGCTACCGCATTACAGAAAAGCCGGTACACGTGCACGATCTGCAGGCCACGGTGCTCCATTTGCTCGGCTTGAACCACGAACGGCTGACTTACCGCCATCAGGGCCGCGACTTTCGCCTCACTGATGTCTACGGCCGCGTGGCCCACGAAGCGCTGGCCTAACTTCTTCCTGTTGCCGTTTGTGAGGCCCGCTTCCTGCCGCCATGCCGTTGCTGTTCGGCTTACGCCTCGGGCTTCTCAGATCTCGCGGCGGGTTCTCGAAAACTGCGGAGCATCAAGCCAATGCCCGCAGCGATCATTCCCAGCATCAGAAGCAGATGGCTTGTTTTTGTGTTCATCATAAATTGAATGCGGCTGAGGATCTCAATGACAATGACGGATAGCCCAACGTAAAATAAAGCCCAGCCAAACTTGAGCCGCGCATCGTAAAAGAGCGTGATCAGGCCCAGAAAAATCGGTGCGAATAGAATGCCTGTGCTGGTTGTAGGCGCACCGTTCCTGAACATGCCATGGTTTAAAAAACCGGAGAGCATCCCGGCAGGTAGCGTTACGACACGCACGCTGTCGAGAAAGAGATAAAGGCCGGCGGCCGCTAAAACCAGCCCTATAAAAAACAGCCGTGTGCCACCTGGAGTGCCACCCGCATCGGCAACCAGTTCTTCGTGCATCTGTCGCACATCCTCAATGCCGTGCTCAAAGTCCTGCCTAGGGGATCCCATTCGGCCGCCCTTTCTGAATGATGGAAATGCCTGACGATCAGCCTGCCGCAGTGACTCCCGCTATCGTTGCATCAGCATAACGTATCAGCGAGTACAAAAGCCCACGGCTGGCCAGAACGCAGCCGCATCGCCCCACGCCGCGAGTGTTTCTGCAGTAACGGCGATTGCCCCTTGCGATCCTGCGTGGGCAACCGCCGTGTTCACAAGCATCCTACCCACGCCCCGCCGCCGTGCAGCAGGATGTACGAGCAGCCACGGAATCGACCACCCAACTGGCGTGTGGGCCAACGCCACAACGCCGATTGCCTCACCGTCAACCGCACATTCGAGTCGACTCGACCCGACATTAGATCCCCGTTTGCCGTCATCGACTTTGTCTGCAATCAGTGCGAGGTCCCTAGCGAACCAAGCCGTTATCTCGCGATTCTCGCGGCTAACCAATTCGCAGAGGAGGCCAGAGGACGCAAACGTTCTCGACGAATGGCCATCCGATGCAACGCCGTTGGGATGCCTATGAGTGCCTTGGTTGGCAAATTTTTCTAGAGCGCCCCAATCGGAAGCCGAACTGATCCGCTGCACGCCCACATTCCACGCAAAGGGGTGGCCATCTTCACACCGACGATCGTGCTCTACAGCGCAAACAAAACGAATGACAGCCATGGCACGGATTCTAAACTCAAGGGGCAGCCGCTGAGAAAATACACAGACAAATGACCCCACCCACGCCACAGGAGAGTCAGCTCAATCGCCATAAAGTATTGCCTGCACTGCATTTGCGAGTTATCGCGTACAGCAACAACAGATCTCGCTCATATTTTGGTTGATTTCTTGCATTTTGTGATTGATTTATGAAATAATGCACTCATACTGTGACTGCAAAACAAAAATAGGACTTTTGATATGCAGACCCACGAAAGACGCAGCAAGCTGATCGATCTGATCCGTATTCGCGGCTTTGCGGGGCTGGAAGAGTTGGTCAAAGAATTGGGCGTTTCGGAGTCCACAGTGCGTCGCGATTTAGACACGCTGGAGGAACAGGGCTCCGCCAAACGTACGCATGGTGGCGTTCTTTACTCTGGTGGCATGCCCCGACTGGCCGAATTCGACGAGCGACAGCCCTCGCACTGGGCCGCGAAGCGCGCCATCGCCGTCCGAGCCGCTGCGGCGATTGCCGATGGCGAGACGGTGCTGCTCGATGGCGGCACGACAACCTACGAGGTCGCCCGGTTGCTCGTTGGCCGCTCCCTTCAGGTGGTTACCAACAGCCTCCCTGTCGCCAATCTCTTTGCCTCAGAGGCGCGCACGGATCTAGTGTTGCTTGGTGGGTATGTGTCGCCCCGCACCGGCGTGTGCTTGGGCCCGTACGCCAACGAGTTGCTCGGCCGTCTGCATGTCACAACGACCGTTCTCTCGGCCGCTGGGATCACTCAAGATGGACTCTTCAATGCCCATCTCCTGCTGGCTGAAACCGAGCAGGCGATGCTCCGCGCCGCAGGCCGAGTGATGGTTGTGGCCGACAGTTCGAAGTTTGGTCGTAAAAGCCTCACGCTCGTGTCCAGCCTCGATGCCATTGACCAGCTTGTGTGTGACGATGGCTTGGCCGCGCCGTGGCGAGAGACCGTCATGCAGGCAGGCGTAGAATTGCTGATCGCCCCACTGCCTGTGACGGACGTATCTGCTGCAGGCGATCCTCGGAAACAGAGTGCACACTTAATTTCACAGCAGCCCAACCCGTTGCAAAAGGCAGGCCTCGCATGAGTACTGCTCTGGCACGCGACACTGGCTTTCGCACAGACTTTCGTACAGAGGCCGCCCTTGTGCCTGCCGGTCTCAACCGCTCGGCCGTAGAACGAATCGTGCGAGAGATCATGGTGCACTCCCGAGGTGCGATCCCATCGCAGATTGCCGGAACCGAGAATGATCGCGGTCATTCTCTCGTGCAGGATACGGCGGCCGCCACGCTCAAAGTGGTCGTCAGCATTTCCGCAAGACACTGCCACCTCACCGACCTGCACGTGGAAAAACTCTTCGGACCGGGCCGCACGCTCTCTCCTCATAAAGCTCTTTACCAAGACGGCTTCTACGCCGCCGAAGAAACCGTGATGGTGGTCGGCCCCAAGCGCAAGATGCTGCCAACGGTGCGGGTGCTTGGCCCGACGCGAAAAGCCTCGCAGGTTGAACTCGCCTTTACGGATGGCATTTCCCTGGGCATCGACCTGCCCGTGCGTGCCAGCGGCAAGATCGTTGGTACGCCTGGCTGCGTGCTGGTCGGCCCGGCTGGCTCGATCGATCTGGCCCAAGGCGTGATCCGCGCCGAACGGCACGTGCACATGAATTTTGCGGATGCCGATCATTTCGGCGTCAAAGATGGCGATCGCATGAGCCTTGTGATCAAGGGAAGTTGCGGGGTGGTGCTGCGGGATCTGCTCGTGCGGGCTGATGCCACCAGCAAGCTAGAAGTTCATATCGATACTGACGAGGGAAATGCAGCGGATCTAGACCATGCCGAGGGCGTGGAACTGGTCCGACAAACGTAACAGCACACGATCGTTCAGTCGGCGTGTGCCGGCGCGATCAACAGGGAGACAGGCCTCCAAGCCTGTCTCGCAAGGATAGGACAGCGAGAGGACAGGCCTTGAAGCCTGTCTCAACACAAGGAGCAAAGTACCAGATGGCGAAGAACATCGAAGCCCTCGGCATGATCGAAACGAAAGGTTTCGTCACGCTCGTCGAGGCAGTTGATGCAATGATGAAAGCAGCGAATGTGTCATTTGTGGGCTGGGATAAAGTTGGCAGTGCGCTGGTGACAGCGTTCGTGTCGGGCGATGTGGCAGCTGTGAAGGCTGCTATCGATGCCGGTGCGGCAGCGGGCGGCCGCGTGGGAGATGTTGTGAGCGTGCACGTGATTCCACGTCCGCACGATGACTTGGGCGTTGTGCTACCGTCAAAGATGGCCAAGAGCAGCGGCGACTGACCCCTCTTTTGCTGATTGTGTACGGATGCTCAACCATGTGATGTCTTGCGATACGTGATCAAACTTGAAAACCCTTTTTGAAAGCATAGGAACAGTATGAATACAGCGATTGGATTGATTGAGACCAAGGGACTTGTCGGCCTCGTTGAGGCCACCGATGCGATGGCCAAGGCGGCTAACGTCAAGATCCTCAAGCGAGTGAGCATTGGCGGTGCGTTTGTGACGACCGTTGTCCAAGGCGATGTCGGCAGTGTGCGGGCAGCCGTTGAGGCGGGTGCAAATGCGGCCCAGCAAGTTGGTGAACTCGTGGCCAGCCATGTGATTCCGCGTCCGGCCGACAGCCTCGCAGCAGCATTCTTCGCCTAATGTTCAGAAGTTGAAAGGGGCCACGTGAAGGTTCTCGTCGCAAATCTCGGATCCACGAGCTTTAAATACCGGCTGTTCGAGCTGCCCGCGATGGGCTGCGCCGAGGGCGGCCGGGAAGGCGAGCGGGAGTTGGCACGGGGTGGCGTCGAACGCATCGGCGCAGAAGAAAGCCGGGTGTATTCAACGCTGGGCAACACCGAGCGAGAATCGCTCATGCTCGTGCCGGATCACGCGGTGGCCCTGCAGGCGGCGCTGGCTCAACTCACCGGCGACGGTGGCGCGATTGCGAGCATCGATGAGGTGGCAGCTATCGGCTTCAAAGCCGTGCACGGCGGCCGGATCACCGGAGTTGTGCGAGTGTCATCGGATGTGCTGGCGGCGATGGAAGAGGTTTCGCAGGTGGCTCCGGCGCATAACCCGCCTTATGTGCGGGCGATGCGACTGCTTTCGGAGCGACTGCCCCATGTGCCGCTCGTAGCGGCCTTTGAGACGGGCTTTCACTCCACCATTCCCGAACGCAACGCGCTCTATGCGGTGCCCAGGGAGTGGGTCGACAAGTATCACGTGAGGCGGTGGGGTTTTCACGGGGCGAGCCATCGTTATGTGGCGAGCCGGCTGGCTGATGCCGTGCCCAAGCGACCCCTGCGGGCAATCTCGTGTCATCTCGGTGGGTCAAGCAGCGTCTGCTGGCTGGCCAATGGGCAGAGCGTTGGAACGTCGATGGGGATGAGCCCGCAGTCGGGCCTGCCCCAGAATAATCGGGCAGGCGACTTCGATCCCTTTGCCTTGGTGCACCTCTCCAAGGCCACGGGAAAAGGTTTCGATGAACTGCTCGCGATGCTGTCTGAAAAGAGCGGCTTGGCCGGCCTGTCGGGAACCTCCGGCGACATGCGTGATCTGGAGGCGGCAGCGGCCCAAGGCAGTGTCCGAGCGCAGGAGGCAATTGATGTCTTTGTGGCATCGGTTCGGCACTGGCTGGGCGCGGGCATCGTGGAACTCGGCGGACTCGACGCGATCGCCTTCACTGGCGGGATTGGGGAAAACTCCCCGATAACTCGCGCGGCGATTGTGCATGGCCTCGAGGAATTGGGGATCGTAATCGACCCCATGGCCAATGCGGCTGTTGCTCGCGCGGAGCGCAGCATCCATTCCAAGCAGGCACGCGTGGGGTTGTGGGTGATTCCCACCAATGAAGAGTTGATCGTGGCTCGGCAGACTCGCGATCTGCTCGCAGCCCAGAAAACAACCGGGCAGACACATCCGCAGAAAGGGCACTGATGTTCGTTGCACTCGTAACTGGTTCGGTAGTGGCCACTCAAAAGGTCGATTCGATGATCGGTCAGAAGTTGCTCGTGGTTGAACCGTATCGGCTCGACGAGAAGTCGCGAGATCGGCTCGTTTCGACCGGCCGCACCTTCATTGCTGTCGACACGCTCGGTGCTGGCGAAGGGCAATTTGTGCTCGTAACGCAGGGGTCGAGCGCTCGGCTCACGCCAGAGACAGCATCACTCCCAGTCGATGCTGTTGTGATCGGCCTGATCGACAGCGTGCGGATCGAGGGACGCGAAGTGTTTCAGAAAAAGTAATGTTCACACCACCCATGCGGCCTTTGTGCCGATGCCCCTGATCACCACGAAGGAGTTTTCGAATGGCACACACTGCAAGCACATTGCCCACCGCCCCGGACATCCAAGAAATTGTCCGGCAAGTGATTGACGAACTCCGCCGTGGAGCCGCGCACAATGCAGGTCCCACGGCCTCGCAGTCGGCCGCTGCGAGCATTCGCACCGAAGTCCATTCGCACGCTGGTCGCCATGGTGTATTCGACAGCGTCGATGAGGCCGTGACGGCATCGCAGGCGGCTTTTGAGCAGCTTGAAAAGCTGGGCATGGAGGGGCGTCGCAAGGCGATAGCGCACATCCGTCGAATAGCGATCGATGACGCCGAGGAACTCGGCCGTATGGAATTTGAGGAGACCAAGATCGGTCGTCTCATACACAAAATCGAGAAATTAAAGGTGCTTGGCGAGCGGTCGCCTGGCGTGGAATTCCTCACAAGCGAAGTCTTTAGTGGCGACCATGGCCTCGCCATTATTGAGCATGCGCCGTTTGGCGTCATTGGCGCGATCACCCCTGTCACTCATTCCCTTCCTACCATCACCGGCAATGCCGTCAGCATGCTTGCCGGAGGCAACACCGTGGTTGTTAATCCACATCCAAGTGGCAAAAAGATTGCGGCCGAGGGCGTTCGCCGAATGAATGCTGCGATCCACCGCGACATTGGCATCGATAACTTAATCTGTGTGATTGCCGAACCGACGCTCGATACTGCCGCCGCGCTCTTTAACCATCGAGGCGTGAAGCTGATCTGCGTGACAGGTGGCCCAGCAGTAGCCAAGGCTGCTTTGCAGTCGAGCAAACGCGCGATCGTGGCTGGCCCTGGTAATCCTCCAGTGGTCGTTGATGAAACGGCCGATCTCGACCGGGCCGCCCGGTCGATCATCTATGGCGCGGCCTACGACAACAACCTGCTATGCATTGCAGAAAAACAGGTTTTTGTTGTGGCGAGCGTATTCGATCGGATGATGGCTGCAATGGAGCGTGCAGGTGCCATGCGGCTCAATCCAGCTCAGGTCGATCAACTCACGCAGCGGGCGATTGTGCTGGTGGGCGAAGGGGCTCACCGCCATCTAGCACCATGCAAGGATCTTCTTGGTCAGGATGCATCGCTCTTGGCTCAGGCAGCCGGGGCCAGTCCGCGAGACGGCCTGGAACTCGTCTTCGGTGAGACCGATCTGGAAAACCCATTTGTGCCGACCGAGCAGATGATGCCATTCCTACCGTTTGTGCGATGCAGGGATGCCGACGAGGCGATCCAGCGGGCCTATGAAAGCGAACATGGTTTTCGCCATACAGCGATCATCCACTCTCACAACGTTCGCAACATGACAAAGATGGGCCGGCTTCTCGACACGACGCTGTTTGTAAAAAACGGCGCCAGTGTGGCTGGCCTCGGCCTTGGCGGCGAGGGCTACCTTTCGTTCTCAATCGCTACGCCCACGGGCGAGGGTGTGACGACGCCACTCACGTTTACACGGCAGCGTCGCTGCACGCTCGTTGACGACCTCCGCATCCTGGGAAGTCCCGAGTAAAGCATCGTTACCTCACGCTCACACACTCACAATACGCAGCACACGAAGGCTTCCTGATTATGCAACTAGCTCATGTCCTCGGCACGGCGACGGCCACGGTGAAGCACCCGTCGCTGGTCGGATCCAAGCTGCTTTTGGTGCAGCCGCTGATGGCCGACGGTCGATCTCCCGATGGCGATCCGCAACTTTCAATCGATACGGTATCGGCCGGGGTCGGCGATGTAGTCCTGCTTTCCAGCGACGGAAAACTGTTGCGATCGCTCCTCAAAAGTGAGGCAACTCCCGCACGCTGGAGCACCATTGCTCTGATTGATACTCCCGCATAACGAGTCAAGAGACAGCCACTTTTTAGAGCACGCTCCATGACACACGAGATATTCACATCCGAGATGGTGGCTGGACTTGTCCGTGAGGTGCTGCGCCGAATCCACGCCGAGGCCGCCGAAGCCCCGGTAGTTGGCGTAGCGGCGGCCTCGCTTCCTCCACCGCCGACGCTGTACGTAATTCCTAGCAAGGTGATCACGCTGGACACGTTCAAACTCGTGCCACAAGGCACGCGAAGGGTGGGCTTGCGATCCGATGCCGTCATCACCCCTTCGGCCCGGGATCATGCACGGGAAGCAGGGATTGAATTGGTGCGGGGCAGCGTCATACAGCCACCCGTGCACTCCACGATCGTCATCGGACAAGCCGACTGCCTCGCCAACGCCTCCAGTCGGGCGGCGGCAATCGCTCGAGCCGTTGCTGGAACCCAGCAGTTGCCAGCGTCGGGGCTCGCTGATGTGGTCGCGGCGATTGCGTTGCACGTCTGCCGCGATGGTGCCAAGGGCGTGCTCCTGACCGGTCGGCCGGCGGCGGCAGTTGTGCTCGCCAATCGTTCCAGCAGTCTGCGGGCCGTGACGGCCCGGGACGCGGCCACCCTGCTAGCCGCAGCAGCACAGTGCGCAGCCAATGTGCTCATCATCAATCCACAGGAGTTCGCATCCGGCTCTCTCGAAAGGGCCTGCATTGAATTTGCGTCGCGCGACACGGGAGTCATTCCAAACGAACTGAGCGGCTCGCTTGCCAGTAGTACGATTTTCAGTGGCCCGACAGCCGCCCACCAACCCTGCAACTGCAATGACCACGCACACCCTCTTCAAGAAAAACTTCGCGATTCCCCTCACTCTTCTCGAGACACAACACGATGAGACTCGGACTCACAATCGGCACCGTCACACTCGTCTCGGCCCACCCCACGCTACAAGGTGGCGTGCTGCGAGTCGTCGTGCCCTTATCGGCCAGCGATTTAGCGCACGGCGATGGGAAGGCAGAGCCACTTGTGGCATGGGATGACCTAGGGGCTGGCGACCGCCAGATTGTGGCCTTCTCTGAAGGAGGTGAGGCGGCGCAGCCGTTTCGCCCACAAGAGAAACCGATCGATGCCTACGTAGCGGCAATCATCGACAGGCTGGATGTGGCGGTCTTACAACCCGCGCGACAGGCATAACCGTCATTTCGTGCAATCCGACCGAAACCGAAAAAGTAATTCATAATCGTTACGAAGCCCCACGCATTCTCAGAGGCACCCACACCATGACTCTCAAACCCTCCAGTAGTAAAACCATGAGTAGTAAACCAATGAACAGCAGGCCCGCGACCAATAAACCGGCTTTCACCAAGCCAGTCGCAAAAATGGCACCCAAATCACTTTCCAAACTCAAAGATGAAATCTGCGACATCGGCCGCCGGATTTACAATAAGGGCTTCGCGGCTGGAAACGACGGCAACATTTCGATGCGACTGGGCCCCAACGAGGTGCTCTGCACGCCCACGATGGTTTCGAAAGGTTTTATGAAGCCTTCTGATCTGTGCCTTGTGGACATGGAAGGCAATCAGATCTCCGGGAGTCGCAAGCGATCCAGCGAGATTCTCTTGCACCTCACAATCATGAAGGAGCGTCCGGACGTCAACTCCGTTGTGCACTGCCACCCGCCGCATGCGACGGCGTTTGCAGTGGCCCGCGAGCCGATTCCGCAATGCGTGCTGCCAGAGGTGGAAGTGTTTCTGGGCGATGTGCCGATCACCCGGTACGAGACGCCTGGCAGCCAGAAGTTTGCCGACACCGTCAAGCCGTTCGTCAAGAACTCAAACGTTTTGATTCTTGCCAACCACGGTACGGTGAGTTGCGGCGAGACGATCGAAAAAGCTTACTGGTGGACCGAAATCCTAGATGCCTACTGCCGAATTCTGATGCTGGCAAAAGACCTGGGCCGCGTCACCTATTTCACGGCCGAAGAAGAGCGAGAATTGCTGGAGCTCAAGCAGAAGTGGGGCTATAGCGACCCTCGTCTGGAAAAGGCGATGGAGAATTGCGACATCTGCGCCAACGATGTTTTCCGTTCGAGCTGGGGCCAGACTGGTGTGACTCGCAAGGCATTTGACGCGCCGCCGGCAATGGGTGCGGGGCATTCGTCTGCTCCTGCTTCACCCGACTACGACACGATTGTAAAAGCGGTCACCGAGCAGGTCTGCAAGGAACTTGGGATCTCGGCTGCCTAAAATAACACGGACTCCCTTTTTCGCTTTGTGAAGTCTCGTGACCTACACGAGGCGTGGCATTCTGTACGTAGAGCGACTCGGACTTTTTTCTGAAAGTAAACGCATGAAGGTTGGCATTATTGGTGGCGGTGGAATCGTGGGGTCGTCGGCGGGCTTTGCACTGCAGTTAGGCGGAATTGTTCACGAGATCGTGATCGTGGATGCAAACGCCGATCTGGCCGATGGGCAAGCACTCGACATGCTGCATGGCACGGCTGCGATTGCCGACCAGGTGATCTACGCCGGCGGCTATGAAGCGATCGTAGATGCCGATGTGATCTGCATTACAGCCGGATTGCGGCGCAAGCCCGACGAGAGCCGGCTGGCGCTGATCAATCGTAATGTGGAGCTGTTTGGTTCGATTCTCACTGGCATCAAGAGCAAGGGCCTGCGATCCGATGCGATCGTGCTCGTCGTCAGCAATCCAGTCGACATCCTCACGCATTATGCGGAGAAAGAGCTCGGACTGCCAAAGGGGCGAGTGATCGGGCTAGGCACATTACTCGACACGCTTCGCTTCCGCAGTCTGTTGGCCATGAACCTGAAGGCCCCATCCACACAGGTATCGGCAATGATCATCGGCGAGCATGGCGACAGCATGGTGCCCGTATGGAGCAGCGCAAGCATCGCAGGACTGCCACTTGAAAAATATCCAGGGTATACGCCGAAAATCGGGGCTGATGTGTTTCAACGCGCCAAGACATCGGGTGCCGAGATGATCAAGAAGAAAACGGGCGCAGGGTTTGCCGTCGGCGTGTCGATTGCGGAAGTGATTCATGCAATCGCCCTAGACCGCAAGCGAGTGCTGCCGGTGTCAACTGTACTCACTGGTGCGTATGGTCTGCGAAACGTTGCGATCTCCGTACCCACCGTCGTGGGCCGCAGGGGCGCAGAGCAGATCGTCGAAATCGACCTTTGGCCGAAGGAACTGCAAGCCCTCAAACGCAGCGCCTCCGTTCTTCAAGAAACGGTGGCAGCCACCAAATTTGGATAGTCTTGGCAATCTGCCGACTGCTAGGCTGACTAGGTCGCCCAAATTTGGTGGCCGCCACCGTTTATTGGTTGGGGGCCCAGAGACGAGCTGTTGCGTCCGATGAGCCGGTCAGGAGGCTTCTGCCGTCCGGGGCAAACGCCACGGCCCATACCTGATCCTCGTGACCACGCAACACAATCGCGCATTGCCCGCCCACCTTATCCCGCAGGTGCACGGCATCCCAAACACAAACAGTGCCGTCGGCAGTGGCACCAGCCACGCGTGTGCCATCGGGGGAGAAGGCCACCTTCCAGATCTGTCTGGCTGGCCCTGTGAGTGCGGCCAGCTCGCGGCCGCTGTGCGAGTCCCAGAGACGAACAGTGGCATCGGAAGACGCGGAGGCCAACCGATCGCCAGAGCTTGAAAATAGAACCCAGTTCACTTGTCCAGCATGCCCCACGAACTGCAGCAATTCCCGGCCACTTGCCACATCCCACAACCGCACCAGTCTGTCCTCCGACGCCGTTGCCAAGCGACTGCCGTCAGGCGAGAATGACGCGCAAAATACCCGCTTCGGATGAACGAGTCGCTGCATCTGGCTTTTGGTCGTTCGATTCCACACCCGCACGGTTTTGTCCTCAGCAGCTGTCGCCAGCAGCACGCCGTCGGGTGAAAAAGAAACTGAATACACGCGCTTCTCATGCGCCTTCAGCATGGCGATCTGTGGCAGACTGTCGACAGCGGTTTGTTCACTCTCAGCCATCGCATGCATCCGCACGGTGCCGTCATCGCAAGCTGCGGCGAATTCACTGCCGTCTGGTGAAAAGGCAACCGAATTGACTCTCCCTGCATGCAGCGCTACGCGGCCTGCTGCGCGACCGGTGCCCACTTCCCAGAGGCACACTTCTGAGTCTGCAGAACCAGTAACTGCACGTGCTCCGTCGGGTGAAAAGGCAACGGACAACACGCGATCGCTGCACAAAAACACTCGGCTATTTTGGCTATCGGTATTCCATATGCGGGCCGTTCGATCAGCTGAACCGGTCGCAAACTGCGCGCCTGAGGGAAAGCCGGCGACCGACAAAATCGCGGCAGTGTGCCCTTTGAGACTCGCAGACTCCCGACCTGTGGCCACGTTCCAGACTCGCACAACGCTATCGCCCGAGGCGGTGGCCAGAAGCGTCCCATCGCCTGAAAAAGCCGCTGCATTCACGCGAGTCGGATGCCTGAACAACGCAACCTCCGTGCCGCTTTTCACATTCCACACACGCGCGGTGCCATCTTCTGAGGCAGTCGCCACACTCTGGCCATCGGGCGCAAAGCACACCCCAAAGACCCGGCCAGTATGAGCCGCAAGAAGGGCTGTCTGTCGCCCAGTCGACACTTCCCAGAGACGCACCGTTGCATCCAGCGACGCGGTAGCCGCGAGCAAACCATCGCCGGAGATGGCCACGCAGTAGACCGTGCCTGCGTGGCCCCGAAACACCATGCGCTCGCGGCCGGTTGCCAGATCCCACAGCCTCGCCGACTTGTCGCGTGATGCCGTTGCCACGGCAAGGGAATCTGGCGTGAACGCAACGGAATACACGGTGCCTGTATGCCCACGCAGAACAGCCGCCGTCTGGCCTGTAGCCGCATCCCAAAGACGCACCGTCTTGTCGGCCGACCCACTCGCCACCCGCAAGCCATCCGGCGAAAACGCAACTGCCCACACTCTCGCATCATGTCCGCGCAGCACCATTTCGCTGCTATTTTCGCTCGCATGCTCCTCAACAGCGTCGCCCACCCTGATGCGATCACTCGTGCCTCCGCGCGCCCCCATCTTCCCGTCCGCGCTCTCGAGGGAATATATCCGGACCGTAGCATCAGCTGAGCCGGTGGCCATTCTCTGGCCATCTGCAGAAACGGCCACACTTGCAAGAACGTCCGTATGCCCTCGGAACGTGGCAATAGAATCGTTCAGCGAGGCCGCGAGGCAGTCCAGCTCCATCGGCTCATTGGGGCCAGATGGTTCAGCGAGCGTACGTGCCTCAGCCAGAAGACGAACTGCCTCGGCAATGTTGCCGTGATCGCGCGCATCAGCCACCAGATGCAGATTCGAAAAATACAACTGCCTGCGGGCGTTGGCTGCCTCGTGACTGGCTGCGATCTGTTTGACTTCAGCGATCTGCCGATGCGATTGGGCAATCAGACGCTGGCCCTCTGATCGCACGTAGAAAAACCCAATTCCAACGACTGCAATCACAAGCGCCGCCACGATGCCAGTAGCCGCCGCAGCCGCTGCTCGGTATTTCTGTCCCCAGCGGCAGGCAGCCTCAAACCAGCTGGGCGGCTTTGCGAGGATGGGCTCCCCGGCCAACCAACGGCCTAACTCCGCCTCCAACTCACAGGCTGTGGCGTAGCGATCGCAAAGGCGCTTCTGCAGACACTCGCTCACGATCACGCCAAGGTTGCGGGCATCGCGCACTCGCAGTCCTGAGTTCAAGGCGGAGAGTTGTTCGCTCACAACCTGCGCCCGCGGCTCATAGCCGCCGACGATTCTCGCCGCCTCCACGATCGACTTCCCACGAATGTCATATGGCAATCTGCCGATCAAGAGTTCGTGCAGCATGAGCCCCAGCGAGTAGACATCGGTGCGAGCATCGACCCCACTCGCACTTTCACACAAAGAGCCTGCAGCAGAACCTGTCTCGCCAGAATCAATCTGCTCCGGACTCATGTACTTGAGCGTGCCGAGGAGTTGGCCAACGTCTGTATGAAGAGTGGTGCTGACACAGTCAGAACCTGTCGACCTAGCCACGCCAAAATCGATCACCTTTGGCTGCCCACTGGCATCCACGAGAATATTGCCTGGCTTAAGATCCCGGTGAACGATCCCATGCTGATGGCCATGAGCCACCGCTGCGCAGACACAACGCAGGAGAGCCACCCGTTGCCGAATAGGAACTGCACGCTCCGCGACAAACTGATCGATAGGCTGGGCATTGGCAATCAGTTCCATCACAAAAAAAGGAGTAGTAGTGTTGCCGTGAGCCCATGTACCAAGCGTGTAAATCTGCGCAATATTTGGGTGATGCAGCCGCGCCAGTACTTCTGCCTCAAACGCAAACCGCTTCAGAAAAGCCAGCGACACGAGGCCGTCCCGTATCACCTTCACGGCCACCCTCCGTCTCGGCGACTCTTGCCACGCCTCGTAGACGCGACCCATCCCCCCTTCACCCAGGAGTCGGATGATCGTCACGCCCCCCAAGTCTGTACCGGAAGGCAAGTCGACCGGTGGGCTCCCCGCAAAACCAAACGGCTCTGAAACGCCACTCAGGATCGATGCCTCGGTCGAGGACACCTCGACTGAGGGCGGGTGAACGGATTGCAATGGAGTGCTGTCCGGCGTACGTGCTGCCATGCCGGAGTGTACACCGGTTACCCCACAAGATAGCGGGCCCCATTCCATCCATGATCAGAACGCTGCGATGCATTGGAATTGCGGCCACCGCACGTATTCTGATGCCATTTTCACTTCCGCTTTTTCTTGTACTAGCGGAGTCGCAGCGATCGCAACGGCATCGAGGCTTGATTCATTTTTCTCTTCGAACGATTGAAAGTGCGGCGGAGCATAGCGTCCCGTACCTCAATAATCAGCTTCACTCGCAGCCGTTGCCCCTGTAGGTCATCACCTGGCCCAACTGGACGCGTCGGCCCGATCCTTGCCACGCAATCCATACGCCTCCAACGCCGGAGCTGAATCTGTGCCGCCCGAATGATTCGCACAGGATCGGTTTCCCGGCTGGGTATCAGCAACACACGGAGCGACTGGCACACCGCACACGCGCCAGCAAAGCGATGATACACACTCGCGATCGACTTTCTCATCCGTGAATTCCCTTTGGATTTGATGTGACGTTCCCTGTAGTGCCTTTCCGATTGCTGCTGCTCGCATCTCCACTGCGGATGTGTGCGGGGGCCCTGACCTGCCCTCATGAAATTCGCGTAGAGCCACGTTTGGGGCTGCGACTTTCAACCGGTTCCACTGGTAATGACGAGAGAAACCCTGTTGAGGGGCAAAAGGATCGCCAAGTGTCTAGACTCCGGGTTTCGACGGCCTCTCTCGACCGCAGACTGCACAGCCCAACGCAATCGACTTCTGGTATGCCACCGAACACCCCACAACCCGTGCAAATGAAGCCCGACGAACCAGACGACTCGCTCTCTGTGGCGCTGTCGGCGTGCCTGGCACAACTGGCAGCTGGCGACCTTTCGGCCCGAGACCGAATCATCGAACTGTGCAGCGAGCGCCTGCGGACGTTGGCCCATCGGATGCTCGCTCGCTTCCCCAACGTGCGCCGCTGGGAAGACACAGACGATGTCTTCCAAAACGCCGCTATGCGACTTCACAGGTCGCTGGGCCAGATGAAACTCGAGCCGCCACGTTCAGTCATGGCTATCGCAGCCACACATCTGCATCGCGAACTCATCGATCTGGCAAGGCATCACTCCGGCCCCACTGCCTATGCAGCCAACCATGGCACCAACGCAATGCCCGGTCGAGGTGCCGACGGCGCTGAGAAGTGGTTCATCGACCAGGCTCTCGCCCCAGAACAGGACCTCGCACGCTGGACGCTTTTTCACGAATCGATCGATGGACTTCCTGCCGATCACCGCGAGATCTTTCATTTAGTGTGGTATCTGGGCGCCGACCAAAAAACCATCTCGCAGCTGCTTGACTGCTCGGAGCGCACTGTCAAAACCCGATGGCGTGAAGCCCGCGAAGCGGTTAAGGCATTCCTCGCTGGCAGCACACCCGAGTGAACTGGCTGAACCTCAACGAGCATTTGGATTTTTCGAACCCGCTGATCTGGTCATCGCTGCAGAAGCCCATCAGAGCAAAAGCCACCGCGAGGAGACTTCTGCCATTCGAGAGCCATTTGCGGCATAGAGGCCTGTGGGGCTACCCAGACTCCCCGTTGGCTGACGCCTCGGGCTGGGAGGAATTACGGGCGTATGCCTCGCCCCAACCGGCTCGCTCACCGGACAGCTTTTTTAGGAGGCGCAGCAGCCGGCACATCCAACATTCGCCAGCGGAGTTTTTGAATGCGTGCTGTTGTGGCATACGTGGCAATACCCAGCGGCTTCGATGGAATTAACTCGTCGCGGATGGAAAGCCTGCGGTCGTTGAGCGACTGATCTACTAACTTTTCGTCGTCGATAAAACATTGGATGCGATCCGGAGTCACACGCACGGCAATCGCATACCAACGGCCATTCTTAAAGCCTCGAAACTGCGTGGTGTCGTTGTTGGCTGCATCGAGGCCATCGACACTCGAAAGGCCCACCACACCGCCACCCCACCCGCCTACGATGAGGCTGCAGGGATGCTCGCCAACAGGAAACGTCAGACCGCAAAAGAAATCAGTGCCGTCGACGCGTTGCGCCTCCAACGCAATCTCGTAGTGTTGACGGGGAAATGGCTTTGACCACGTGATCCCAGTGAGATCAGAACCCATTGCGATTCGAATCGCCCCCTCCTCCACGGTCACTTCTCCTTCTCCACCAAATGCCGTGGGTTTCCAGCCGCCAAGCGTAGTGCCATCGAAGAGCGGCTCCCAGCCGGCCGCTTGGCGCGCACGATCGCCGCCGGGCTGCTGTGCAGCGGCCACCGGCAGCAGAACGGTCACACAGCCCGCCGCCACCGCCAAACAAAGCCCCGCTAACCGCCCGCTGCGGCCGGTCGTTCGCTGGCCAAAGCGTCGCTGTGTTTTCAGGCAAACAGTAATTTTCTGATGTGCCATTCGCATTTCCTTTCCACAAAAGCTGGTATCAACGCGGCGTACTCGAAGGCGCTGTTTGCTGCGGTGTGATTTCCAAGACAACTCGCTGTGCGCCAGCCTGCGATGCATAGACTGTGCGAAGAGCCGCGACGATTCCGGCAGCATCCACCGACACTGCTCGTGCCTGCGTATCATCGTAGGCGATATCCAGCACGAGCGACTGAATGTTGCCGTCAAAGATCAGTCCGACCAGTTCGCCCTGCCGGCTCACCACCGGGCTGCCCGAGTTGCCACCTATGATGTCGGCTGTGCAGGCAAAGTTAAACGGCGTCCTGAGAAACGCTTCGTTCTGCTCCAGAGTGGGCCGCAGATCCAGCCACCGTTTGGGAAGGTTAAACGGTGGCGTGTCGCGTTTGGCACGAGCCCGCTGAAACAAGCCAGCGAACGTGGTGATGGCAGGAATGCGTTGGCCATCCTGCTCGTATCCTTTCACCGTACCGAATGCCAGACGCAGCGTGAACGTAGCATCTGGATAGACCGCTGCTCCTGCGGCCGCAAACTCCGCCTGCGCGATCTCGGCGTGCGACTGCCGCTTAATCTCGCTGGCCGTTTCAACCACCTTCCGCAGCGATCTGGATTCCATGTCAATGATCTTGGCAAGGCTAAGCATGCTGTCGTCAGAGGCATCCACAGCCGACTTGCCACCAGCTACCAGAGCTTTGCGGCCATCTGGACGGGAAGCCTGACCGGCCACGACCGCACGCGTGCCAAGGGTCGTGCCGCGCACACACTGCGCCGCTCTGGCCCGCGGAGACTGGCCAGCCAAGACTCGCTTGACCAGCGGATCCTCATGCCCCAGCGAGACAGCTAAGAATGTCAGCGAATCGGCCAGTTTCACCGCCTCAAAGGCATCGTAGATTGGTTCTTCGGAAAAGAGTTGCTGCTCCAGCGACTCTCGATTGGAATCGCGATATTCCCGCAAACGCTCGCCGCTGGGTTTCGATGCTTCGTCTGCAATACGGAGGATCGTACGGGCGTTTCCAAAATACTGGCTGTTGAAGCCAACAGCGGCCTCGAGCAAATTGTATCGCAGGGCCACTTGTGCGTTGGTATCCTCGGCCTGTTCGATCTTCTCGAATGGTGTGGCTCGCGGTGGCCCGCCAGCGGCGGTTGCTTGCGCGGCGAGGATCTGTCGCAGTCGCTGCTCGGCCTGCGACTTGCGTGCCATGGTGTTTGGATCTAGCAGGCCAGCCAGAATGCCCTCGCGATTCTTGCGCCCATTTTGAACGCCAAACAGATCGCCCATCGCCTGCCTCGCCTCTTCTGGCCCCTCTCCACTGAAGCTGCCCAAGAGCACCTCTAATCGATTGAGTACCCCCAGCGTGAATGGAATCTGACGGTCTCGCATCGCTGTCAATTCTCGCAGCGTGCTGGCCCGATCGGTGTGGCCGGGGTGGCCCGATACAAACACAAGTTCCCCCTGTGCCACCGACTGCTTGCTCCACGCCAAATGGTGCGGCACCACGGCGGGCTGTCCGTTTTCATAAACGCGAAAGAAGCAGATGTCGAGATTGTATCGCGGGAATTCAAAATTGTCGGCATCGCCGCCAAAGAACGCAATCTGCTGCTCGGGTGCAAACACGAGCCGCACATCGGTGTATTTTTTCAGCCGATAGAGATGGTACTGCGCTCCTTGATAGAGCGTGATGACATCGCTTCGAAGGCCCGTTGCCGCAAGCGATTCCTTCTCAATCGATGCCATTGCGGCACGCCTCGCGACAAAGGCGTCCTCCGGGCTGAGATCGGGGGCAACCGCCGCCCCAATCCTCGCGGTGACATCCTCAATCGATATCAGCACGTTGAGTTCCAGATCAGAGCAGCGGAGTTCGTCCTCGAGGGTTGCCGCTGCAAAGCCGTCGCGATAATAGTTGTGCGACGCATCGCCAAGCTTTTGAAGACTGTCGGCGCCTACGTGATGATTGGTGAGCACGAGCCCCTTGGCCGACACAAACGATCCTGATCCACCGGAGTTGAACCGCACCGATGACTGTTGCAGGTGGAGCAGCCACTCTTTTGAAAGGGTCCCGCCCGGAAGCTGTGCGCCATAATCCTTCTTGAGTCGCTCCAGCGGCGGATGGTTCAACAGCCACATGCCTTCATCGGCAAACGTGGCCCCGCAGCCCACCAATAAGCTGGCCAGGAAACTCATCGGCCAGAACAAGGGGCGGCAGATCGCAGGCATAGTGGATTGTCCTGAGGATAGAGGCGCGAGGGATCGATACTTCTCCGGCAGGCATTCCTACCGGAACTGAATCTCCAAGATAACGAAAATCCGCCCGACGCCCCAAAACGGCGACTTGTCTTATGTGGTGCACGCGTGTACACTGACTCCGAAGCCACAGCACCCCCCGCGCGAAGGGCTGTTGTCTGACTGCAGCCGCTTCTCTGAAGCCCTGCATGGATTGACCTCCTTTTCATAAAAAGCGAATCAAAGCCCTCCACATTCCAACCAAAGGACCAACACCCATGCTTGCCCGACTCCAGACGTTTTCGCTGGTTGGAATCGATGCCGTGCCCGTCGACGTGGAAGTGGATGTGTCGGCCGGTTCGCTCCCATCGACCGTGCTTGTCGGGTTGCCAGATACGGCTATCCGGGAAAGCACTCACCGGGTAGCTCGCGCCATGGTGAACTCCGGATTCAAGCGTCCCAACGATAAGATTGTGGTGAATCTGGCGCCGGCCGAACTGCCCAAGCAGGCTGCCACATTCGACCTGCCGATCACGCTGGGCATTCTGGCAGGCAGCGGTCAATTTTCATCGGATCGCTTCAATGACTATGCGGTTGTTGGCGAGTTGTCGCTGGAGGGATTGACTCGCCCAGCGCGCGGCACCCTCTCAATGGCTATCACTGCTGCGCGGCAGAAAAAACTCCGCGGCGTGGTCGTGCCGGCGGCCAGCGCCACAGAGGCAGCCGTTGTGGAAGACATCGAAATCATTCCCGTCTCAACGCTCATTGAAGCGGTGCAGTTTTTTGCCGGCGATCTCCAGATTCCACGATCACCGCCCCGCATGACCGAGTGGTTTGAGCGGTTTGCCGCGTATGACATCGACTTCGCCGATGTACGCGGGCAGGAGGCCGCAAAGCGTGCGATCTGTGTTGCCGCTGCGGGCGGCCACAATGTAGCCATGCTGGGCCCGCCTGGGGGTGGAAAAACAATGCTCGCCAAGCGAATCCCCACAATCCTGCCTCAGCTCTCGGCTGCCGAATCAATTGAAACCACGCGCATCTATAGCGCCCTAGGGATGCTCTCGGTAGGGCAGCCGCTCCTCGCAACGCGTCCCTTCCGCGCTCCGCATCACACGATTAGCGAAGCTGGCCTCGTGGGTGGCCGATCGACCCCAATGCCGGGCGAGATCAGCCTCGCACACAACGGAGTGCTTTTCCTAGACGAACTACCAGAGTTTCACAGACGCACGCTGGAAGTGCTTCGGCAACCCTTAGAGGATGGCTTCATGACCATCAGCCGTGCAAAATCGACGAGCAGTTTTCCTGCCGACTTCATGCTGATCGCGGCGTTGAATCCTTGCCCATGCGGCTACCGCGGGGACCCTAGACGCGAGTGCCAGTGCACCGTGCCGCAGGTCGAGCGATACATGAGTAAGATTTCCGGGCCACTGCTCGATCGAATCGACATTCATCTGGAGGTGCCGGCGGTGCCGTTTCGCGAACTCTCGGTCTCTCGCACAGGAACATCCAGCAGCCAGATGCGTGAGGCGGTACTGGCAGCCAAACAACGGCAGTCGGAGCGATTCAAGGGTCTTTCCATTCGCTCCAATGCCCGCATGTCGAGCCGGCAGATTCGAGAGTTTTGCCCGCTGGGATCCGCTGCCATTGAGTTGATGCGTGCTGCGGTTACCGACCTTGGGTTGTCGGCCCGGGCGCACGACAAAGTGCTGCGGGTGGCTCGCACGATCGCTGACTTAGACGGCTCGGACGCAATCGACTGCGGCCA